>JAEEGL011392287.1_pt1 | contig 10795 bp, 9 predicted proteins | sample 9134231 | NCBI WGS metagenome assembly JAEEGL01 (sample SAMN16246548, study PRJNA631951) | gut metagenome | biome: gut microbiome; feature: rumen; material: fiber-attached | host: Bos | place: Iran: Karaj | collected 2018-10
AGCAGCGGCACGAACCCCACCAGCGCAAGCCACCCGCACCCCTCCACCAGGAAAGGCACGCTCATCAGCAGCACAAACGCCGCCGCCAGGCACAAAAGCAAAACTGTCCGGTTCTTTTTCATAACCAGACAAAGTTAAGCCCTTTCTGTTGGATTTCCAAAGACGAGTATCTCTTCGGAAAGCGACGTTAATGAAAAAACAGAGACGATGAACGCGAAACTACTGCGCGCTTAAACTATTATCAAAAGTTATCTCGGGAGAATCAGTGGAAGAAAGAGGGCCTGCTTCTCTCATGACAGGAGACCATGCAGGCTCCCAAACGATAATGATAACAGGTTGATGCCCTTTTTTCTTATCACTCTTGTTGTCTTTATTGTCTGCAGCAGACAATGCCATTGTCACTCCGAGAGGGAGCATCAGTAAAAACATGAATGTCGAAAAAAACTTACGCATAGTTTTATTATTTAAGGATTCGATGATAGCGACTTGATCTACTCTTCTATGACGACTATACAAAGGTATTGATTTATAATGATTTCGCAAATTTTCTTTTGCTTAATAACAAATTTCATTGAGACAAACCAACTCGATGACTCCTGAATCCATATTATAGTAGTTGCCGAGCATACATACCGTGAAAAGGTTGTGAAATAAGCCTGTTTATGTTTCTTTTGCTGATTGAAACTGCGAGTTTACGGCTTTGAAGAAGAAGTTAAGCAGCCATTACCGGCATCAATTCCAACTTCTCGCCTTCGTCCATGAAGATTATGCTTAATTCAGCGTCCGTATGTCAGACAGATAATAGGCCATTTTTTTACGATGCTGGGCGGATAGTTGATCTTGTAAGAACGGGCCAACAAGATTTGTATCAAACAATTCTCACAAAAATCCATTTAAATCGTTAAATTTGTATTTTAGAGAAAATTAGACCTCATTTATAGCATTATCGTAATGGCATACAACAAGAATGAACTGGTTCATAAAATCCAGTCTTTATCCGGATTATCCAATGAGGAGAAATCTGCCCTTTTGGAACTATTGCGCACCAACAAGAAATACGGATTGGTCTGGGAAAACAAGCCCGAGGAGGTAGAGGAACGACTTCGTTCTGAACTTCCTGTTCTCAAGGAAGACAAGACACGGGCGATTATTTCCGATGCCCCCGATGCTCCGAATCACCTCCTTATTGAGGGAGATAATCTGGAAGCGCTGGTTGCACTGACCTATACCCATGCCGGGCGAATAGATGTTATATACATCGATCCGCCATACAATACTGGTAAAAGAGATTTTATCTACAACGATGCATATGTTGCTAAGGAAGACTCATTTCGGCACTCAAAGTGGGTCTCATTTATGTCAAAGCGACTTCGTATTGCAAAAACTTTATTGTCTGAAAAAGGTGTCATCTTCATTTCGATAGATGATAACGAGTATTCAACGCTAAAACTATTATGCGACGAAATATTTACCGAAAAAAGTTTCATCGCCAGTTTTGTTTGGAAAAGCAAAAGTGGGGGGGCTAACGATGCAAGATATGTTGCTACGGATTCTGAGAATATTCTTATGTACATTAATAATGATGGTTCTTTTGAATTCGGAAGGGATTCTGAGTTGTCCGTATCCACAAGTTATAATAGAGAGGATGAAAATGGTCGTTATTCTTTGGATCGACTTGATAAACAAAATCTTGGATATCATGAATCTCTTGACTTTCCTATAATTGGTCCTGACGGAAGAGAGTATACGGTATTTCATCGAGACCCGGAACATAAAGCTGCTCGTTGGAGATGGGGCAAAGATACCGTACGAGAAAGATATGATGAGCTTGTTTTCGAAAACGGTTGCGTTTATACAAAGAATTATGAATCCGGTGATGCGATGCCACGCAATCTTCTTATTGAAGAGAGGTTCGGAAGAACGAGGACTGGTAAAACTGAATTGTTTTCGATAATAGGTGCAAATGATTTTGACAATCCTAAGCCATCCAGATTAATTGGGCATTTGTTGAAGTTGTATGGCAATAAAGACTGCATTGTGCTCGATTTCTTCGCCGGTAGTGGAACCACACTCAACGCAGTTTTGAGTGTTAACAATCAAGACGAAGGCCATCGAACTTGTATTTTATGCACGAACAATGAGAGTAATATTTGTTCTAGCATCACATATCCTCGTGCTAAGAATCTTATCACTGGTTACACCACTAAAGGGAAAAATACAGAGTTATTGTATTCTGAAGAGTTCACTGTCGCCAAACTACGTCACGCTTCACAATATCTGGAGAAGGTAAAACGGGTTAAAACAGAGAATAGGAATAACTATGAATCATTTAAAGTTATATTTGAGGATGGTGTTTTATCAGTTTATGGGGTACACGATAAATCAGTATCTGTTGCTGGCTTGAAAAGGAATTCGCTTCGTTACTATCAAACAGATTTTGTTGGTCGTGAACGTACTGTTAAAGGGATGCGAGAGTTAATGAATGCCTCGACAGAACTGCTTTGCATCAAGAACGATCTTTATACAGAGGTTCAGGAACTTTCTGGAAATAAGTTGAATACCAAGATTGCCAGATACTTTGATGACGGGAAGAAGCGAATGCTGGTCGTTTATCAAGAAGAAGCCATTCCGGCTATCGCTGAACTGATTGCCTCGATGGACTATCCTGGGAAGATGCTTGTCTATGTTTTCTCTCCTGGGAACTATCCTTATGAAGATGAATTTGTCGAGATCATCAATAAAGTGGAACTTTGCGCACTTCCTGCAGCAATCTACAATGCTTATCGGAAAGTCCTTCCGAAAAAGAAAGTTGTAAAGTTACCGGAGGCGGAAGACGAAAATGCTGCCGATGCATTTGCTGAACAAGAGAATCCTTCCGTTGATGGTCAGTTTTGAACATTAATTTCGGGTAATAATAAGCGATATGATGAAAGAGATCCAATATCAGGTTCGTGCTGTAGACGAACTGGTCGGTAAAGTTATTCGCCTACTCAACACTTCTGGCAAACGAAAGACACTTGTATTCAAGGCTCCAACTGGCGCCGGCAAAACCGTCATGGTTTCTGAAATGCTGTCACGCATTGCTGAAGAACTCCCGCAGCGCACAGACAGCGATGTGAACGAAGTGGCCTTTATCTGGGTGGCGCCGAACAAACTTCACCAACAGAGTTACTTCAAGATGAAAAACTATTTCACGGAGTCCCGTGTCCTGCGCCCAATGATTTATGACGAACTGGATCATTCCGCTGACGGCTATATTAAACCCGGTGAAATTCTTTTTGTAAACTGGGAAAGCATCAACAAGGACAATGCTCTGATGATTCGAGAGACTGAGCGTTCTGCCTCTTTGTATGACCTTACCCGTCGCACTCAAGAAGACCACGGCATTCCCATCATTGTTTGCATCGATGAAGAGCATATGTTCGGCGGCATAAATGCGCGCAAATCAGAAAAAGTTCTTCAAAATATTGAGCCAAAACTTGAAATCCGCATTTCCGCGACCCCGATTACTCATGGAGACGAGATGGTCAACATTTACAGGGATGAAGTTATCCGGGAAGAGATGATCAAGGAGCAAGTGGTCTTGAATCCCCAGATTGACGCTTCTAAGACGGGTGGACTCACTGCTACAGAATGGCTCATCAAAGAAGCCATTACCAAGCGCATAGAGTTGGCAACTGCATATGGGAAACTTGGCGTCAAAATCAATCCTCTTTTACTCATTCAGCTTCCGAACGACAACTCCGAGAATAACACTTCCGACGATGAGACTATCCGCCAAGAAGTGGTTGCATGTCTTGACGCGACTTATGGGATCAATTCGAATAATGGCAAGTTAGCCGTGTGGCTTTCCGGAGAAAAAACCAATCTGGAAAACATAGAGGCATTTGACAACCTTACGGAAGTTTTGTTGTTCAAGCAGGCCATTGCTTTAGGGTGGGATTGCCCGCGTGCGGCTGTTCTGCTCATTTTCCGCAAGGTGGAGAGTTTTACGTTTACTACCCAGACCGTCGGTCGCATCATGCGAATGCCGGAGCAGAAATACTACACTGATACTATACTAAACAAGGGGTATGTTTATACCGATCTCAGCCGAGAAAAGATACAGATTGTCGCAGACGACATGAACTATATCTCCACGCTGACCGCCCACCGTCGAAATAATCTGGAGAATATCTCTTTGAAATCCGTCTATATTGAGCGCAAAGGTTCAGACCGTATGCGTCTCGGTGTAGGCTTCAAGAGAGTTCTCAAGGACACGATGGCTCGGGCATGGACGCTCATCTATGAACCCACGTTGTTTTCTCTGTTTGAAACTGGAGGAGATTCAGTAACTGCGGTGCAAAGTACCATGGACGCGCAGTTAATTGAGAACCGGGCCAAAGCACAACAACATATCAATCTTAATGTGCGCAATATTGTTGTAAATATACCAAGGGATGTAACTATCACCAACGAGTTGGGCACCATCGAAGTAGAAAGTCGGGCGAAGTTCGCTCGAACGATGTCTGAACTTAACCGAGTCTTGGATGCCTTTTGCATGAAGCAACTTACCCACTGGGAAAAGTACACCAGTGTTGGCGTGCTGAAAAACGCGTTATTAGAAGCACTGGAGGAGTTATTCCAGATAAACGAATATGAAGGTATCAAAGTCATCCTTTATAACGAGAACCAGCCCAAATTTACGGCCGTCATTCAGGATGCCCTAAAGGAGTATCAGCAAACTCTGACACTCCGTAAGGCTGCCCAGAGAGACCTTCTTTCTTATGACTGGGAAGTCCCGATAGACCGTGTTTACAATGAAGATTCCAATACCATCATTCCGGGCGTAATCAATCACGCACTGGAGCCATTCATCCGTGAAAAAATGGCTTCTAACCCCGAAAAAAGGTTTGAAGACTTCCTGGAACAGAACAAGCCGTATATTGACTGGTGGTACAAGAATGGCGATGTAGGTAAGATGAATTATGCGGTTGCGTATACCAACGTTGATGGGAGCCGTGCTCTCTTCTATGTGGACTTCATTATCAAAATGAAAAATGGCCAGGTCTTCTTGTTCGATACCAAGTCTGCTGGCAGTGATAAGAATGGCCCCAACAAGCACAACGCTTTATACGACTATATGGATTCTCCGGAGAATGCTGACAAGCATCTGAAAGGGGGTATCATCATTGAAGACATGGGTGTTTGGCGTTATTCTCCTCTCAAAATTGATAACACAGATGACCTGACCGGTTGGAGCCCCTTCTTCCCGGATCAGATTAAATAACATGCACTATGGCAAAAGGTCTTGACAGTAAATTTATTCACTACGGTATTCGGGCAAATGACCTAGCTACCATATCTACCCTTTGCGAGTCCCATAACTTAAACAAGGAATGGGTAATGGAGGATCTTCTCCGGAAATATCACGAAGCCAAGGTGGACACAATCGAAATGACTGACGCCGAGACGGAGTCCATCATCAATGCCGCTATCGCCAAGATTAAATCGGAGTAAACCTATGATTATCAAGAGAATTCGTGTCAACAACTACAAGACGTATCTTGATCTTGATTTAAATCTAGCTCCTTTCGAGGATCGACCGGTCATCCTAATTGGCGGCATGAACGGCGGCGGCAAAACCACCTTGTTTGAAGCCATTTGCGGAGCCCTTTATGGTCTCAAAATCAAGGATAAGGAGCATTTCCGTGAACTGCTCAATAATGGTGCCTTCGGGACTGCTGAGCCCAAAATAATGCTTGAACTCACGTTTACTGGCTTGGTGCTGAATGTAGAACAGACTTATGTTCTCCGGAGAACTTATATTCTCAATCCCTCCGACCGTCCAGTCGAAAGCGTATCACTCAATTTGAACGGTTCCCAATTCGTTTATGGGACGGCAACTCCACTCGCTCAGCGTGCTCAGGCGGAACAACAGGTAAACAAGATTATCAAAGCCAATTTGCCTCAGGAACTCAGTAAGTATTTCCTTTTTGACGCTATGCAAGCGAGTGACCTTTTAAAGGAAAATGTTTTTGCCCAGACCATCCGCGAGAATGTTCAGAATGTTATGGGCTTCAACAAGTATGTTCAACTAGAGAGGGTTTCAGAGAAACTTCAGCAGGAGTGGGCTGCACGTCGCCTAAAAGTCCAGCAACAGGTCGAGGAATACAATGACCTCTGTAAACGTAAGGGTGAACTCGAGAAGCAGAAGGAAGATAATTTCGCCCAGATGGACCGCCTTTATAAGCACATGGCCAATATCAAGGAAGAATACGACATCGCCAAGTCCGGCCAGCAGGCCCAGGCAGACAACAAGATAAAAATTGGCGAACTTCGGACTCGCATCAACGAGACCAAGAAGGCGGCCGCCAATTATAACGACCAGATGCGTACCGTCATCGACTCCCTTGAAGTGCAAGTCATTGTGCCCAAAATTGCACAAATGATTCACTTGGAAATCACGGAAATTATTCGTGGCAAAGAGGAATCGAAGAAGCTTGCCCACAAAGTACTCACTACAGAGCAACTTACTGACGTCACCGAAAGGATTCTTTCCTATATGAAGACGAAGTTGCTTTGCCCGGAAACTGTAACAACTGAGGACATCGTAACTCACTTAGAAGCGCAGCAACAGCCACTCCAACACGATTACCGCTTCGATTTCCTGGATGATGCGGAATTCGATGCTCTTAAAGGCATCCTCTCGGCTAATACTTTCAACGGCTTCATCCCACTCAATGAATCCAAACGCGACATCGACAAACGAATTTCTATGCTAAAGGATGATGAAATGCAGTTCCGGACACTTGTAGAAATGCAAGCCGGTGGCAATGAAACCGTCATCCGCGAATACGAATATGATGAGTCCGAGATTCAGCGCCTCAAAGATGAGAACGATGATGCATCCAATGAAATAGAACACCTGGAGAAACGCATTCACTCCTTCGATATCCAACTTCAGCAGGAACCAGACCTCAAGTACGATACACTGGCGGAGTTGAAACCATTCTTCGAGGAAGTGGAAACCGTCCTTTTGTCCAAGAAGAAAACTCAGATCGAGGAGGAAATGAAAACACAACTTAACAAATTGCTCATCTCCTACAAGGACTGTATCGCTCGCGTTCAACTCTCTGACCGTCTTTCCGGTTTCTCCATCAAACTCTTTCATAAAGCCGGCAATGAAATATCTCTTAACCAGTTAAATGCTGCGTCGAAGCAGATCTTCATTCAGGTATTGCTCAAGGTCCTCCGTAACCTAGGTGATTATAATCCGCCGGTCATGATTGATACGGTAATGGGCGTGCTGGACGAAGAAAGCCGTGACGCCTTGATGGAAGAATACTTCCCGAACCTGGCTGACCAGACCATTCTCCTTTGTACGACTTCTGAAATCCGTAAAGAAACTGATTATAAAAAACTTGAGCCTTTTGTAGCTAGGTCATATACCCTTAACCGCGACGTTGAGAGACAACTTACCACCATTGATGACGGCTATTTCGGACTTCAATTAGCAGACTAGCTTATGGAAATCATACTTGACAACCTCCGCCAGCCCGAAGGCATCATTGAAGACATCACCCCTCTCGAGAACTTGCTCGAGCAGAAGTTCAACCTGGCACAGCAGGTGGATAACAATGCTGCACCGTCATTTCCGCATATTAAGGTTATGCGTATCTGTCTCCTTGTGGGCCTTTCCCTTAAGGTAGACCGTAAGCCGTCTGACTACGAGACCATTCTCCTCAATAGGAATAACCAGCATTATGTCCCTTCTTTTTTGACAAAGGACAACCTCAAGCCTTTGGTGGCAGGCCTTCTGAAACTCCGATATAAGGACGTGGATGTGGATTGGAGAGATTTCGTCACCGTCTCTCGCATTGTCGCTTTCGAAATGCGACATGGCCTCAAATACCTAATGGAGGAGAACAACCTCAACTCCTTCTTGTTTTTTGCCACAGGAAAGAAAGGTGCTTCCAGTGGGATACCTGCTCTGGATCTAGTCATTGGCCATTATCCAGACGAGTTGGAAGCCAAACTCAACATCAACGGAAAAGGTATTCAGAATTCCCAAATTCTCGTTGCAGGGACCACAGGTTCCGGCAAAACGAACCTCCTAGCCGTGCTCATTGAGCAGTTCCGCGCACTTTCAACCGACACACCCTACCCTGTCAATTTCCTTTTGTTTGATTACAAGGGCGAATTCTCAGACCCTCAAAATAACCATTGGCTCGATATCTTCGAAGTCAATCGTTCCTGTATCTGGGACCCCGTGCAGCGGCCGATTCCATTTACTCCGTTCAAGGATTTCACTGGCCACCCAATCAACGAAATCAATCTGTACTCCACCGAGATGGCAGAGGCTCTTTGCGCCGTTGACCGCACAACCATCAGTGCCAACATGAGCAATCGTTTGAGTGAAGCCATTGTTGACGCCTATAAGAAGACCAAGGGGGCCCCGATTTCTTTCCGCGCTCTGTTGACAGAGTATCAGAACAAACTTCAGAAAGACAAGGATGACAGTATCACTTCCGTCCTCAAGCAATTAGTACGTAACAACATTTTTGACGTAGAAGACCGAGTGAACCTTATCGACGAGTCTCATATTATCAAGATGGATGCCTTCCCAAAAGATGGCCCGTTGGCCAAGGCTATTGTATATTTCGTCATATCAAAACTCAACACTATCTATGAGATTCTGCCCCAGCAGTCTCGTGACGATGACCGTGTTCAGATCCGTCACTTTACCATCATTGATGAAGCGCACTACATGCTGGACTTTGACAACCACCCACTCCGGAACCTTATTGCCGTCGGTCGAAACAAAGGCCTCAGCATCATCTTGGCTACTCAGAACATGGACTCCTTTAAGAGCAAATACTTTGACTTCTACGCCAATGCCCAATATCCGCTTATCATGAAACAGCAGTCTATCAACGACTCGGTGATCAAGGATCTGTTCGGAGTCACCGGCAAGGACTTCCAGGATATTAAGGCGGCTATCGCTACGCTCCAAAAGGGAGAACTTATCATCAAGGATGACACAATGCGGCTTCTTGGACTTGACACGAAGAATTACAAAAAAATCAAGGTCAATCATTTGATATAGATTGAATTGACGGAATGGCAAGAACTGTATTCATTATCGGAAATGGTTTTGATTTAGACATTGGTTTCAAAACTAAGTATTCCGATTATTTCAACATATGGGAACGAAATAATCTTTGGCCATTCAAAAACGCCACTTCAGGTTTAGGTAGATATATCAACCAGAGTGCAAAAGCCGATAAGTGGTTAGACCTCGAAATGGCTCTATTTAATTATGCAGCATACCCTAACGGAAAAGCTATTTCTGTCGGAGGAGATTACCCTATAGACCATGACAGGCATGTTTTTAATGAATTGGTTTCAAGCCTTACACAATACATCAAACGAATTCCTTGTGAGACGTCGGTAAATAAAGAATCTATAGCGAGCATCGCTCTAAAGTCCATTCTAGACATAGGTGACTATGCTATCTATTCCTTCAATTATACGAATCTTCGCAGGATTGCGGCTAGACTTTATCTTGATGTTACATCCTATGATGACAAAGAGTATGACCTCCGGTACACCCCAATTCACGGAACCGTTGCAAATCAAGACATTATTCTTGGTGTCCATAGTGATGCGCAACTAATTGAGGGATATGAGTTTCTCCGTAAAATAGATCAGCCGCTCTATCAATCGAACAATCTTCAACAAGATTTGCTTTCGGCACAGAATGTTGTATTATTCGGACTATCAATGGGGATTATTGATTATCCTTATTTCCGGGATCTCTTTTCAGGTCTAAGCACCGGAGTCGTCCCTTTGGGAGAAAAGAAGCACATAACATTCTTCACTTATGACGAGAGTTCCCGGTTGCAGTTACTGAAGCATCTCCGGGAACTCACAGGAAGTGATTTAATGAAGTTTAAAAGCAATTGTCAATTTGAAATAATAAGAACATCCTGTTGTGAGATCGAGGATAAACTGAAACTCAAACAGTGGATTGACAGTATTTAATTGACCGCCATATGAAACGGAGCCTCAAGCATGAGGCTCCGTTGTTTATGCAATCAGAGCCCTTTCGGAGCGACATTCAATACTTGAAATATGTTGCTTTTAATGTTAATAGAATTACCCCGAAAGTCACTTGCACTTAATGGTCCGATGGGCATAGAAGAAGAGCTGCTGGGCCTGCTCCGGTGGGTGCTTCACCAGTCACCGATCCTGATAGCCAAAAGGACGGGGTTTCGGGCGTTCTCCCCTGGCAACGGTACCCCGGCGAAGCGCACCCGACGATGAAAACCGTGGCGCAGGTGCGCCCCTGCGCCACGGTGCCCTAGTCTCCCCCCTCCCAAGTGCCAAACGCTATTTCCCAAATTTCCACGCGCGGAAACCCTCCCGGGCCTCCGCCATTTCCTCACGTTGAATCCGGTCATCGAGGGTAAACAAGCGGTAATAGCCCTCGAGGTCGCTTCCGTTGTAGAGGTGCTGGAGGAAGGGGCGGTCGGAGGCGAGGCGGAGGCATTCCCGATGCATCGACAGGAAGCGGTAGAGGAGCGGGAGGACAGGGAAGTCGGCGTGCGTGCCCTGGAGCCAAAGCGTATCAGAGCAGTAGGTGCAGACCATCGCGGCGTTCTCGTACTCGACATAGGCTTCCCGGGGGTAACCCACCCGGACGAGGAAGCGGGCGAACTGCTCGTGGGCGCGGCTCTTCGCGAGCATCCAGGCGAGTTTGTTGTCGATATCCCCCCAGGGAATGTCCAGACGGCCGATCTTTTCCCGGTAC
>JAEEGL011412498.1_pt1 | contig 10795 bp, 12 predicted proteins | sample 9134231 | NCBI WGS metagenome assembly JAEEGL01 (sample SAMN16246548, study PRJNA631951) | gut metagenome | biome: gut microbiome; feature: rumen; material: fiber-attached | host: Bos | place: Iran: Karaj | collected 2018-10
CATGTTGGTGAGTGCCCCCGGTCCCGGGTCCACATGGATCCTGGAATAACCTGTCTCTATGAGGAAACCGCCGGTGCTCCTAGCCTGGAACATGGTGGTATGCCTTCCCCCTCCGGTGCCCAGAAATGTGAACTTAGTCATCGGATGTTCATCGTTCAACGGGTATATTGACTTTCCACCCTGTTTTATTTAGTTTGACCGCATGCGAGGTAACATGATAACAGTCATTCGCGATGCATGGATCGTCACGCAGGATGAGAAGAGAAGCATTTTGAAAGGCGACATCGTCGTCGACGGCGACAAGATAGTCTCCGTCGGTACCAAGTACAACGGAAGCGCCGATAACGAGATCGATGCATCCGGCGACATCGTCATGCCCGGAATGATCAACACCCACACACACGTCGCAATGGCACCGCTGAAAGGTATCTGCGACGACCTCCTTTTCCCGGACTTCCTGGACAAGGTGTTCAAGATAGACTCCGACAGGACGGACTACGATCTTGAGATGGGCGCGAAGCTCGGATGCGCCGAGATGATGCGTGGCGGAACCACAACATTCGTCGATCTCTACTATTCTGAGGATGTCATAGCGAAGGCCGTACAGGAAGCAGGCATCAGAGGTGTCCTCTGCTGGTGCTGTCTCGATGAGCAGTTCACCACTCAGAAAGGCAACCCGCTTCAGAACTGCAAGCACTTCTACGAGACGCACAAGGACAAGAGGAAGATCCTCCCCGGAGTCGGTCTTCAGGGTGTCTATGTATGCGGTGAGGAGACCTGCGTCGGTGCGAAGGAGTTCGCCGAGGAGAAGGACCTTCCGCTCAACTTCCACCTCTCGGAGACGAGAGGCGAGGTCAACAACCACAAGAACAGCACAGGCCTCAGGCCCGCCGAGTGGCTGGACAAGATCGGTGCGCTCACACCCAAGATGATCGCCGCCCACTCCGCATGGCTGACAATGAACGAGGTCAGGCTGATGGGTGCCGCAGGCATGTCCGTCTCGCTCTGTGCGGTATCTAACATGAAGCTCGCCACCGGAGGTGTCGCACCCGTCCCCGAGTTCCTTCAGAACGGTGTGAACGTCACCATCGGTACCGACAGCAACAATACCAACAACTCACTCGATATGTTCTCGGAGATGAAGATCGCAGGTCTTCTGCACAAGTCCGCTAGATGGGACGCTACAGTGGCGCCTGCACAGCAGCTCCTCGACTTCTGTACCATCAACGGTGCGAAGGCCATCGGAATGGGCGACAAGCTCGGTTCCATCGAACCCGGCAAGTACGCTGATATCGTCATCCTCGACGGAAAGGCACCCAACATGAGGCCCTTCCTTCCCGAGAACCTCGTCGCCAACATTGCGTACTCGGCATCGAGTCTCAACGTGAAGACCGTCCTCTGTCAGGGGGACGTCGTGGTGAAGGACGGACAGATCAAGACACTCGACATGCCTGCCGTCGTCGATGCTTCGGAAGGCATCTGGAAATCACTGTGCCAGAGATGAGCTCAGGATATGTTCATCCTGCCTGAGTCGCCTACGAGCGAATACCTCATGGACTCGTAGCTGGGCTTCTGGCCGGTCCACACCTCGAAGGCTCTCATACCCTGGCCGATGAGCATGTCCAGTCCGGGGACGATGGTGCATCCGCGCTCCCTTCCCACGCATTCCAGTTGGGTCTCTTTGGTGTAGACGACATCGAAGATGACCTGTTCGCTCCTGATCTTGGTGAGGTCGATAGGGTACTTCTCCTCCTCATACATGCCTATGGGCGAGCAGTTGACGATCATGTCGTACTCCGAAGGATCGCTCTTGTCCGTGGATTCGCATCCGAACTTCTTGCACAGCTGCTGTACGGACTTCGGGTTCCTTCCCATGATGGTGACGTCGGCACCCTCTGACGTGAAAAGATAACAGCAGGCCATCGCCACACCTCCGGAACCGATGACGAGGATCTTCATCCCCACCTCTATCTCCACACCCGCTTTCTCGAGGGCGAATCTCGCGCCGTCGACATCGGTGTTGGAACCGATGAGCCTGTCGCCGGTGTTGAGGATCATGCTGGCAGCACCTGTGTTCTTGGCCGACTGGTCGAGTACGTCGACGTATGCCAATATATCATCCTTGTAAGGTATGGTGACGTTCAGGCCTTTGATGTCATAATCCCTGATGACATCGTCCAGCCCCTCCAGCGATACCGTATCGAAATTGATGTAGTGCCCGTTGATTCCCGCATCCTTCAGTGCCTGTGTGTGCATCCTCTTGGATGCCGACTGACTGAGCGGATGTCCGACCAGTCCTATGATGAGGGAATCGGAATCGGTCTCCCTCAGCTCGTCCACGGACATCTGTCCGTAGTACTGGGGTGTTCCGACATGTGCGTAATCGAACTCGTTCCCGAGCAGTTTAGATCTGTATCTGGTGATTGAACCCATCTCTCCCAGACCGATGAGCACGTGCTCCTTCTGGATTAAGGCAGAGGCGTCGATTATCGATACGAGATCCGCGGGGCGGTTCACCATGAACGTTCCGACGGCGATGTCGCAGTCGAATGAATTCATCTTCTCCACGATCTCCTGCGAGGACATGGTCCTCAGCTCGTCATAGACCGACGCGATGACAGGAGAATTTGATCCGGGCCTCTGGATCTCGCCGATGTCCAGATATCCGTCCCATTTCTTGGCGACCATCTCAGCCGCCTCTTCCATGCTGGAGATCTTGACGATCATCGGCTTATCGGGCATGGTGTCCATCTGACGGAACATGTCCATGTTGACGGTGATGAGGTCTGCAGAGCTTGCCTTCTCCAGTTCTTCGGGTGAATTCACGGATGCACAGATCTTCAGCATATGGACACTTCCTGTCTGTGTCCGTATGGCCTCGGTTGTTATTATAATTCGTTGCCCAAACTATCACCATGCACCCTTCTTCACATTCGCAAAGCACATCATCCTCTGGCATACGACCACTATGATGAGTGCGACAGAGCAGGCCGCCTGCATCATCAGACTGGTGCCGGGGGCCATCTGGACATAGAGCGTATTGACCGTTATCTTCTTGGCCAGATAGATGTCGAGAATGATGACCGCAATCGGTAATGCAATCATAACCACCGACGCTTTCTCGAATACCTTTTCCTTCATCACTGCGAATACAGCGAACAGCCCAATGAAGATGATAGGCAGCGCAGACAGCATCAATACCTGTTTGGCAGCATAACCTGAGAGGTAGTCGCGATTCATCAGTACCTCCACCGATGTCAGTCTCATCGGGCAATCTTCGATCATTACAATGATAGAATCTGTGAACAGGCAGAACGAACCCAATGCACAGATGAGACAAGCGACATACCATAACTGTCTGGGTTCGTGTATTGTTTTTCCGATCCTGGGCGCTGCTCTCCTGCGGACAGGCGGCTTATCGTTGCGGTACATGTCGAAACGGTCATCCTTCTCCCTCTGTGAGCGTGGTGTCTCATCCTCCATGTACGTGTACCGGTTGCTCCTGAGTCCGTTCGCTGTCTGCTGTCCGTACCTGCGGTACGGTGTCTCCTCATAGTCCAATTTGAGTCTGGGCATGTTTATCGGTACTTCGACCCGCTTCGGTATTTATCAAGGCCCCAATTACATGTAATTTGTAATCCTCAAGGGTCAGGATTATTAATCACGTTAACATTTTACGCATCATGGCAAGCAGGAAATTGATCATCGAAGGTATGAAATGCGAGAAATGTTCGGCTAAGGTCCTGGCTGCTCTGACAGCAGTGCCAGGCGTCACAGATGTGAAGGTCGATCTGGCAGGCGGAAAGGCTGCTGTGACATGCGACGATTCCGTCAAGGACGAGGATCTCTGCATGGCGGTCCTCGACGCAGGATTCAAGGCCAAGGTCAAGCACGGACTGTTCAGATGACCGTTGTAAAAGAGGTCATCAAGGTCGACGGCATGTCATGTGCCGCTTGTTCGGCCAGGATAGAGAAGGCGCTGAAGAAGGATCCCGGCATCAGGGAATCCTATGCGAACTTCTCCAACAACACGGTATCGGTCACATACGACGATGAGGTCACGGACAGGTCGAAGATCTCCGTTCTGATCGTCGGTGCAGGTTATGATGTGATCGAGGAGGGCAGCGCACCTGTGGACAGGTCAGCGGCGATGCTGAGGTCATTGCTGGTATCGGTGGTCTTCGCGATCCCCGTGTTCATATTGGCCATGGGCCCGATGCTCGGGTTGGATTTCGGCATCGATGTGAAAGTATCCGCCATACTCCAGCTCGTACTTTCGATACCGGTGATCATCGCCGGAAGGAGATTCTTCCTCAGAGGCATCCCCGCTCTGATATCGCGCAGCCCTACAATGGATACGCTGGTCGCACTGGGTTCAGGGACGGCGTTCGTGTACAGTGTGGTCCTTTCGATACTGATCCTCACGGACAGCGGTTCCGGGCACCTGTATTTCGAATCCGCTGTGATGATAATCGCTCTGGTGTCCGTAGGCAAGTTCTTCGAATCGAGATCCAAGGAAAGGACGAAGGATGCCGTCAACGGTCTGAAGGACCTCGCACCCAAGGAAGCGAGGGTCATCAGGGACGGCAAGGAATCTATGATCCCGGTGTCCGAATTGGCCGTGGGAGATGTCATTCAGGTACGTCCCGGAGAGAGGATCTTCGCAGATGCGAGGATAACCGACGGCAGCACATCGGTCGACGAATCCATGCTGACGGGAGAGAGCATGCCCGTCTCAAAATCAACCGGTGACGAGATATTCGGCGGAACGGTGAACGTTAACGGAACGGTCACTGCCGATGTGATAGCAACCGGCGACGATTCCGCACTGTCACGCATCATAAAGATGATCGAGGAGGCCCAGAGTACGAAGGCCCCCATAGCGAGGATGGCCGACAGGGTTGCGGCGAAATTCGTTCCTGCGGTGATACTGATATCACTGACAGCAGCGGCCGTCTGGCTCATTGCAGGTAGGGACATAGTGTTCGCACTCACGGTCACGATATCGGTACTGGTGATATCATGTCCCTGCGCATTGGGTCTCGCCACTCCGCTGGCGATAACAGTCGGTACGGGAAAGGGTGCCGAATACGGAATACTGTACAAGGATGCATCTTCACTGGAACGTGCCGGAAGGGTCGATTCCGTGATTCTTGACAAGACGGGTACCGTCACGGAAGGCAAGCCGTCGGTGACAGCGGTGTTTCCCGAATCGGATTCAGAGGAGATATTATCGATCGCAGCGACCGCGGAGCAGCGTTCCGAACATCCGTTAGGCACAGCGATAATGTCATACTGTTCATCGAAAGGAATCGTTCCGATGTCCGCTGAGGATTATCAGTTCGAGACGGGAACGGGCGTGAGCTGTGTGTCAGCAGGCCGCAGACTCTCCGTAGGGAACGATTCGTCAGCATCAGATACATCTGCTTATTCGGAGAAGGCATCCGAACTGTCGAAGGAAGGCGCTACTGTCGTCTACGTATCATCGGATGACAGATGCATAGGCATCATTGCGATATCAGACAGGATAAGGGATGACAGCTATTCTGCCGTATCTTCTATGACATCCATGGGACTGAACGTCAGGATGGTCACAGGCGACAACAGGATCACCGCAGAAGCGGTGGCATCGAAGGTCGGGATACCGGATGTGGTATCGGAGGCCAAGCCTGAGGACAAGATCATGGCAGTGAAGAGACTGCAGGCGACCGGGCACGATGTGGCGATGGTCGGCGACGGAATCAACGATGCCCCTGCCCTCACACAGTCGGATCTCGGAATGGCGGTCGGTTCCGGAACGGACATAGCGATGGATTCTTCCGATGTCGTCCTTATGAACGATGACATAAGATCCGTCCCCGCAGCCATAGAGATAGGACGTGCTACACTGAGGAACATCAAGGAGAACCTGTTCTTCGCCTTCGTCTACAACGCAATATGCATTCCCATCGCAGCAGGCCTCCCGTATGTGTTCGGCATGTCATTGATCCACGAGATGCCCATGATAGCCGCAGCAGCGATGTCCATGTCATCCATATCGGTGGTGACCAACGCACTGAGGCTGAAGAGGTTCAGACCCAAGAGCATCAGTTAATCAATTGTGTTATATCGCTCTTAGGCGATACAGCCTCGATCCCATGAAGCTCGTACTTATCAGGCACGGAGAGAGCGTTTGGAACAAAGAGAACCTGTTCACAGGATGGACCGATGTGGACCTTTCGGACACCGGAAGGAAGGAGGCCGCAGAGGCAGGAAGGATCCTGAAGGAAGAAGGGTTCGATTTCGACATCTGCTACACATCATATCTCAAGAGAGCTATCCACACACTCAACTACGTGCTCGAGGGCATGGACAGGGAATGGCTCCCTGTGATCAAGACATGGAAGCTCAACGAGAGGCACTACGGTGCCCTACAGGGATTCAACAAATCCGAGACAGCGGAGAAGTACGGCGAGGATCAGGTTAAGCTCTGGAGGAGGTCATACGATGTCAGACCTCCGGCGCTCGACAAGGATGACGAGAGGAATCCCGCATTCAACCAGATGTACCGCGACGATGATAAGAGCCAGCTTCCGCTTACCGAGTGCCTTGCTGACACCGTTGACCGTGTCGTGCCCTATTATCTTTCAGAGATCGTGCCCAAGATGAAGGAGGGCAAGAGAGTTCTAATCGCGGCCCACGGCAACTCGCTCCGCGCACTGGTGAAGTACATCGAGAACATCTCCGATGACGACATCGTAGGTGTGAACATCCCCACCGGCGTACCTCTTGTGTATGAATTCGACAAGGACATGAAGCTCATCGGCAAGGGATATCTGGGAGACCAGGATGCCATCGCCGCAAAGATGACCAGCGTCGCCAACCAGGGAAAGAAGAAGTGAGTTCAGATAACTCCGGTGTGCTCCAGCACTATCTTGATGCCGATACCAATCAGTATCAGTCCGCCCAGCAACTCTGCGCGCTTCCCCAGGATGCCGCCGACCTTGGCACCTAACTTCACTCCGACAGCGGAGATCAGGAATGTTATCGCACCTATGATCAGCACCGACGTTATGATATCGGAACCGTCCATCGCCAGCGATATCCCCACCGCGAAAGCATCGATGCTCGTTGCCACGGCCAGTATGAGCATGGATATGGGGTAGATGTCCGGATCCATCTCCTCATCTTCGGAGAAGGATTCGCGGATCATGTTCGCACCTATCAGGAAGAGGAGACCGAAGGCTATCCAGTGATCGTAGTCCTTCATGAGGTCGTACATCGAATGACCCAGAAGATAACCTATGACGGGCATCAGTGCCTGGAATATCCCGAACCACAGTGCGATCGTGATGACCGATCTGAGATCGGGTCTCTTCATCGCCAGCCCTTTGCAGAGTGATACAGCGAAGGCATCCATCGCCAATGCGACCGCGATCAGTACTATGGAAACTGTCTCCAAGCTATCACCCCTGTGAAGTGTGAGCGGTAGATATGTTTTTTACCGTTGATTTTGTATCATCGGGCATGAGAGGGGACCTGCACACACTCAAGAAGGTCTGCAAGTACGCATCGACAGTGATGCTCATCGGAGAGATAGTATTCGCCGCATTGACTATAGCCATGCTGGTGATGGGTGTCGTCGCACAGTTCTCCGATTCCGGCAAGGACTTCCTGCTGGACCTTATCGGTTCCGACGGCAGCGACGGTCTGAAGACGTTCGCATCGTTCATGGTGGTCCTGTTCATTTTCATTCTGGGATTCATCACAGTCAGGATGATCCATGATACCATGGTGTCCATCATGACGGAGTATTCGCCCTTCATACCCGAGAATGCGAGGAGGACGAAGATCGTTTCCATCTCATTCCTTGTGGCATCGTTCCTCTTCCTCCTGTTCGGGATCCTTGCCGGAAAGGCCATAATCGAACTGCTGTTCCTGTTCTTCGGTTCGGTGCTGGTCTCGGTGGTGATGTACTGCATCACGATAATCGTCAGATACGGCACGCTCCTGCAGAAGGAGTCCGACGAGACGCTGTGAGGTTCATCAGATGACGATAATACTGAGGCTCGACAGGGTGATGGCGGACAGGAAGATGTCCCTCAACGAGCTTGCCGAGAAGGTCGGCATCTCGAACGTCAACATGTCGAAGATCAAGACCGGCAAGATCTCCGCTATCAGGTTCAGTACGCTGAACGGTATATGCCGTGTGCTGAACTGTCAGCCCGGAGATGTGCTGGAATTCGTTGATGATGACGAAGAGGATCAGGATTCCTCAACCTGAGCCTCCGCAGCCAATTCCCTTTCCATCCTCTTCTTAGAGAACAGTACGGAATCCATGAATGCGACCCACGTGATCTCGATCAGGATGGATGTGGCGATGGCGACCATTCCTGCAGGGTAGACCGCGACGCACAGTGCGATGGCGACACCCTTGTTCTTGTATGATGCCATCAGGATGTCGGTGACCCTCTGTCCCCAGTGTATGCCCGCCTTCTTCTCTGCGGTCTCCACGGCGAATCCGAGTCCGAAGGACCTCAGGATGGCGATGATGATGAACACGAGGAAGATCCACCAGACGTTGCCCTTGAAGTTGGTGGAACCTACGGACAGCCATACCATGAAGAAGATACAGCAGTTCAGGATTATCGCAAGAGCATCCTTGTTGATCTTGACCTTGGTAAGAAGCCTCGACAGGACCAGCGGGATACCGATCAGTTCTAAGACAGTGAGGACGAGGAACTGCATATCGACGCTGTCACCAAGTGCCAGCCATACGATGAACGGGATCCATGCGAGCGAGAGGATGTAGACGACGATGGTACCTCTTGCGGCGTGTTCCGCATCTCCCCTGAGGATGATGGACAGGGGCAGGACCGAACCGGCGAACGGTGTCGCGGCGATGAAGACGAGACCCGCTGCCTGCTTGGAATATTCAGTATCCTTCAGGATGAAGAAACCGATGAGGGGGATGATCGAAGCTATGACCATACCCAAAAGGACCGCTCTTGCGATGGATTTTCCGTATTTCGCAGGATTGAGATTCTGCAGCGGGATCCTGGACATCGAGAGCGTAAGCATGATGACCAGTGTGAAGATCGTCAGATTCGAGCGGACGTCCGCTTTCAGTACGTCGCCGGGGAAGAATCCTCCGAAGTTGGTGATCAGTGCGACGGCCATGGCGGCCATCATCATGAATGCGCTGCTCTTGAGCAGGTCCTTTATCGTCATGCACGGGACATAGGATAATGCTTATAAAAATTATCGTTTATCGATAAATATTGAATGATTAAGAATATGAACAGGGTCAACTATTAATGGCAGACCAGTCATAGGGTGAGAATATGGCGAAGAGACCGAACGTCAGACCGGTGAAGGCCGGATGGAAGAACATCTTCAGACCGTGGACGCTCCACGGAGCGATCGTCCCCGTACTCATCGGAGGTGCGATCGCATTCGATACCGTTCCTTTCGATGCGCTCAACATCATCCTCCTGATCCTGACGGCCATAGGTGCGGCATTGTTCCAATCCGCCGCCAACATCCTGAATACATACGGCGACTTCGTCAAAGGTACCGACACTGTCGAGAACGAGACCAGATCTCCAGAACTGGTGACGGGTGTGATGACCGAGAAACAGGTCCTGTATATGGGGCTGGCGTGTCTGGGCACCGTCTGCCTGATAGGTCTGGTGTTCATCTGGCATGTCGGATGGGGAATAATGGTCTACGGGATACTCGGTATCCTGGGAGCCGGGATGTACACCCTCGTGGCATCATACAAGTACCACGGCCTCGGACAACCCGTATGTTTCTTGATGTTCGGAATCCTGATGCCGATGGGTACATACTACATCCTCACCGGCGATTACTTCTCATGGAAGGTATTCTGGATCTCACTGCCCAACGCGTTCATGATCACGGGAGTCCTTGCAGGTAACGAGATGCGCGACTATTATGAAGATAAAGCTGCCAACGTGGGAACGCTGATCGGCCACATGTCGTACGAGAACGGGATGAAGCTGTATCTCTTCGAGGCATCAGTATCGTTCGTCATCCTCTTGGTACTGCTCGTCACGGGCGTCGCGCCGTGGTGGTGTGTACTGGCATTCATCACGCTGTATGACCTGTACATATTGATCGTCAATACCAGGACAGCGGCCACCGACAAGCATTCCAGTTTCATGATGGTCCCGCTGTGCTTCAAGCTGAACTGGCACTTCGGTGTATTGCTCGTGATAGGATACCTGATCGCGAACCAGATAGTGCCGCTGTTCTGAACGTAGCGGTTAACTACCTGTAATCTCTAACAGTGGATATGAAGGTCAGATACCACCAGTACCTGGATGTCGGCATCGTTCTGCTGATCATATGCCTCTGCGTCCAGTCCGTGCTCTTCGGCAACGACATGCTGGATTGGCTCAGCCTGGTGGCAACCAGTACCATGACCGTCAGCATAACCATCGGCCTTTTCCTTGCCGCTTACATCAAACTGACCAAGAGGCAGATCTTCGACCCTCTCAGTTCCGAACTGGACGACGATCCGAATCAGTGATCAGACCTTCTTGATGGTCTCGAATGTCCTGAAGTCCGGAGGTCTTACCAAAGCGTATACCGTGGTCATCCCGTCGTAGAATGCCACAGGGATCGTCAGGATGAACAGTATCGCCGATATGGCAGCGTTGTGCATGAACGTCGCACCGAACTGGTAGTACGCGTAGAAGCAGGCTATGTTGAACACCGCTATGAAATGGGTGAGGGGCGTCATGCCCTGGTTTAGTATGAGCACAAGCGGGAACAGGAACAGGGAGCAGAG
>JAEEGL012455775.1_pt1 | contig 10795 bp, 6 predicted proteins | sample 9134231 | NCBI WGS metagenome assembly JAEEGL01 (sample SAMN16246548, study PRJNA631951) | gut metagenome | biome: gut microbiome; feature: rumen; material: fiber-attached | host: Bos | place: Iran: Karaj | collected 2018-10
ATCATCGCCCTCCCGTGATGCGCCCAGTCTTCCTGCTGCCTCTGCTTGCGGCGTTCTTCCTACGCCTTCCCTCCTCCACGACCGCTCTCCTCCGGCGCAACGGCGGGCAGCTTGTGCAGGAGTCCTCCATCACCCTCAACGGCTCCCCCGGAACCCTCTCCGTCTTCGCCTTCGACCGCACCGCCGACGAACTCGCCAAAATCCTCGAACCGTCCGGCGACGCAACCGCCCCCTCCGGCGTATTTCTCCTTCCCTGCGGGGCCCCCGAATCACCGGAGTGCCTCGCCTTCGCCGTCGAGGCGGAAGCCCCGGGCAACCCCGAGTGGCCGTGGACCGACCTTCCACCGGAAGAAGGCTTTTCCCTTGACTTCTCGGCCACGCTGAACGACGGCCGCACAGGCTTCGCGGCCGGTGTCTCCGGACTCCCCCCTGCCGCCGCCCGCGCCGCCTGGAACGCCCGCCTCTCCGCCAACGGCTGGACGCCCGTCAGCCCCGCCTCCGGAGACACGAGTCTGTCCCTCCACGCCAAGGACAACGAAACCCTCGCCCTCACCGTCCTCGACGCCCCGGACGGCACCAGCCGCATATCCCTCCTCCGCCGCAAACCGAAGTAGGTCATTTCTGCTCAAACGGCTTCCCTGCGCCAGAAAAGGACAACGATGAAACTCTCCGCGTCTCTTTGCGCTTTTCTCTGCGTGTTCTGCGTTGAAACATTCGCAATCGAGGCAGCCGATGTATCAGTCGCCGTTCCTACTTCGCCATACGGTGTCTGCTCGCACCTGACATGGGGCGAATTCGCTGGACGGGACAAGACGTTTGCGCTCTGCCGCATCGCGGGACTCGGGACGGTCCGCTGCGACTTCACCTGGAGCATGGTCGAGAAAACAAAGGGGTCATGGGACTTCTCGCGCACCGACGCCATCGTCGCCGACGCGAAGGCGATGGGCGTCGCAATTCTCCCGATCCTGTACTGGGACAAAAACGACTATCCCAAGCCACACGTTGATCCTGGCCCGTGGTGCGACTACATCCGGCATGTCGCGGAGCGCTACTCGGCCGACATTCCGGTCTTTGAAATCTGGAACGAGCAGGATCTCAGGTCGAAAGACAACGTCGGCAACCCTACGAACTACCTCGCCGTGCTGAAGAGCGCCTACGAGACGATCAAGGCAGTCGCCTCAGGCTCTCGCGTGGCCATCGGCGGATTCGGCGAGGCGGACGGCAAGCACACGCCGCTCGGCTACATCGAGGAACTCTACAAGCTCGGCGGCAGTGCGTATTTCGACATCATGAACATCCACCCCTACAGCGTGCCCTTCGGACCCGAGGGATTTCTTCTTCCGAATCTGGAGAACCTTCGCGCGCTCATGGCGAAATACGGCGATGCGAAGAAGCCGATCTGGATCACGGAAATTGGCTGGCCGACGAACGAGCGCAAGCCGGGGTTTGACCCGAAGAAGGGCGACAAGTGGCACTACATGGGCGGAGTGAACGAGGCGGACTCGGCGCGCTTCCTCTCCCGAGCACTCGGCATCGCCTTTGCGGAGGGCGTCGAGATGTTCATGCCCTACGAGCTGCGCGACCGAGAATTCGAGCGCTACAACAACGAGGCGCACTACGGACTCTGCCGCAACAACTTCGTTCCGAAGCCGGCCTTCGCGGCATACGCGGCGTTCACGGCGATACGCCCGGCGGGATCTGTGCAGAAAAGCGACCGCCCTTGGCGCGATGGGGACTTCTTCTTCCCGCAATGGCAACGTCCCGCCGACGCCGACGCGAAGCGTGAAGGCAAGCCGCTCGGCGCCGATGCTGGAATGCTCTGGACAAAGGATAGTGCCGGAGACCGCCGTATTCTGCGCTTCACCTCGGACGCAATTCGCTTCTTCGACCACCTTGGCGCCGAAGTCTGGCCGACGCCGAAGGACGGCGGTTACGAGGTGGAAGTCACGGACAAGCCGACGTTCTTTGTCGGCGGTGCGCTGAATCCGTAATCTGTAATCAGGGAATCGCCGCTTCCAGTGTCCACCCTCGGTTTCCGAAGGAATCGAGGGGCGTTACGGCAACGGCATTGGCACTCGCCAGAATGCGCTCAAGGGGAATGATGGCGTATTCGGGTTTCGAGAACCGCGGATGACGCCGGGGATAAAGCCCGCCGACGGCGCAGACGCGCGTGGCGAAGCGCGTTCCGTTCGCCCCTTCCGCCGCAATCTCGTATTCGGCGACATGGCCGCCAAGCGTGGCGGCCGGAAAGTCGAGGCGTAGCGCGGGCCGCGTCTCCGGCGGAACGTGGACGCCCTGGTAGTCGACCCCGCGCGTGAGTGCCTTGACGCGCGCCGCGACGAGCGCCGCGCCTTCAGAAAACTCCGCAGGCGCGGCGCAACGGGCCCGTTCGGCGAAATCGCACGGCTTCGCAGGAACGGGAACGACCCACGGCGCGCCAAGGTCGAGTCCCGAGACGAAGTCTCGCCGCGCCAGTTCTACGCGGTTCTCGTAAACGGAGACGAATAGTCCCGAACGCACGTCGAAGACCCTCGCCTCGACAGGCATCGTCTTCGGGGCGTCGTATCGGCGCATGAAGTGGATGCGGTCTTCGCGCGCCACACCCGGTATGTACCAGTTGCAGACGCCGTTCTCGTAGCCTGCGGTCTCCGCGCGGTTCCAGACGTCGTTGGCAGAAGTGCCTTGGAGGGCGCCGGTCGCGACGGCCGTGAAGGCGCCGCACCAGAGCGATTTCTCGTTCGTGAGCGGTTCGTGCGAATGTCCGGAGAAGGCGATGGCCTGCGGGAAGCGCGAGAGAAGGCGAGTGGCGGAGCCGTCATCCACACCCCAGGCGCATTGTCCGTAGACGGTGTCGCGCGGATGGGGGTGTTGGACGTAGAAGAACGGGCGCGAAGGGTCGCACTGAGCCATCTTCGCCCCGAACGCCTCTTCGCATCCGGAGCAGGCCGTCTCCGCATAGCCGTTGCACCAGACGCCGGGACTCCAGTTGGCGCAGAAGAAGTCGAAGTCCTTCACGCGCTTTGTGAAAAACGCCCCGTAGTCCTCGCCGAAGCACCGGCGCCACACTCCCGGCAAATCGGTTTCAATTGCCTCGCGCCGGAGCGCCGCGTCGTCTGCGAAAATGTGACGTCCGTTCCGAACGCCGCAGACGTCGTGGTTGCCAAGGACGAAGACGCGCTCGACCTTGCGTCCGTCGGGCGCCAGATTGCCGGGAAAGACCCGGAACCAGGCTGCCGCGACGGCCTCCAGTTCGCGCACAAGCCCGGTGTCGGTGAGGTCGCCGGCGACGATGACTGCATCGACACCCCAGTCGCGAAAGGCTTTTAATGACTCCTCAAAGGTTTCAACACCGAAACCGGGGACGAGCGACTCGCCGTTGTCCGCGAGCTGCGCGTGGATGTCGCTGACGACGCCGAATCGCAGAAGGGGTTCACTGCTCATGGCCGGGAAGATTGTTTGTTGGCGATTTCCGTGGCGAACGCCTTCCGCATGGCCGCAAGCTCTTTGGCGGTGATGACGGAGCCCTCCGTGCCTTCGCCCAAGATGCGCACGTTGGCGACGCCGGGCAGCGGGATGGTCGAGACGACAAGCGGATAGGAAGCCAGGGCTTCCCGATAGGGCGCGATTGCCGAGCGTACCGGTATCGGCGGCAGTTCGAACACGTCGTATTGCAGACCGTTGTCCACGCTCCACGCGAGGGCGAACGTTTCAAGGATGCGGTCGGCGGGGTTGCGCCAGCTTCCGTCTCCCAGCGAGCAGCAGACGGCGCGAGTCGAATACGGACGCACAAGGGCGAGCGGGGCTGTTGCCTCGCGCGCCATCGTCAGTGACGAGTGACGAGTGACGAGTGACGAGTCGCCGCCGGTGGCGGCATCATTGTGCATTGTGCATTGTGCATTGTGCACTGAAGTGAAGAGCTCCTTCGCATGCGCCCAGCTTTCCGGAGAGCCGTGCGGGAAGGTGCAGAAGTTGCCTTTCGGGTCGTTGTCGAATCCGAGCCACATCATCCCCGCCGGGGCGAAGGGCCGGTGCTGCGCCCACATGCGATCCATGTCGGCTGGCGTCGGATGGCCGAGCGCGAGCCAGGACGCCGCGTGGGCCTGCATCCACGGCAGGAGCGGCTTGTTGTAGCGGCGCGCGAGCCCGGCCATGTAGCCCATGTCGGCGGGGATTGTTTCGGCGTTGTACTTCTCCGCCGCCGGGTACGGATCGAGGTGGAGGAAGTCGAGTTCCCGCGCCAGCAGTTCCTGCCCGGAGCCGTCGTGGTCGTTGCCCTCGGCCCAAGACCCGGCGCGGGTGGTGTTGCGGAAGACGAGCATGTCCGGGGTAACCTCATGGACGCCTTCGCGGAACTCCCGCACCAGCGCGGCGGCAGCCCTGTGGTATTCATACAGGGCAATGCCGTATGCCTCGGCACCGTAGATTTCGGGACAGCCCCATGTTCGTGGCTGGACAAGCCCCGGAGCTACCGCGGCGAACGCGGCGCGCCCACTCTGGGAGAAACCCCAGAGGGGGAAGCTGGCGGAGGGGCAGTCGAGCCAGCCCGTGAGGTTGAAGTTTTCGTCGCCGAAGCGGATGGCGATGATTTCGCCCGAAGGAAACGTCCCGCCGTTGGCGAGAACCCACTGCTCCGCGCGGTAGTGTCCGGCACGGCGCATCTCGCCACGCGTGAGCGGCGAAAAGACGGAGAGATCCCCGCGTCCGCCCTTCCATTTCTCGCCTTCGGTGTCGCTCGTCCAGTAGACGGCTATGCCGACCTTGTCAAGGAGGCAGTCCGCGCAGTCGGAGAGGTCGAACTTGAGGCGCAGGAGACGGCGATTGTCGATTTCCGAACCGGACAGCCCTGATGCGGAATCTTTCTCCAGGCCATCGCCGGGGTCGGCGGACAGCACCTCGCAGGGGATGATACGCACGTGCGGGACGCCGTCGAAGGGACGCTCCGGAACGATGATCTCCGCTTCCCCCGTAGGCACGATGTTTCCGAAATAGTACCCGTATTTCTCAGTGCGCTCCTCGCCGTCCTGCCCCTTTACGCGCCGCGTGTAGGGCTGGCGCCTCGAATAGACGGGTGGCTCGACAATGATCTCGTGCGGTTCCGGGGTAAAGGAGAACAGATTGCGGTCGATGGAGAGGCCCCGGTAGGCACCGCCGGAGCAGATGGCGCGCTCGCACGGGCGGCCATGCCGAAGGGTGGGGCGAACGTCTTGCGGAGGATTGAAGCCGCTGTGCGTGAACCCCTTCACGCCGTATTTGCGGAGAAGCGCGAGAATGTTCCGGCACTGTTCGACCGACCACGTCGGCACCTCGACGCAATCAACGCCCTGCTCGGCGCACAGGCGCACTGAATCCTCAAACGGTTCCCGCCACGTCACGCACATCCAGACCTTGGGGAAGCCGCCGCTTTCGGCGACGGCTTCCAGTGACGAGTGAGAAGAGAGGGGGGAGGAGTTTATGACCGCCTCAGGGGTCGCGCCTGCGGCCCCCATCGTCAGTGCAAGCGTGAGGCAAAGGAACGCATAGCCTTTCATGACCCGAGCAACAGGTTGCTACCTGAGTATAATCACGGTGGCGGGTGGCGGGGGGGCGGTGTAGACGAGGCTCCTGCCATCGGCCGACACGCTTGCAAGGTTCCTTCCGAGGTCCGCGTTGAGGCTGTCCGCAAGGGTTTGCAACGCAGCGGTCGAATCATCACCGCACTGGATGAGAGTCGCCGTTTCCCTGTGGAGGTGCTTCCTGTCGAACGCCTGCGCTTCAAGCGTCAGTCCCGCGCCGGACCCCGCCGTAAGCGCACCCATTGCAGTCAGCGGTACAGCGCCGTCCGGGGCGTTTCCTTCCCGCGGCAATGAGAGCGCAAGCGTTGCACCGGCACCGACGGAGAAATCCCCGACAACCCACTCGTCGTCAAGCGCCACCGTGTAGCTGCTGCCGTCTGGGAGCACTGCCGCGTCATCCACGCTCGGAACTCCATCCGTGGCGAGACCGACGGACCAGTTGCCGTTCGTGACGAAAAACTCGTTGACGGCGCCGCTCCACGTAAATGTTCGCTTCGGTAGACCAAAGCGGGTGCGGTCAACCTTGTAGTTGTAGACCGCCAAATCATCGGATATCTCGCCGCTGTAGGCGCGGATGGCGAAGATGTCGCCGTTGTAGGGGTATTGGTTGCTCTGTCTTGCACCGATATAGAGATAGCCTGGATAGTTCAGCGACCAGGTGCCGCCTTGGGTTGCATACTGGACTTTCGCCCCGTTTAGCAAGACGGTCGCGCCGCTGCGCAGCCAGGCAAGTGAGGTGCGACCCGGCGTCTGGTTGTTGAACGCGGAGGTCTGCTCGCCGTTCTTCCACCTGACGTAATTGTCCTGGCTGTTGCCCATGGTGAAGTATCTGTAGTTGCCGCCCGTGAAAAGAACGGTGGAATTCGCATTTGTTCCGTTCGCGACCACGGCCTCGAAGGAGACGAAACCCACTTGGTTCGTCCCCTGGGCGGCGATACCGCCGCCCACGCACATGAGGGCGTCGTCCGTCCATTTGCCCGCCGACTTCACGTCAAGGTCGTAGTACTCCCCCTTGGAGGAGAGGTTCTTCCAGACGGTGGCCGTGGAATCATGGAGGTTTACGCCCGCGTTGTCGATGCCGTCCCACTGGGCGACAAGGCTTTTCTGGATATAGCTCGAACTCGTCAGGAATCGCCTGCAGTCAATGAGGTAGTTGTGGGCGAGTTCCGCCTTCGTGAGACGGCGGCTGTAGAGGCGGATGGCGTAGATTTCGCCTTTCCACCCGTAGGTGTTGCCATCAACGACACGGCCGCCGACGGAAAGCCCGGCGCCGGCATCGAACGATCTCCTGTGGGGAACGTCCTCGCGCCGGGTCGCGTCCTTGAAGACGTTTGCCACAACGTCATTGTCATCGTATTGCGCGGCAATGGAGCTGACCTCGGCGGAATTGAACGCGTGGAGGATCTGCTTCGTGTTTTCGCCCGAGGTGAAATACACCCTTTCGGTGTCCTCGTCGAAGATGACCATGTGTCTCGTATCGCCGCCATTGAAGAGAATGCGCCCATCGGTTTTCCGGAACACGACTTCAATGGTCTTGTAGGCCGGCGCCGCGGACTGGCTGGTGGCCGCGACGTTGGTCGAAACGAGCGCGTTGCCCTCGGCGTTCCAGGAGCCGCTCTCGGTAAGCGTCAGGTTTCGGTTCCCGACAAGATCTTTCCAGACCGTGGCGTTGGGGTTGTGCGTCCCGGTTCCGGCGTTGTCGATGCCGTCCCATTGGGCGATGAGACCGTCCTGCACATAGTCGGCGCTCGTGGGCTTCGGCGCCACCCCGGCGAAGCGCTCGAGGTCGATGGCGTGGTTCGCGGCGATTTCCGCGTCTGTCAGCTCCGTGTCGTACATGCGGATCGCATAGACTTCGCCATACCAATAGTATTGCGAACGTGTGTCATTGCCATAGCCGCCAAGGGTGATGTTTGCCCCTCCGCCCCCCCAGCCGTTTGCGCGCATTTCGTCCGTGCGGGGTACGCCGTCGGCGAACGATTCGGTGGCGACTTGGGTGGCGCCGTTGGCGAATACGGCGGCGGCGGAGCGGATGGCCGTCGGATTGAGATTCCAGTACGTTGCGGGGCCGGAATATCCAGAACGTCCCGTGAAGTAGCATTTGGCGGGATTGCAGGGATTGGAATCGGCAAAGTCGAAGCAGACGATCTGCCGGGTGCTGTCATTGCCGCCCCAGAGAAGAATCCTGCCAAACTGCGTCATCTTGAAGACGACCTCGATTGTCTTGGCGGCGGGGGCGGCACCGGCGGTGTATCTCGCGGATATGCCGTTCACGGAGAGTGCCTTGCCATCCGCCCAGCCGCCGTCGGCGGTGAGCGTGAGGTCGTAGGTACTGGCACCGGGGGCGATGTTCTTCCAAACCGTGGCGGCGGGGTCGTGTATCCCCGTGCCGACGTTGTCGATGCCGTCCCACTGGATGAGAAGGTGGTTCCGCTGCGCGTAGTCCGCGCTCGTGGCGCCAAGGGCGGGAAGACTCGCGGCGAGCGCGAACGCCGCCGCGATGGTGAAGACATTGAAACGGATCGCATTTGTTTTCATGTTTTCTCCAGTTGCGTGTGGCCGCCCCCTTGCGGTGGTGTAGTTGTTCCGTGTGCAAAACTCGCCACAGTCCACCGTGGGAACAAGGGCATTCTACCAATTCCCCAAAAGGCGGGTTATACTTTTGCGAAAAAAACTTCAGTGCCCATTGCGGCGGCGCCACTCTTGCATGGACATGCCCTCGCGCTCGCGGAAGAACTTTCGAAGGGCGATGTCAGAGCGGTAGCCGCATAGGGCGGGGATGGCGCCGATGGCGGTGTTGGTGTGGGCAAGGAGCGCATGGACTTCCCGAAGCCGGGCATTCTGAATCTCGTCGAGGACGGAGTGGCCGATGGCCTCGCGGAAGCGAAGCTCGAAGAGTCGTCTGGAACCGGGGAATCGGGAGGCCAGGGCGCGCGCCGTGAGACCGTCGCACGCCTCGCGGCGGATCATCTCCATCGCCGCGAGAATATGCGGCTCGCGACGGCCCGTCCCGCTCGTCGATTCCCGCCGTACCGCCAGAAGAGGGCCGATGGTTATGGCGGCAGGGGGATCGCCGTCGCCATTCGCCGCGGTAGCGGCGGTCGCCATTCCGCGCGGAGCGCGGTTCTTCATTGTCTCCGCAAGGAGACGGGCGGCGAGAAAGCCGGCGTTCTCGAAGTCCATCTGGATGCTGGAAATCGACGGGTGCGCCGCCTCGCAAATCAACTCGTCATTGTCGACGCCGAGCAGGGTGAGATCGTGCGGGATGCGGCGCCCCGTCGCGTGCGCGGCTGCGACGATCTCGGCGGCAGCGTCGTCGTTCACCGCAAAGACGGCGCACCGACTCGGAAGGCTTCCGATCCAGGAAACCAGACGGCGGGTGCGGACGTCATCCGGCTCCACCACCGGGCGGACTCGTTTGCGGAACATTAGGCAAGGCTTCCCCGCCGCGGCGGCCAAGGCGCGGAAGGCGGTCTCGCGGGCGAGGCTCCAGGCGATGGGTCGGCGGAAAATGACGGTGGCGTAAACGTCGGGCTTTCCTGATGAAAGTTCGCGGAACGCGGCTCTGGCGATGGCTGCCTCGTCGAAGTCAAGGCGGGAGACGCAGGCCGAACGGGATGCGGGGTCCATGCCCAGGAAGACGGTGGGGATTCCGCTGAACAGGCGCGGCGACAGGGGTGTCCTCGCCCCGGGAATCCAAACGAGGCACCCCTGGGGACGCCGCTCCCTGAGAATGGCACGGAGTTCGGCGGTGGAATCCGTTTTGGGTATGGGCTCAACCTCCCATCCCACCCTTTCCCCGTAACGACGAATCCCCGCGTGCGTCATTTCGCACACGCGGTCATTCGGGATGCAGTTGTGGTAGAGGATACAGGGAGCGGAAGGCATGGAGGAATGTCCAGACGTCACCCACGAACCTTCAGGACGACCTTGCCGACGTTCTCGCCGCGCTCAAGGATGGCATGGGCCTCGGCGGCGCGCTGGATGGGCAGCACGGCATGGATGGTCGGCACGATCTCGCGAGACTCGAGCTTTGGCCACACGTCGCGAACCAGCCGCGCGAGCAGCGCCGCCTTCTCCTCGGGGCTCCGCTTGCGCAACATGCTCCCCTTGAGCGTGACGCCACGAGTCAGCACGGCGCGCAGCGGAATGTTCGAGGTTGTTCCGGCCAGCGTCGAGATGAGCACCCAGCGGCAGCCTTCGTTCACGAACGGCAGCGACCGTCCCAGCGCCTCACCGCCCAGGCAGTCGATGGCGACGTCCACGGGATGGCCGGCCTCGGCCTCGCGCCGCAAAACCTCAGCCACGTCCTCCGCCGACGTGTCGATCACGACGTCGGCGGGAAGGTGCGCGATTTTGCGGCGCACTACGTCCGAGAGTACGGACGTGATGACGTAGGCGCCGAAGGCGTGCGCCATCGGGATGCCGACGGAGGCGAGCCCGCTCGCGCCCGCCGGGAAGAAGAGCGTCTCGCCGGGCCGGAAGCCGCCTTCGTCGAAGAGGTTGAGGTAGCACGTCGCGTAGGCCTCGGGAAGCGAGGCGGCCTCCTCGTAGGAGAGCCCGCCCGGGATGGGCATGACCATGCCCTCCGGCACCGCCGCGTATTCGGCGTAGCCGCCACCGCCCAGCAGGGCGCAGACCCTGTCGCCCGGCTTCCAGCGCGTGACGCCCTCGCCGATTTCATGGACCACGCCGGCGACTTCGAGCCCCATCCACTCCGGCCAGCCGGGCGGGGGCGGGTACTTTCCCGCGCGCTGCAGCAGGTCGGCTCGGTTCAGCGCCGCCGCATGGACTTCCACCACGATTTCACCCGGCTTCGCAACCGGAGTTTCCACGTCGGCCCAGACGAAATCCCTCGTCTCGCCGCGAATCAGCATCGCTTTCATCTTCAATCGGTTCCCTTCATCGCCAGACTGCGTCCGCCATCGACGACCCATGTCTGCCCGGTCACGAAGCGTGCGGCGTCGGAGCAGAGGAAGAGTATCGTCTCCGCGACGTCCGTCGCCTCGCACTTCTTGCCGAGGAAATTGGTCTTGAGCGCGTAGTCGCTGTCGTCGGCACCGGTTCCGGGACGCTGCACCACGCCGGGGGCCACGGAGTTGACCGTCACGCCATACTCGCCCATCTCCTTCGCAAGGGCCTTGGTCAGCGCGATGATGCCTCCCTTGGAGGCGGCGTAGTCGACGCAGCCGCGCAGTCCGTTGAGGCCCACAGTGGAGGAGATGTTGACGATGCGGCCGCCG
>JAEEGL012711325.1_pt1 | contig 10795 bp, 11 predicted proteins | sample 9134231 | NCBI WGS metagenome assembly JAEEGL01 (sample SAMN16246548, study PRJNA631951) | gut metagenome | biome: gut microbiome; feature: rumen; material: fiber-attached | host: Bos | place: Iran: Karaj | collected 2018-10
CTTACGAGGTGGACGAAAACGACCTCGGGGCGCAGCACATCGCCGACCAGTTGGGCGAGGACATTGATCAGGTGTTCAAAACCTTGGTGCTGAAAGGCGACAAAATCGGGTATTTCGTCTGCGTCATTCCAGGCAACGACGAACTCGACCTGAAAAAAACCGCGAAAGCCACGGGCAACAAGAGTTGCGATCTCATTCCGATGAAGGAACTGCTGCCCCTGACAGGCTACATCCGTGGCGGCTGCTCGCCTGTGGGCATGAAGAAACAGTTCCCGACTTTCATCCATGAGACTTGCGAGTTGTTTGATTACATTTACGTTAGCGCGGGTGTGCGCGGCCTACAGTTCAAACTCAACCCACAAGATTTGATTCAAGTGGTCGGGATGGCGGTGGCAGATTTGACACAATAAAGGCTATTCATCTCAAAGGGCAGAGTATCCTAATTCCTTGTCCAGCTGTGGAATGCGGATATCCAAATATTGGAGCATAATTTCAAGTTCCTCTTCATAGCTTTTAGAGTCGTAATAGCCGATGCCGTCAATGGGCCAAATTTTAAAGTTGCGTTCCACATCCTTCCTGATGATTTTGTCGTTAGCCTCGATCATTTTTTGAATGTGCATTTTGCTGAAGAGTCCAGCATCGCGCAATTCTTTATAACGTTGTCTTAAACACTCATCATAATTGAAGTAAGGACTGTTTTGTAATCTGTTTAGCAACAGGCATCTATCAAAATTAGGAAGACTTTTCGTCATTTTCAGTTCACCTTCTCCATCTCGCCCGAAAGAATCATCATAGTCCCAAATCGCGATGCGGAAAGGGGTAAAGCTGTCGCGTTTATAGAGGTAGAAATTCTTCATCACGCCGTCACCGTTGTTGGTGAACATAAGAAGTAAGTGCCAGTCGAGGATGTTCTCAAGGTCGAAAAGGTGGCCAATATCGTGCGCGAAAATGCTGTCATTTGCATTAATAATGAACTGCATAACATTTTCCATATAGCCGTTCAAATCCTTTTCTTCGATGTCAGGAAAGTTTTGTTGGAAGTAATTACCTGGCTCTTGCACCCATTCCAGCCGGTTTTCGCCATAGAAAATGGGAGGGTCCTTAAAAATCATCGCCAGGCTGTCTTTCTTGTTGAGGCCTAGTGAGCCGGCATTGAGTTTCTGCATAAGTACGTAAAGCCCAACAGGTTTACCATTTGTAATGACATTGACATATGCGCACTGGGAGGCAAGATTCTTTTCTGGATTCATTTCCCTAAACAGGTCGAAGCAGATTTTATGGCGCATCATAGTCTTGTCTATATAGTTGGCATTCAAGATGTAAGTACGTTGCAATGGGAGTCCGGCCAATGATCGCTGATGCGCCATCTTGAATGTGAACGAGTGCTTTGGGAAGCCGCTCGAACTTCCTCCACGACATTTGATTTTTCCGCTTTCCGTGAATTGTATTTCGTTATCGAAATAAGTGATTTCACAGGAGTTTTTTTGGTCAAATTGAAAAGACTCAGCAGTGAGTTCAATGGTAGGCAGGGGCTGTGAATGTTCACATGAGAACAAAGTAAACAGGCTCAGGATGAAGAGCGTAAAAACTATCGTAAAACAAGTCTTATTCATAAGAATGGTATTGTGAGCGGCAAAAATAGGATTTTTTTGGAGAATCGGCTGAGAAAATGCTACATTTGCAATTCAATATCCATAAATGTATTTGTTATGAGTTATTCCATCCGTAAATCCACTTTGGCCGACTTGCAGATTATTTTCGACCTTCGCGACCAAGCTCGTGAAATTATGCGCAGCTATGGCAACATCTTCCAGTGGCCTGAAGGCTATCCTCGCGATGATATGTTTCGGACAGATATTGAAATGGGTGGCAGTTATGTTATGCTTGATGAATCGGGTAAAGTTGTTGGGACTTTTGCCTTGTTGCCTAGTCCAGAGGTGACATACAATGTCATATATGATGGTCAATGGCTTAACGATGAGCCATATCACGTCATTCACCGCATTGCGAGTACCCCCGACTCGCATGGCATTCTTGATGCCATTTTGGATTTTGGCGAAACCGTTTCATCCAACATCCGCATCGACACGCACGAGGCTAACATCATTATGCGCAAAGGCTTGGAAAAGCACGGCTACCAATATTGCGGCATCATTCACCTGTTGAATGGTGATGAACGGTTGGCGTTCCAAAAACTATCGGGCTGTGCAAGATGAAGTTCTTTTTATGCAAGTTTGTCGAAATTACTGTAGCGATTTTGTTTTTAAGTAGATGGGCAAATTTAGTTTTCATTTCGGATAGTGACTTGTGTCACTGACTGACTATGACCACTCAATTCGAAGTGAAAGCAATAATAGTTAATGGTCGTGGTCAAGTGAGTTCCGAAGTAATAAGTAGTTTGATTTTGTGCAGTTACTTAGTCGATATTCTCAATGATTTTATCTTCTTCGCTTAAGTCGGGCACAAGCCGCTGTATGATTTTGTAACGGTAGAAGAACCTGATGGCAACGACGCGTACAACAGTGTAAGCAGGAATGGCGACGAGCATTCCAACCGTGCCGCCGATATGTCCAGCCATAAGCAGCACGATGAAAATCTCCAATGGGTGCGCTTTGATACTCGTTGAATAGATGAGCGGCTGGTAGATGAAGTTGTCGATAAGTTGAGCAGCCAACATAATCACTAGTATGATTAAGGCGAAAATCCACACGTTGACATTCAAGCCTGCACCTGTGCCGAGTTTTAATACGATGCCGAAGACAATGCCAATGGCGTCGCCGATGAGCGGTCCGACGTATGGGATCACATTGAGCAAGCCAGCAATAAAACCTATGCCGATGGCATAACTGAAGTCAAGGCGGGCGATGAGCCAAAGGCCAAGGAAGTCGACTATGGCGACTCCAATCATCTCGATGAGCAGACCTACAAAGTAACGCGAGAGCAGTTCCTTGATCTCATTCAAAGTCTTGGTCATAGTGAGCTCGTGCTTGTCGGGCACAAAGGCGCAGACAATTCGACCAAACAGCCCACTTTCCTTGAGAAAGAAAAATGAAATGAATACCACAGCAAAGAGGGCGACAAAAATGCTCGTCACCATTGATGCCACCGAACCAACGATGCCGCCAACCTTGCCAAAGTCAACCAGTTCCCTTACCTTTTCTATGACAAGCGCAACGATGTCGAAATCTTGGCCTAAATTGGGAAACATACCAATGAGCCATTGGTTCACTTTGTCGATGGGGTTTGACTCGAAATAACTGCTTTCAGTGATGGCAGATGCATCTCGAATGATATTGGAAATTAAAGGAATAATCTGTGATACAAGTAGAATGAGCAGGACGATGATGATGATGATTGAGAGTACGGCCAAGAGCCAATCGGGAGCCGATTTCCCTTTGATTTTGATTTTCTGCATCAGTTTCATCAAGGGCCGCCCGATGAGTGAAACAACGAGGGCTGCGATGATGTAGATGAGTACATTTTTAAAATACCAACACAATGCCACAACGATGGCTATTCCACCAATTTTGATGATATAACCAGCCAGTTTGTCAATGTTGCTTCCTTTTTCCATAGCAATCAGTTTAGAATATAATGACAAAAATAGTAATTTTTCTTTCCTTAATAGACGATTTTTGGTAATTTTGCGTTCTCTTTTGAAAAAGAGTCTCACTCATCATAATTTTTTCATCCCAATGAAACGAATTCATCTTATTTCATTATTAGCGTTTTTCCCTTTCATGACCTTGTTTGCCCAAGTCTATGAACCTGAATATGATAGTCTTGAAGTTGAGCTTGATGACCAGAGAATCAATGATTTGAACTCTGGTAAGGCAGTCGTTGAGGAATCAACGGTGATGGAAATGCTCAATCTGGTGAGCAATATCAGCATTTTCACGGATGCATATCTTGATATCGACACGGCAATTTGGAACAAATATGGATTTGGGAAAGACGAAGTGCCAACCTATGACGATAGTGTCTATATGAATCGTATCCAGACATTGGCTTATGAAACGACAATACCGTTGACTTTCAACAGCCATGTTAAGTCGTTTATTGAGCTATATGCCAATCGCCGTCGTCAGCAGTCGAGCCGTATGTTGGGTCTCTCGTATGTTTATTTTCCAATGTTTGAGGATTATCTTTCCCGATATAACCTTCCTTTGGAGCTGAAATACCTCGCTATGGTGGAATCGGCTTTGAACCCGACCGCAGGGTCGAAGGCGGGTGCAAAGGGCTTGTGGCAGTTTATGAGAGGTACGGGGGCTGAATATGGGCTGAGGGTGAGCACTCTTGTTGATGACCGTTTCGATCCAGAGAAAGAGACGGAGGCTGCGTGCCAATACTTGAAGAGCCTTTATGCCCGCTATGAAGATTGGTTTTTGGTGCTTGCAGCCTACAACTCAGGTCCAGGAACAGTCAACAAGGCTATCTTGAAGGCCCGTGGTGTGAAGAATTATTGGGCTATATGGCCATATTTGCCTGCAGAAACCCGTGGCTATGTACCGGCTTTTATTGCTGTGACTTATTTGATGAATTATGCCGCTGAGCATAACCTTTATCCTACCAATCCAGGCTTGCTGCTTCACGGTACCGACACTGTGATGGTGCATGACCGTGTAAGTTTCGACCAAATCAACGAATGCATTGGTGTCCCGATGGAGGATTTGGTCTTTTTTAACCCACAATACACCAAGCGCATCATCCCGGGCACGAGGAGCTATCCTTATTCGCTTCGTATGCCTATGAAATATACCTTGCGTTTCACCCAGCTTGAAGACAGTATCTATTCATATGTGAGCAAAGCCGAAAAAGTGCGTGAGGTTATCGAAGAGAAAGTTGAGGAGGTGAGTGACAGTTTTGTCCATGTGGTGAAGAAAGGTGAGAGTTTGGGCAGCATTGCAAGAAAATACCATGTCACTGTGGCGAAAATCAAGTCGTGGAACCATCTGAAACGAGAAACAATTCATACTGGACAACGACTTACCATCTATCGTTCGGGTTCTCCAATGGCTCAAGTGAGTAAGACCTCGAAAAATAGTACTTCAAAAAACAATATCAACAAAAAGGCTACAAGTACACCAAAGGTCAGGACACACACCGTGAAGAAAGGCGAGACGCTTAGCTCCATCGCAAAAAAATACAGATGTACTGTCAGTGATCTCAAAAAATGGAATGGTTTGAAGGGCAACACTGTTAAAGTGGGACAGAAATTGAAAATAAAGAAATAACAGGTTATGAGTCGATTGTTTATAACCTACAAAAACGACATACTATGAAACATTACCTTAACATCGCAATCGCTTTTATGCTGGCCTGCATTATGGCATCATGTTCGGAGGAAGTGCGTACAACAAAGAAAGACCGTTCTGCAGGTGGTACCGCAGAAATTATGGTGGTCGTACAAAATGATGACCAGTGGAATGGTCGTATTGGTGACTCGCTCCGCCATTTTTTTATGGACTATCAGTATGGATTGCCTCAGCCCGAGGCTCGTAATGACTTGAAGCATATCAAGGCGGCAGGTTTTTCTGACTTGTTCAAGAAGCAAAAGTGTATCTTGGAGGTGGAAATCAACCCAAGCTTGGAGAAAGCAGTGGCCGAAACCGCAGAGGATCTTTGGGCCGCCCCACAACGTTATATAAAAATTAGTGCACCCAATATGACATCTTGGGTTGAGCTTTTCGATAAGCAAAAGGAGGTATATCAAGACTGGTTCGACCAAGTGGAACGTGAGCGCATTCTTAGTGTGTTTCGTCCTACGAAAGACGAATCCATTGAAGCGGCCTTGGCAAAAAAATTCGGTTTTAAGCTAATAGTGCCTCAAGGTTTCTATATTGCCAAGAATGAACCTGACTTTATGTGGCTTCGTAAGGAGTTGGAGCGTTCAAGTGCCGACATTGTTATCTATCAAACAGCTTATCGCGACACATTGCAGTTTGAAGCCCCAAGTCTGGTGGCTATGCGCAATATGATGGAGGGTCAGTATATTCCTGGCCCGTCAGAGGGTTCGTATATGGGCACTGAGATAGAAATTGTTCCGCCTTTGGTAACAACAGCCAGCAAGTTTCCTGCGGGATACGCCAAGGAGATGCGAGGTATGTGGAAGGTTGAGAACAACTTTATGGGAGGGCCTTTCGTTTCTTACACCTTTGCTGACGACCGTACAGGCAAGCTTGTCACGGTGGAAGGATTTTATTATGAACCCAACCAGAAGAAACGCAATGCTTTATTGCAACTCGAGGCCATTGCTTATAGTCTGAAGTTTGTTGAAGAATAAGGAAGAGACACCTTTGGAGTGTAAATTTTGAAGCTGGAACTCTAAAGTGCAGCGGTTGATGTGGCTGACGTATGTTAAACTGCTGCCTCAGTGGAGAATAATGATATCCTCCATCCAATGCAGAGGAATTGTGACTATTTTTTCCGATAAGTAACCACGACATCTCCTAGTGGAGACCATGTCTGTGTGACGATTTGCCCATCTTTCCAAATCCCGAAACTTTTGCCGTCGCAAGTCAGAGTCCCGTCATTATTGAGGCTGATTCTGTCTTGCCATTCAAAATCCAAACCTTTGAAAACCAATACGGAATCGGAATTGATGCAGAAACTATTCTGCCGTTCCATTTCGCCGATTTGCTTTACTAATTCGGGTGTATTATGTTTTTCGTCAAACTGCACATTTATTTTGTCGACAATCCATGTGCCAATGATGGATTCTTGGTGACGATTACAGGCGCAAATTGAAGCAGCCAAACCCAAAAGAAAGACGATTGCTGTTTTTTTCATAGTATTAGAATTCGTTGCAAAAGTAATGATTGTTGTCGGACCTATGAATTTTGATTTTTAAATTTTGATTTTTGTTTTCGAAATCTTGTATCTTTGTCCTCTCGAATTACGGTTGGTTATGGAAAATCTTTTGCAATGGTTCAAGACGGAAGAACGGGAGGGGAGGACATATGTCTTTGATCCTTTGCGTCGCCGTTTTGTTGCGTTGACACCTGAGGAGGAGGTGCGCCAGAAGGTGCTGTATCTCTTGGTTAAGCATCTCAAAGTTCCTGCTGGATTGGTTGCGGTGGAGTATTCGATGAAGGTGAACGGCTTGGACAAACGTGCCGATGCTGTTGTTTTCGGAAAAGAGGGGCATCCTCTGATGGTTGTGGAGTGCAAAGCATCGACAGTGAACCTTACGGAAACCGTCCTAGAGCAAGTTTTGCGTTATTATTCTGCGTTGCACCCCCAATACCTCTTACTTACCAATGGTATGACGGTATATTGCTATAAGACTGAAAACCAAACTCTTCTACCTATGGACCATATTCCTGATTATGACGAGATGAGAGGATAAAAGCTTATGCGGCAAACGTAAACAGCAAATTGCCCAAAAAATTCCATAATGTGGATGCACCAATGGCAAACACTTTGCTGATGTAGAAGTTCCATTTCAGTTTGCCGTTGAGCAGGTAGACCGTCAACATGTCAATGCCCATACCGACCAAAGAGACAATAAAATATTTCGCATATTCCGTCCCTATTTGTGGGTTGGTGCTTTCAAACGTCCATATTCGGTTGAGAAGGTAATTGGTGGTGGCAGCGAAGGCAAAGCCTAACATATTGCTCAGGTATTTGTTCCACTTGAGCCATTCCTTACATACGTAAGTGACACCAAAGTTGACAAAAACCCCAGAAAAGCCCACCACACCGAATTTCATGAACTTCAGCAGAAGCTCCCAAGTCGGTGCTATGGATAGGGGTGAGGCATTCATGGTTTTTGTTTATTACGGTGCAAAAATAAGAATAATATGCAAACTCGTAATAAAAACAAAACTATATTACTTGCCAGTTCAATGGCATATTCCTGCAACTTCTGTAATGAAAGATTTGCTATTAAAACTTACCACTGTTCCTTCTTCATTTCTTGCAATGGCTTTCGTGAATGGAACCTATAGGAAACAGAAAAACGAGAAAAAGCTGTACCTTTGCGCAAATTTTCAACGATGAAATCAGTTAAAGACATTTCTATCGAAGCCTACGACTATCCGTTGCCAGATGAGCGCATTGCAAAGTATCCTTTGCCTGAGCGTGCTGCTTCGAAACTATTAGTGCTAAAAAACAATGAGATAAGTGAATCCCAATTCAAGTATATTGGCGATTTTCTACCGAAAGGTGCTTTGTTGGTTTTCAATGAGACCAAGGTCATCCGGGCCCGTTTGCAGTTCCACAAGGTGACGGGGTCGCGCATTGAGGTGTTCTGTCTTGAGCCAGAAGAAGATTATCAAATGGCGTTTTCAGCCTGTTCACCTGTGCGATGGAAATGCTTGATTGGCAATGCGAAACGTTGGAAAGAGGGCCAGCTCTCAATGGAATTGTCAGTGGGAGGAAACCCTGTGATTTTGAGTGCGGAACGTGTGGCTCAAAACGACCAATATGCCGAAATCGAGTTCTCATGGACACCTGAGGATTTGTCATTTGCATCAGTTTTAGAGGCTGCAGGTGAGATTCCCTTGCCACCTTATCTTCATCGAGATGCTGAGCCTGACGACCGCGACCGATACCAGACCGTTTTCGCCCGTTACGATGGTTCGGTGGCAGCACCTACTGCTGGGTTGCATTTTACGCAACCGCTTATTGCTGCTTTGAGAGGTCAGGGCTTCAGTTTTGATGAAGTGACACTGCATGTGGGGGCAGGTACTTTCAAGCCGGTTTCTACAGATACCATAGGTGAACATACTATGCATTCTGAGACAATTATCGTACGCAAATCACTGATACAGAATTTGATTAGTCGAATCGGTAAACCTATCATTCCTGTGGGTACTACCAGCACTCGAACTTTGGAAAGCCTCTATTGGATAGGTATGATGCTCAAAGAACAAGGTCTTGACTTACGTCCTTTGCATATAGAGCAGTGGTACCCTTATGAAAGCCATCAGCACATGTCGGCTCCCGAGTCTTTGCAGCTGGTTTTGGACTATCTCGATCGCAATGGCTTGGCCCGACTCGAAGCCAGCACAGCCCTAATGATTGCTCCTACATATAAGATGCGAGTCATAACTGGGCTGATTACGAATTTCCACCAACCTAAGAGTACCTTGTTGCTATTGGTTTCGGCACTTATTGGTGAACGTTGGAAAGACTGCTACTGTTTTGCCCTAGAACATAGCTTTCGTTTCCTTAGCTATGGAGATAGTTGTCTGTTTTTACCAAAAGATTTGGAATGATTTTTGATGTAAAATAATAGTCATTAAATTTAATCAATATGAAAAAATCCATCTTATTCGGTGCTTTGGCATTTTTTGCTGTGAGCACTTTGAGCATTCAGGAAGCGAATGCGCAAAATGAAGTGAAAACCATCTCCAAGAAAGTTGAGGCAGTGAACGAACAGCAGAACAAACCTTCCGCCGTAAAGGTCGAACAAGAGCCGGTGAAACAATGCGATGCGAAGAAGGTTTCTTGTAATAAAGAAAAGGCTGGTAACTGCTGCGAAGGAAAGAAAGTGGCTGCCGACAAGAAAAAAACTGATGACTGCTGTGCTGATAAAAAAGCGATGAAAGCTGGCGAGAAGAAAGTTAAATCTGAAGGCAAAAAGCTTCAGAAAGAAGCTGCCAAACCAAATGCAAGCAAGGCAAAAAAAACATCGGTGAAATCGGCCGGGCATACTAATTAAATAACATAGATTGTCGGGCATTAGTAAATCGACCGCCTATTGATTCCTTTCGGCAAACCCGAGGAAAGATTATAGGCGGTCGATTTCGCATTTTATGTTTTGCATTATTTCTTTCTTCCCGAAAGCAGCTCGGCATAAGTGCGGAGGTGCTTTTTCTTTTCTTCGGGTAGGTCAATGGCTGATAGAGCTTCAATACCTATGCGGTCATAATCAAGCATAACCTGCTCGACAGCCTCTTTCACATGGAGACGATCGTATATGGATTGTACTTCTTCGATTTTCTCTTCCTCGTCATGGTCCATGCGGAGGGTGAAAAGGTGTTCGAGGCGTTTTCTGTCTTTTTCAGAAGCCAATTCCAAAGCCTTTAAATAAAGGTAGGTCTTCTTATTGTCAGCGATGTCGCCGCCATGACGTTTGCCGAATACTGCCACGTCACTGTATAGGTCAAGGATGTCGTCTTGCAGTTGGAAACTCATTCCTATGTTGATGCCGAAGTCGTATAGATGCTGGATGTCGGCCTCATTTGCACCTGCTACAGTGGCACCCATTTGCAAGGCGGTAGCTAATAGTACCGCTGTTTTCAGACGGATCATCTCAAGGTACTCAGGTATGGTCACATTGCCGAGGGTCTCGAAGTTAAGGTCCATCTGTTGGCCTTCGCAAATCTCAATGGCTACCTTGCCCAGCTGCTTGGCGAGTTCCGCACCTTTCTTTGGCTTCAGCGCATATTGGAAAGCCATTGCCAGCATGGCATCGCCAGAGAGGATGGCGATGTCGGCGTTCCATTTCTGATAAACAGTCTCCTTGCCTCGACGCAAAGGCGCTTTATCCATGATATCATCGTGAATGAGGGTGAAGTTGTGGAAGGTCTCCAAGGCCAAGGCAGGCCAGAGGGCTTGCTGCTCGTCACCATCAAACATCTCATTGGCCAAAAGGCAGAGCATCGGACGGAGGCGTTTGCCGCTTTGCAGAAGGGTATAGGAAATAGGTTCGTATAATTCTTTCGGTTGACCGTTGAGGTTGGTTTGCGCCAAAAAGTCGGCGAAATCCTGTTGCAGTTGCTTGATTTTTTCCATGAAAGTGTGGTTTTAGTGATGCAAAAGTAAAGAATTATTCCCGTTTGAGCAA
>JAEEGL013061963.1_pt1 | contig 10795 bp, 9 predicted proteins | sample 9134231 | NCBI WGS metagenome assembly JAEEGL01 (sample SAMN16246548, study PRJNA631951) | gut metagenome | biome: gut microbiome; feature: rumen; material: fiber-attached | host: Bos | place: Iran: Karaj | collected 2018-10
GCTCGAGCAGCTGAAGCTCGACAAAAGCGTGCTCGCACATATCGAAAAAGACATTCAGGCGGCGGCGAAAGAGCTGGACGACGATGCGGAAAGCATCATCACCAACGAACGATACGTCTACATCGCCGAAGTGATCAAAGCCTGCTATAAGAAAAAAACCGAGCGGAAGCTGACCAAGAGCGATAAGATCGACAAGGTCGTTACGAACCGCTGGCTCGGACTTCCGATCTTCGCCGTCGTGATGTTCCTCGTCTATTATATCTCCATGGTCACGGTGGGAACCGCGGCGACCGACTGGGCGAACGATGGACTGTTCGGCGACGGTTATCACCTCTTCGGGATCGGCTGCAGCGCCTATGAAGAAAAAGCGGAAAATTACGAAGCCGCATCCAACGCGCTCGCCGCGTTCGGATTTGAGGTCGACTTGGAAGACGAAGCGTTCGATCCTGAGGCGCTGCTTCGTGAAATCGGCAGCTTCGAAGCGGACCGGGCGTCCGCGCAGACCGAAGTGACGGATGACGAAACGCTGGAGGTTTCCGAAGTCACCGTTTATTTCGACAGCGTACCGGACGACGCCGACGAAGAAGAGACGAACGCCATGACCTTCAAGGAGGCGGTCGCTTACTTCGGCGAAAACGGATTTGAAGAGCCCGATCCCGCGGACGACGGCGTATGGGTCCCCGGCGTTCCGGCGCTGGTGGACAAAGCGCTGCTCGACGCCGACGGAAACCCGAACGTTCCCGAATGGCTCTACGGCCTGATCATGGACGGCATCATCGCGGGCGTCGGCGCGGTGCTCGGATTCGTTCCCCAGATGCTCGTTCTGTTCTTCCTGCTCGCCATCCTCGAGGGCTGCGGCTACATGGCGCGTATCGCCTTCGTGCTCGACCGTATTTTCCGGCGGTTCGGCCTCTCCGGCAAATCGTTTATCCCGATGCTCGTCGGAACCGGCTGCGGCATTCCGGGCATCATGGCCTCGCGTACGATCGAAAACGAACGCGACCGCCGCATGACGATCATGACGACGACGTTCATCCCCTGCGGCGCAAAGCTCCCGTTTATCGCAATGGTCGCCGGCGCGCTGTTCGGCGGCTCCGCGTGGGTTGCCGTTTCGGCGTACTTCATCGGGATGGCTGCGATCATCGTTTCGGGCGTAATCCTGAAGAAAACGAAGAGATTTGTGGGAGACCCCGCTCCCTTCGTCATGGAGCTTCCCGCATACCATCTTCCCACCCTGAAAAACGTTCTGAGATCCACCTGGGAGCGCGGCTGGTCGTTCATTAAGAAAGCAGGAACGATCATCCTGCTCTCCACGATCGTCGTCTGGTTCACCTCGTATTTCGGATGGGTCGACGGTTCGTTCCGCATGCTTTCCGAGGAAGAGATGGAGTATTCGATCCTCGCCTACATCGGCAAAGGCATTGCATGGATCTTCGCGCCGCTCGGCTGGGGCAACTGGAAAGCGGCCGTCGCTTCCGTTACCGGTCTGGTTGCGAAGGAGAACATCGTCGGTACGATGGGCATCCTCTACGGCGACTGGGCAGGCATCCGCGCTTCCTTCGACGTTCCGCAGATCGCCGGATTCTCGTTCCTCGTGTTCAATCTGCTCTGCGCGCCTTGCTTCGCGGCGATCGGTGCGATCAAGCGCGAAATGAACAGCAGAAGCTGGACCTGGTTTGCAATCGGATATGAATGCGGCTTCGCCTATGTGATCGCTCTGATGGTCAATCAGTTCGGCAATCTCTTCACCGGCAACCTTGCGTCCGGTGCGGGAACGGCCGTCAACGTAATCAGTCTGATCGCCGCTTTCGTCCTGCTCGGAGTCATGATCTATATGCTGTTCTTCAAGAAGTATCAGGAAGCGACGAAGCTGACTCAGAAGGTAACCGTATAAAGGCTTTATGAAAGGAGTGTATGCGTCATGTTTGCATGGATCGCGGAAAACGCGGCAACGCTGATCACTTCAGGCGTACTGCTTCTTGTGATCGGGATCGCGGTTTTCTCCCTCGTTCGGGAGAAAAAGCAGAAAAAGGGCGGCTGTACCGGTAACTGCGCAACCTGCGGCATGGCCTGCTCTTACACGAAAAAGAAATCGTAAAGCAGATTCTTGAACCCGGGAACAGATCATCTCCTGCGATCTATGTTCCCGGGTTCCTTTGCGAAACAGGCGCGGGAAAGGCCTGCGGCGAAATCCGAACGCGGAACAGCCGGCGGCCTAAAAAGCAGAGCGTAAAAACGAGAATAACGGCGCTTTGCGCGGCGCCTGGATCCATCACCGGAGGAAAAGAATGTCTATCGTACAATTTGAAAACGTTTCGAAAATCTACACGAGCGGCGACCACGAGCTTCGGGCGCTCGACCGCGTCAGCTTTACGCTGGACGAAGGGAAGTTCGTTGTGATCCTCGGCCCGTCCGGCGCCGGAAAAAGCACGCTGCTCAACCTGCTCGGCGGGCTGGACAGCCCCAACGAGGGCAGGATCACGGTCGGCGGCGCGGATATCTCCAAGCTGACCGACAACGAGCTTGCGGATTACCGCGCTTCCACGGTCGGCTTCGTGTTCCAATTCTACAACCTGATCCCGACGCTGACCGTTTACGAGAACGTAAAGCTCGTTTCGGAAATCTCGAAAAACGCGTACGACGCGAAAGAGATGATCGGCAAGGTCGGCCTGCTCGATCATCTGAACAATTTCCCCGCCGAGCTGTCCGGCGGAGAGCAGCAGCGCATCTCCATTGCCCGCGCGCTCTGCAAGAATCCGAAAATCCTGCTCTGCGACGAGCCGACCGGCGCGCTCGATTCCGAAACCGGCGTCATGGTCCTCAAGCTGCTGCTCGATATGGCGAAAAACGACGGGAAAACCATCGTGATCGTTACGCACAACCAGAACATCGCGAAAATGGCGGACGTTGTGATCCGTGTCAAGAACGGAAAGATCCGCTCCGTTGAGGAGCAGGAAAATCCGCTTTCCGCTGACGAGGTGGAATGGTGATCCTGCTGAAAAAACTGCTCCGCACCGCGTGGAGCTACAAGGCACAGTTTGTTTCCATGATCCTCATGATGACGCTCGGGATCGGCATCTTCCTCGGCTTCAACATGGAATGGAAGACCATTGAATACGACGTTTCGCGCTTCTTCGACGATACGAAATACGCCGATTTCCGGCTCTACTCCGAAACCGGCTTTACGCAGGACGATCTTGAGAAGATCGCGTCGATCGAAGGGATCGATGCGGCAACGAGGTTCCTTTCCGTCAACCTCGATCTCAAAGGGGACGAAAAAAAGGCGCTCGCGGTCGACGTTTCGGAGAATTACACCGTCTCGACGTTCGTGCTGACGGACGGCCGGGAATACGACGATGCGGGAGACGGCATCTGGCTTTCGGAAAAATTCGCAAAATTGAACGGCGTCTCGCTCGGCGATACGCTGACGCTGGAATTCCAGGGGACCGAGATCGAATGTGAGGTCGTCGGGCTGATCAAGGCCGGCGAGCACATGATCTGCCTTGCCGACAGCAACCAGGTCATGCCCGATTTTACAACGTTCGGCTACGCGTTTCTCTCTCCCGCAAAGCTCGGCGACGTTTTAAGGGAAAAGGCCGTGCGGACCGTTTCAGAAGAGCTCGAAAAGGCGGGCCTTCCCAAGGACGCAGCAAAGGAGCAGGCGGAATCGGCCGTGACGGAGGAAATGATCGAAGCGGCGAAGGACAAAGTCTTTTCGCAGATCCTCCTGCGCTCCGGCATGGAGAAAGCGGCGCTGGAAGACGCCGTGAAGGAGGCGCTCGGCAGAACGCTGATGGTCGTATCGAAAGAGGACCACGCCGTTTATAAAGAGGCGATGGGCGAAGCGACCGAGGGTAAGGCGATGGGCTCGATCCTGCCGGTTCTGTTCCTCGCGATTGCCGTTCTGACGATGGTGACCACGATGCACCGCATCGCTACCAAGGAAAAAACGCAGATCGGCGTTTTAAAGGCGCTCGGCTTCCGGAACCGGAAAATCCTGCTCCATTATTCCTCCTACGGGCTGTTCATCGGGGTCGTCGGTTCCGCGCTCGGCGCGGTGCTCGGCTATTTCGTCTGCAAAATGGTCATGAGCGAAGACGGGATGATGGGAACCTATTTCGATATGCCCGATTGGAGCACGGCGACGCCCGCGTTCTGTTACCCGGTCATCGCCGGAACGGTCCTGCTGCTCGCGTTGATCAGCTACCTTTCGGTGCGGGTGCAGCTTATGGGGACCGCCGCCGAAGCGCTGCGCCCCTATACGCCGAAGAACGTTAAGCAGTCGCTGCTCGAAAAGCTCCCGCTCTTTCGAAAAACGAGTTTCGCGACGAAATGGAATCTGCGGGATCTGATGCGGCACAAGAGCCGCTTTGCCATGACGCTCATCGGGATCATCGGCTGCATGATCCTGCTTGTGGGCGGGCTCGGCATGCGCGATACGATGGCGGGCTTCCTCGCTCTGCTCGACAACGGCATTTCTCACTACGCAACGAAGGTCAACCTCGTTGAGGGCACGCAGGTCGAAGAAGCGGCGGCGCTGATCGAAGCGCTCGACGCCGACTGGGAGAGCTATTCGGGCATCAGCATCGACGGCTACACGGCGACGCTCGATATCGTTCAGAACGATAAAGGCAGAATCAGCGTGATCGATCAGGACAACCGGGAAATCGACCTTGGGGACGACGGCGTGTACCTCTGCCTGCGCCTTTCCGACCGGGCGAAGATCGGGGAATACATCGAGTTTTCGCCCTACGGCGGCGAAGAGACGTACCGCGTGAAGGTAAACGGCTACAACCGCTCCATCATGACCGAAAGCGTTACGATGACCGACCGGCTCGCGCAGAAGCTCGGGATATCCCCCAGCGTTTCCGCGATTTATACGGAAAAGCGCTCCGACGAGATCCCCTCCTCGCCGCTGATTTCCGGCAGGCAGGACAAACGGCAGTTGATGGACAGCTTTGCAAGCTTCGTTGAAATCATGGACGGGATGGTCGTGATCCTCGTGATCGCCGCCGTGATCCTTGGCATCGTGGTCCTCTACAACCTCGGCGTCATGAGCTACGTGGAGCGCTCCAGAGAGCTCGCAACGCTCAAGGTGCTCGGCTTCCGGAGCAAAAAGATCGGCCGTCTGCTGATTTCCCAGAACGTCTGGCTGACCGTGATCGGCGTTCTGCTCGGGCTCCCGGCGGGCCTGGGAACGCTTGAGTGGATGCTTTCGGCGCTTGCCTCCGAATATGAATTGAAGCTGATGCTCGGGCCGCTTACGTATACCGTTTCCATCCTGCTTACGTTCGGCGTTTCGCTGTTCGTCGGCTGGATGGTCGCGCGGAAGAATCGGAAAATCGATATGGTCGAAGCGCTCAAAAACGCGGAATGAGAGGTTAACATGAATCAGATCACTGTAAAAATCGACGGCATGATGTGCGGGATGTGCGAGGCGCACATCTGCGATACGATCCGGCGCGCGTTTCCCGAGGCAAAAAAGGTTTCGGCTTCGAGAAAGCGCGGCGAAGCAAAGTTCCTCCTGGAGCGGGAGGCCGACGGGGATTTGCTGAAAAAAGCGATCGGCGACACCGGCTATACGTTCGTCTCGGTTTCGTCGGAACCGTACGAAAAACGCGGACTCTTCCGGTAAACGCAAAACCGGATCCTAAACGAAAATCAAAGGCTTGGGGCGCCCTCCGTAAGGAAGGCGCCCCAAGCGGCTCTTGTGAATGGAAAATATCTGTTGAGGGATCGGCGTGACCGTAGCGATCACGCCGATATTTTTATGTCCTATGATGGTTCGGCAAGGCGCCGTCGGAACGTATACTGCAGTTCGGTCAATGAATTCGTTTGAATCTTTCGTGCAAATCAATTGCTTCGGTCAAGCCCTTTTCGGCTCAATTTTGATGTTTTTTTCGCGAAAACAAGATATCATACTAATACAAATTTCTGACTTGGCATTAAATTATGTTCTTCAGGCGATTAAAACAACAACACATAAGATGTATTATCTCCAAAAAAGAAATCACTATAGTAATTTTAATCTATTTTCTCCTTGTTATTCATGTCGTTCCTTGTTTTTTTTCAGTATTCCATTTATAGAATCCAAGCCAAAAGAAAACCTACTGTCAGAATACCGACAATAATACCGATTACTTCCCAAAATGTATCCCGTGCGGAGTTCCGATCATTTTTTACGGAACTTTGATTGTTCAGATACTGATCATTTATATACTGATTGCTGTTTCTTTCAAACCGATAGTTATCTCCAATTAATCCCGGAGAGCTGCTCCCGACATTATTACCTCTGAGGTCATAATAATCTTGACCAATAAGATTCGGATAACTGTATCCTCTCTTCTGTCCATTTTCATCGTAAAAAGTTTCGCCGACCAATATATTCTGGACGCTGCTGCCGATATTTTTTCCATTCTTATCATAGTATTCCTGCTGTCCAGCAATGCCAGTCATACTGTACCCGATTTTGTTTCCGTGGCTGTCAAAGTAGTCTTTTCCGCCGAATTCATTGTCGATACCGAACATTTCTTCATTGTCGCCTAAATCATTCGGATTACTCAAACTAATTCACTCCTTTTACGGTCATCTGCTTCGAGCCTAAATCGAACCAAATATTTATATTATTCAGTCAGTTGGGCTACGGAGCGTCTCCCTTGCGCTTTTTTTCGTCATTTGAACCGCGAAGCTCAGAAGACGACGTCGTCTTTTTCGGGTTCTTCGCATTCGTCGCAGCTTTCGGGACCGCCTTCGAGAAAGCAAAGAACGCCCTGATTGAGCACGTAGAGGATCTCTCCCTGCGTTTGTTCTCCGATCTTATCGTAGAGCCGGCCGGCGGAAAAGCTTTGCCCGAGCGTGGTATAGGGGCTGTTGGCAACGTAGCCCACGAGGCCGAGCCCATCCATTTCCACGCGGATCGCTTCGCGGTCGAACTCGTTGTCCGCCTCCTTGAGAAGCCGGACCTTCATCTTCGGTTCCATAAAATCGGAGCCGAAGTAGTGGCTGACGCCTGCGATCGTAAAATAAATCCGGTTCATCTTATTGCCTCCTTTTGCGTTTTTTACAAGTAGATTCTACCGGATCGCCTGTACGATAAAACGGACTCGTTCTTCGGCCGAAAGAATTTCTCCCTTCGCCCCGTTTCGCGCTTTTTTTCGCAAAAACGCGGATATACTGTGTTTGTGAGGAGGCGGGGAGATGAAAACGCGGGTATATCTCGACGTGCTGTTCTGCGTCAATCTCTTCGTCGATTATTTCCTGCTGCTCGGCGTGCGGCGCTTTTTTCATCTTTCAACCGGGCGGCTGCGCCTGATCGCGGGCGCCGCGGCGGGTGCGACGGGCGCCTGCGCGCTCTTTTTCCTGCGCGCCGGGCGGATCGTCTCCGCCTTCTGCGGTCTGATACTCGCGGCGGCAACGGTCGCGGCGGCGTTCCTGCCGCTGAGCGCGGCAAAGCTGCTGAAAATCTTTGCGGCGTTTTATCTGATGAATTTTGCCTACGCCGGCGTGATGCTCGCCTTTTACACCTTTCTGATGCCCGGCGCGCTGCGGATCCGCAACGGCGTCGTCTATTTTTCGCTTTCGCCGCTTGCGCTCTTCGGCCTGACCGTCGGCGCCTACGGGGTGATTTCGCTGATCACGCGCCTGACCGGCCGGCGAATGACGAAAGCGCGCTACTGCGAACTGAAGGTCGAATACGGCGGGCGGGAATACCGCTTTCGCGGAAAGATCGATACCGGCTGCGCGCTGCGGGAGCCGTTTTCCGGGTTCCCTGTAGCCGTGCTCGGAAAGGGAAGCGCCGCGCTGCGCGCGTCGGTCCCCGAAACGTCGCTGCGGCTGATCCCCTACGCCGACCTTTCCGGCGAGGGCGTGCTCGAGGGCTTCTGCCCGCCGCAGGTCCGGTTTTGCCTCGGCGGCCGGGAGCAGATCCGCCGCGATTGCTGCCTCGCCTTTTTTCCGGGAGAATTCGGCGAAGGCGATTTTGAAGCGCTCGTTTCCCCGGAGCTGATCGAAGAGAGAATGGAGTGAAGAACGATGACGGGAGCCTGGTTCAAAAAGCTGCGCGGCGCGATCAAGCGCTATTTCATGGAAAAGGTCTTTTATATCAACGGGCCGGAAACGCTTCCGCCGCCGCTTTCGCAGGAGGAGGAGCAGAAGGTGATGGAAAAGCTGCTCTCCGGCGACGAACGCTCGCGCGAGGCTCTGATCACCCACAACCTCCGGCTGGTGGTCTATATCGCCAAAAAGTTCGAATCCTCCGGCTGCGGGATCGAGGATCTCGTTTCGATCGGGACGATCGGCCTGATCAAAGCCGTCAACACCTTCCGTCCGGAGCGGAACATCAAGCTTGCAACCTACGCTTCGCGCTGTATCGAGAACGAGATCCTGATGCACCTTCGAAAGCGCGCCCAGCGCAAAAACGAGGTTTCAATCGACGATCCGCTCAGCGCCGACTGGGACGGCAACGAGCTGCTGCTCTCCGACGTTCTCGGCAGCGAGAGCGACCTCGTCAGCGCCGCGCTCGAACAGGAGCAGGAGGAAAAGCTCGTGCTCGAAGCGGTCGAGCGCCTCCCGCCGCGGGAGAAGAAGATCATGGAGATGCGCTTCGGTCTGCGCGGCGAAAAGGATCATACGCAGAAAGAGGTTGCCGATCTGCTCGGCATCTCTCAGTCCTACATATCGCGGCTCGAAAAACGCATCCTCGAGCGGCTGCGATCCCAGCTGAAGGAAACGATTTAACCGTTTTTCCGCATCAGCCTTTCCTTATCCGGGAATACTTATCGATACCGAAGGAGGGGTTTGATGCAGTATCATAAGGTAGAAGTCTGCGGCGTCAACACCGCAAATCTCGAGGTGATGAGCGAGAGCGAAAAGACGCGGCTTCTGAAAATCATGCACGAAGCGGCGCCGAAGGAGGCGAAAAAAGCCCGCGAGGAGCTGATCCGCGGCAACCTGCGCCTGGTGCTGAGCGTCGTTCAGCGGTTTTCGAACCGCGGCGAAAATCCCGACGATCTCTTCCAGGTCGGCGTGATCGGCCTGATCAAGGCGATCGATCATTTCGATCTTTCCCAGAAGGTGCGGTTTTCCACCTACGGGGTGCCGATGATCATCGGCGAGATCCGCCGCTATCTGCGCGACAACAATTCCGTGCGCGTCAGCCGTTCGCTGAGGGATATCGCCTATAAGGCGATGCAGGTCAAGGAGAAGCTTACCGCCGAAAAAGGCCGTGAGGCGAGCGTCGGCGAGATCGCAAAAGCCCTTCGGATTGCGCGCGAGGAGGTCGTGCTCGCGCTCGAAGCGATCGTCGAGCCGGTCTCGCTCTACGAGCCGATCTATTCCGACGGCGGCGAGCCGATCTGCGTGATGGATCAGATCGGCGATAAAAACGACGAGCGCAGCTGGCTCGAGGAGATCGCGCTCAAAGAAGCGATCCGCGAGCTGAGCGAGCGGGAAAAGCGGATCCTTTCGATGCGCTTTCTGCTCGGGAAAACCCAGATGGAGGTCGCTTCGATGATCGGGATCAGCCAGGCGCAGGTCAGCCGGCTCGAAAAAGGCGCGCTCGAAAAGATCAAAAAGGAAATGTGAATTGAGAAAAAAGAAGACGGCGTCCGGCGCAGCGTTCCGGGCGCCGCTTTTTCGGCAAAAAGGGGGAAGATTTGCCGCGCGGCTCGAGATTTTGCGGAATAATTGCACAAAAGCTATTGAATTTCGGGAGGAAATATACTATCATAAAGATAAGCCATCACAACAAGGAGGATTTAAAATGGTCAATATACCAGAAGTAAAATTAGGTATCGTTGCGGTCAGCCGCGACTGCTTCGTCATCGAGCTTTCCGAACGCCGCCGCGCTGCGATCAAAGCAGCGTTCAAAGGCGAGCTTTATGAATGCCCGGTAACGGTTGAAAACGAACTGGATATGCTCAAAGCGGTCGAAGACGTAAATGCTGCCGGCTGCAACGCGCTGGTAGTTTTCCTCGGCAACTTCGGTCCGGAAACCCCCGAAACCCTCATCGCCCAGAAATTTGACGGCCCCTGCATGTTCGTAGCGGCTGCGGAAGGCGACGGCGACCTCATCAACGGCCGCGGCGACGCTTACTGCGGAATGCTCAACTGCTCCTACAACCTCGGCATGCGCCATATCCAGGCCTATATCCCCGAGTATCCGGTAGGAACGGCCGACGATATCGCCAAGATGATCGCGGACTTCGTTCCGATCGCCCGCGCGATCATCGGTCTGAAGAACCTCAAGGTCATCACCTTCGGCCCGCGTCCCCAGGACTTCTTCGCCTGCAACGCCCCGATCAAGGGACTCTATGAGATCGGCGTGGAAATCGAAGAAAACTCCGAGCTCGATCTCCTCGTTTCCTTCAAAGAGCACGCAAACGATCCGCGTATCCCGGAAGTCTGCGCAGAGATGGAAAAAGAAATGGGCGAAGGCCGCTATTTCAAGGATCTCAACGAGCGCATGGCGCAGTTCGAACTGACCCTGCTCGATTGGGCGCAGGCGCATAAAGGCGCGCGCAAGTACGTTGTGTTCGCCGATAAGTGCTGGCCGGCGTTCCCGTCGCAGTTCGGCTTCGAGCCCTGCTACGTCAACTCCCGCCTCGCGAGCCGCGGCATCCCGGTTTCCTGCGAAGTCGATATCTACGGCGCGCTCTCCGAGTACATCGGCGCCTGCGTTTCCTACGACGCGGTCACCCTGCTCGATATCAACAACTCCGTCCCGCAGTACATCTACGACGAGGACATCAAGGGCCGCTACAACTACAGCCTGACCGATACCTTCATGGGCTTCCAC
>JAEEGL013277368.1_pt1 | contig 10795 bp, 9 predicted proteins | sample 9134231 | NCBI WGS metagenome assembly JAEEGL01 (sample SAMN16246548, study PRJNA631951) | gut metagenome | biome: gut microbiome; feature: rumen; material: fiber-attached | host: Bos | place: Iran: Karaj | collected 2018-10
ACGATGGTAAGGAGTTCTATCAGTCAAAGCGTTACGAGATCAATCCTATCATCGACCGCGTCGGTGGTGGCGACTCGTTCTCTGGTGGTCTGATCCACGGTCTGCTCACCAAGCCGACTCAGGGCGAGGCTCTTGAGTTTGCTGTGGCTGCTTCTGCCTTGAAGCACACCATCAATGGTGACTTCAACCTGGTAGGTGTTGACGAAGTTGAATCTCTTGCCGGTGGTAATGCCAGCGGTCGCGTTCAGCGTTAAAACTAATTGACAATTAATAATTGATTATGAAACAGTTTGAATATAAGGTGATTTCCTCAATTGTAGGAACCGAGAAGAAGTTAAACAAGCTGGGCTATGAAGGCTGGGAACTTGTTGCAGTATTTGATTGTCGCCTGTATTTGAAGCGTGAATATAAAGAGTAATTATGGCAAAGTTTGATAAGATTGCAGTATTGAAGAAAATCGGCGATACCGGTATGGTGCCCGTTTTCTATCACAAGGATTTGGAAGTTTGCAAGAACGTTGTGAAGGCCTGCTATGAGGGTGGCGTCCGTGCTTTCGAGTTTACAAACCGTGGCGATTTCGCTCACGAGATTTTTGGTGAGCTTGTCAAGTGGGCCGACAAGGAATGCCCTGAACTGGCTTTGGGTATCGGCTCCGTCGTTGATGCTCCCACGGCAGCACTTTATCTGCAGCTGGGTGCCAACTTCGTCGTTGGTCCGCTGTTCAACCCCGAGATTGCTCCCGTTTGCAACCGTCGCCTCGTTCCTTACTGCCCTGGCTGTATGACCGTTTCTGAGATTGGTAAGGCTCAGGAGCTGGGTTGCGACCTGACGAAGGTATTCCCTGGCGATGTCGTTGGTCCGAACATGGTGAAGGGTCTGAAAGCTCCCATGCCTTGGTCGAAGATCATGGTGACTGGCGGCGTTGCTCCCGAGGAGGAGAACCTGAAGGGCTGGTTCAAGGCAGGTGTGTTCTGCGTTGGCATGGGCTCGAAGCTGTTCCCCAGTGACAAGGTGAAGGCTGGCGACTGGCAGTATGTAACCGACAAGTGCAAGGAGGCACTTGGTTATGTGGCAAAGGCTCGCGCATAAAACGATGACTTTTAAGGACTCAGTATGGCTTCTGGCCGTACTGGGTCTTTTCCTTTTTTCAGCTTGTTCATCGCCGGATAGGCAGGCGATGGAAAGGCTGAATTCTCTTTCCTATGCCTATCACTATCGCAATATTGACTCCGTTGAGTATTATGCTTCAGCAGCGAAAGGTACTGCCGAAGGACTGAATAACCTGGCCTTTGTCAAGATGGTCAGAATGGATTATCAGCAGGCTGAGCAAATATTGAATGAAATACCGCAACTGACTGATAATCAGATAGAACTTCTTGTGTGTTATGTGCAACAGATGCGCTTGTGTCAGCGTCGCTCGCGTAACAAGGACTTCCACGATTTCCGTGAACGGTCGGTCACTTGCATGAAGCGAATCGACGAAGAACGCAACCAACTCGACGCTCGCCAGCAACAACGCTTGCGCTATGCCGAGACAGAGTTCGGCATCGTCAATTCCACCTACTATTATTATGTAGGCCTCGAACGTCAGTCCATCGACGCCCTGATGGCGATTGACCCTAATGAGGTGCGCCGCGACACGGCACAGTTCCTCAATTACCTATACAACATGGGCGCTGGTGGCATCATCACCGAGGGCAGCCAGGAGGACATCTATCTGGAGGAAATGGATTGTCTGACGCGCTGTCTGACCATTGCCCAGCGTCACGACTATCCTTATTTCGAGGCGCAGGCCAAGGAGTCACTGGCCGACCATACTGGCGATCTGGAACTGGCAGAGGAGGCGTTGCAGTTGTTTGAGGACTATGGCGACATCTACCAGATTGCTGGTGCCCATCGTACGCTGGCCTCCTGCTATCATGCCATCGGCGACGACGAGATGGCGCTTGAACATCTGAACAAGGCGCTCTCCGACACCACCATCAATCAAGCCCCTGACCTTGTGGCCTCTATCCGCGAGCAGCTCAGTGTGGCCTATGCCGCCATGAACGACAAGGCTGCCAGCGACTACAACCGCAACCTCTACCTCGACCTGCAGGAACAAACTCGTCAGGATCGTGAGCTTGAATCGCGTGCCGCCCATTACGACAAAGCCTCCGAGCAGCTCAACTGGATGCTCATTGCCGTCGTTTGCGCTATTGTGTTACTACTGTTCCTGCTTTGGTTGTTCAACTACCTCAATCACCGCAGCAAGGATGGTAATGAGCTCGACGACGTGCTCGAACAGAAGTCCGAAGAAGTTCGTATGCGACAGCTGAGTGTCGAACAGTCCGAGCGTCGCAATCTCGATCAGCGTGCCAAGGTGTCGGTGGTTGTGGGCATCCTGCCGCTCATCGACCGCATCCGCCACGAAGTGAAACATCTAGAATCTCAAGAACCTATAGAAAATCCTGACAATCCAGAAAACCACGAACGCCTCGACTATATCCGTGAGGTCACCGACAAAATCAACGAGCAAAACGACCTGCTGACGACGTGGATTCAGCTGCGTCGCGGCGAACTGAACCTCCACATCGAGAGCTTCCCCTTGCAACCGCTGTTCGACATTGTGGGTCGCAGCCGCTCGGCATTCGACATGAAAGGCGTATCGCTCAGCGTCGAACCCACCGATGCCATTGTCAAGGCTGATCGCGTGCTGACGCTCTTCATGCTCAACACGCTGGCCGACAACGCCCGCAAGTTCACCGACAAGGGTGGCAGCGTCACCGTCTCGGCCACCGAACAGGCTGACTACGTGGAGCTGTCCGTGGCTGATACCGGCTGTGGCATGACCGACGAACAGCTGGCTCACGCTTTCGACCATAAGGTGACTGGCGAACACGGCTTCGGACTGATGAATTGCAAGGGTATCATCGAGAAATACCGCAAGATGAGCCAGCTCTTCAGTGTCTGCCAGCTGTCCGCCGAGAGCGAGCAGGGTAGGGGGTCGCGTTTCTTCTTCCGCCTGCCGAAGGGAAAGCTTCTGGCTATTGGCATTTGGCTATTGGCTTTTGGCTATTCGCAATTAGCTAACAGCCAACAGCTAACAGCTAACAACCAACAACCAACAGCCATAGACAGCGCCCACGTCTTTGCCGACTCCGCCTACTTCTGCAACGTCAACGGACAGTACGAGCGCACATTGCTGTTTGCCGACTCCTGCCGCGCGGCACTGAACCGCCACTATTTGCAACACCATCCCCACAGCCTGTTGCTCATGACTGCCGACGGTACCGATGCCTCGTCCCTGCCTGCCGAGATTGAGTGGCTCCACGACAGCGTCGACGTCAATTACCAGATTATCCTCGATATCCGCAACGAGAGTGCCGTCGCCGCATTGGCGCTCCACGAGTGGCCGCTCTATATATATAATAATAAGGTGTACACCCAGCTCTTTAAAGAGCTCTCTGCCGACAACACGCTGGCCGACTATTGCCGCGTCATGCAGCAGTCGCAGTCCAACAAACGCATTGCCATGATACTGCTCATCGTCATCCTGTTGCTCATCGTGCCAGCCTACTATATGATGTACTACCGTCACCGTCTCTACGACCGCCACCGCCGCGAGCGCATGCAGTTGGACAACATCGAACTAGCCGACGACGAGCTGCGCCGTGCCGAGCTGGAGGACAACAAGCTCCATGTGGCCAACAACGTACTCGACAACTGCCTCTCCGCGCTGAAGCATGAGACGATGTACTACCCTTCACGTATTCGACAGCTCGTCGACAAGGGCGATGTCGGCTCGCTGGACGAGGTGACACAATACTACCGCGAGCTGTACGGGCTGCTCAGCACGCAGGCCGTCCGACAGGTGGAGCAGGTCAAGCTTCACGTCAGCCACACGACGCTGTGGAATACGCCTGTGCTGGGCAACGAAAACCTGTTGCGCTACCTGGCCGAAATCCTCCGTCCGCAGCATGTCGAGGTGACGCGGCAGGACGACCGTTATGTCGTCTTCACCGTCACATGCGAAAAGCCGCTGTCGGACATCGACTACCTGCGTTGCCGTCAGATCATTCGCGACCACGGCGACGCTACCCATCGTCGTGCCTGTGGCATTACGGTCACACCGCAAGAAATAACAATCACACTACCAACATACAACAATGGACAAGTTTAAACTTATTATCGTCGAGGATGTGCCCCTCGAACTCAAAGGCACGGAAGGTATCGTTCGTAACGAGATTCCTGAGGCAGAAGTCATCGGTACTGCCGACGACGAGCTGTCGTTCTGGCGACTCATCAAGAAACAGCAGCCCGACCTCGTGCTGCTCGACCTCGGGTTGGGCGGCTCCACGACCGTCGGCGTCGAGATATGTCGCCAGACCAAGGAGATGTACCCGCAGGTGAAGGTGCTCATCTTCACTGGCGAAATACTCAACGAGAAACTGTGGGTCGACGTGCTCGATGCGGGTGCTGACGGCATCATACTGAAGAGCGGCGAACTGCTGACGCGCCACGACGTGCGCTCCGTCATGGAGGGCAAGGCGCTGGTGTTCAATGAACCCATCCTCGAACGCATCGTCGACCGCTTCAAGCAGGCCGTGTCATCGCAGCTGGCCAGCCAGGAGGCGCTCATCGACTACGAAATCGACGAGTACGACGAGCGGTTCCTGCGCCACCTCGCGCTGGGCTATACCAAGGAGCAGATTACCACGCTGCGTGGCATGCCCTTCGGCGTGAAGAGTCTGGAGAAGCGCCAGAACGAACTGGTGAAGAAACTGTTCCCCGGCGGCGAAAGCGTCAATGCCACGCGCCTCGTCGTCCGCGCCCTCGAACTGCGCATCCTCGATATTGACAATCTTGTGCCCGATGCGGACTAAACTCCCACATATTGCCCTTGCGCTGGTGCTAGCCCAGCTGCTGCTCATGCTGGGCTCGTGGCTGTGGAGCGCCGCGCTGCCGTTGAGCGGCGTACGCAGCATGTTGTCCGAGGAGGGTATCCGCTGGTTCCTGGGCCATTTCGCCGAGAGCGTCGCCAGCCCCGTGCTCGTCTGGCTGCTGCTGCTGGCTATGGCCTACGGGGCCGTCGTCCGTTGCCGCGGTCCGCGCGATACCGCCTCACCACACGCCGCGCTGACCGAGAACACCTATCGCGCCAGCCGTGCCCGCATCATTGCCGCGGCGTTCCTCGTCGTCTACGTCGGCATCGTCGTGCTGCTCACCGCCGTGCCTCATGCCGTGCTGCTCTCCGCCAGCGGACTGCTCTGGCCCTCGCCGTTCTCCGCCAGCCTAGTGCCCCTTGCTGCCTTCGGTGTCCTCATGGCCGCCATTCTTTACGGCATTGTCGCCGGCTCGTTCCAGTCGCTGGCCGACATCTACGGCGCGCTGGTCTACGGTCTGCGCCAGTGTGCGCCGCTGCTGCCCGTCTACATCCTCCTCGTCCAGTTCCTCGAATCGCTCCGCTTCGTCCTACCCTGACCGCTCGCAAACGAAAATATATAGTGATTTATTTTGCGTTTTGCTCGCTTATTTGTACCTTTGCAGGCATTATGATAGAAGTGAGAATAAAGGACAGTGATTTGTGCGAGGCGGCGGGCGAGGGAATGGACGCGTTCGTGGGCTGTTTCGTGCGGGCGACGAAGGAGGCTATCGGCGGCGAACTGACGGCCGAGACGATGGCTGAGCTGAACAGCGACCAGGTGACGCTGCTGGCTTGGGACGTATTGCACGAGGAGGTGATGGACGGCGGTTTCGTCCAGCTGATTCACAACGGCTACGGACCGTTTATCTTCAAGAATCCGTTGGCCAAAGCGTTGAATTTATGGGGGTTGCGCGAATTGTCGAAACTGATTTATAGTGCGCATACCTTATATGTTAAATATGGTGAGCAAATTGAGCACGACTGCACGGACGATGAGTTTATGGCGCTGTTCGAGCAGTTCCCTGAGTTCGACGACCTAGACGACACGTTCGTCGAGGAGGAAGAAAAGTGGACGGCGGACATTGCTCACTATATTGACGAACACATTGAACGATTTGCATTAATTGAACAATGAACTTTTGGAGCAACGAGCGCAAAATCGAACTCGTTCGAATTTTGCCGAGTCGTGACAAAAGTCATGGAATTATGAAATAATGACATGAACAAGGAAGAAGAACTAATCAGGAAGAAGAGTCCTGTTAACATCAAGAATAAGAAGGCGGGTTTCGAGTATTTCTTCATCGAGACCTACATGGCCGGCATCGTGCTGACGGGGACCGAAATCAAGAGCATCCGCCTGGGCAAGGCGTCGCTGGTGGATACGTATTGCACCATCATCAACGGCGAGCTGTGGGTGAAGGGCATGAATGTGTCGCCGTACTTCTACGGGTCGTACAACAACCACGAGATGAAGCGCGACCGGAAGCTGCTGCTGACGCGCTGCGAGATTCAGAAGCTGGCGTCGGCAACGAAGCAGACGGGTTATACCATCGTGCCGCTGTTGGTATTCATCGACGAGAAGGGCCGCGCGAAGATGGACATCGCTCTGTGCAAGGGTAAAAAGGAGTTCGATAAGCGCCAGACGCTGAAGGAAAAGGAGGACCGCCGCGAAATGGATCGCGCAATGAAGAAGTACAAGTAAAGAGTTCAAGGAGTTTAAGAATATGAGAAGAATATTGTCGATAGGATTGATACTGTTGTTTGCACTGGTTTTGCCAGCGCAGCACAAACGCGAGTTCCGCGGCGCCTGGATTCAGTGCGTGAACGGACAGTTTAAGGGCATGGGTACCGAGGCGATGAAAAAGACGCTGACGTACCAATTGAACGAGCTGCAGAAAGACGGCTGCAACGCCATCATCTTCCAGGTGAGGCCCGAGTGCGACGCCCTCTATGAGAGCAACATCGAGCCATGGAGCTACTACCTGACCGGCGAACAGGGCGCCAAACCCTATCCCTATTGGGACCCGCTGGCTTGGATGGTCAACGAGTGCCACAAGCGCGGCATGGAGCTGCACGCATGGATTAACCCCTATCGTGCCAAGACGAAGACGGCACACAGCAATGCTCGCAACCATGTCATTGTGCAGCATCCCGAATGGACGTTCCAGTACGACGGTCTGACGCTGTTGAACCCTGCCCTGCAGGCCTGCCGCGACTATATCTGCGATGTCGTCCGCGACATCGTGACACGCTATGACGTCGATGGATTGCACATCGATGACTACTTCTATCCCTATCCCGTGGCTGGCGTTCAGATTCCCGACGCAGCCCAGTTCCGCGCCAACAACAACGGCATCAGCGACCGTGGCGACTGGCGCCGCTATAACGTCAACCTGTTTATCGAACAGCTCTATCGTACCGTTCACGACGCCAAGCCGTGGGTGAAGGTTGGCGTCTCGCCCTTCGGCATCTATCGTAACCAGAAGAGCGACCCCAACGGCAGCCGCACTAATGGTTTGCAGAACTATGACGACCTCTATGCCGACGTGCTGCTGTGGGATGCTAAAGGTTGGATGGACTATTGCGTGCCGCAGATTTATTGGGAGATTGGCAATCGTGCCGCCGACTACGACGAGCTCATCCATTGGTGGAGTAAGCATATAACGAACAGCGACTTATATATCGGTGAGGACGTCGAGCGCACCGTGAAATACCCAGACCCGAAGGATCCGAACTGCCACCAACTGGGGGCGAAGATGTCGCTCCACCAGCAGTTGCCACGCGTAAAGGGAACGGTGCTGTGGTACGCCAAGGCTGCAGTTGATAATGTCGGCAACTACGGCACCACGCTGCGCAACGTCTATTGGCGCACGCCGGCCTTGCAGCCCGTCATGGAACATATCGACAAGAAGGCGCCGAAGAAAGTCCGCAAGCTGAAGCACTTCAATTTCGACGGGCAACACGTGTTGATGTGGTTGCCGCCCAAGGGTAAAGACTGGAAGGACGAGGCCACGCGTTACGCCGTCTACCGCTTCGACAAGGGCGAGCCCGAGACGCTGGACGGTGCCCATCTGAAGGCCGTCACTGCCAATCCGTTCTACGAGGTTCCCACTACCGAACAGCTGCCGTGCGTCTACGTCGTCACCGCCCTCGACCGCTTGCAGAACGAGAGCAAGCCCGCGAAGGCGAAAGTGAAGTAATATTATTGTTTTTCGCCTTTGGTTAGTCCCAATTGCGGTTTCTGATGATGTCGAAGGCACTTATCAGTTCCATGCTCAGTCGACCAGCAAAGCCGCAATCCATGCTCATTGAGCCCTTGATGATATCATACACATCGTCTCTGCAGAAGTAGTATCGGGTCTCGCCGTCAGGATTCTTTTCGTAGAAGAACTTCAGATTGCCTTTCTTGTCGTACAAGAACTCCTGATAATGCTCTCTGGCTGCAACATTGAACTTGCGTGTGATGAAGAACGGACGCTGAAAAGCCATCTCCGATTCTTCGTCGAAATCCAAACGATGGTAAAAGGTGATGACTTCCTTTGTGGGACCAGTTCCCCCCTCGTTATAGTTGCTGCTGAATACGGTTTTGTTGGGCGGCAGTCCTTCGCGCTCCAACTTGTCAAGACCCTCCATTTCCTGTTTGGCCTCGGCATACAGTTTACGGATATCAGCTACGTCTTTCTTCATTTCGGGCGTCTTCTGAGCCTGAACAGCCACGGCTGACAGGAACAATGCGATAGTAAATAGGATTTTCTTCATTGCTGTTATATTTTTGTAAAAAAAAGGAGTTAGATTCGCTCTAACTCCTCGTTTTGTACACCCGCAGGGGCTCGAACCCTGGACACCCTGATTAAGAGTCAGGTGCTCTACCAACTGAGCTACGGGTGCATCAAATTTTGTTGCTTCAAACGGCACTCTCGCTGTTTTGCGGGTGCAAAGGTACAAACTTTCTTCGAACCCACCAAACATTTTTGCGACTTTTTTCGCTAAAAGTTGAAAAAAGGCTCAAATTCCGAAGAAATGAGCCTTTTTATTATGATAATTGTGATGATTTAGATGAATAGAACGGTCAAACCGGCCATCACAATCGATACCATCGACATGAGTTTGATGAGGATGTTGAGCGATGGGCCGGAAGTGTCCTTGAACGGATCGCCAACAGTATCGCCAACGATGGTAGCCTTGTGGGCAAACGAGCCCTTGCCGCCGAAGTTGCCTTCCTCAACCATTTTCTTGGCATTGTCCCAAGCACCACCGGCATTGGCCATGAATACTGCGAGGGTGAAGCCACCGGCTAGTCCGCCGACAAGCAACCCCAAGACGCCAGCAACGCCAAGAACGCAACCTACGACGATAGGAATGGCAATGGCCAAGAGCGACGGGAATATCATCTCGTGCTGAGCGGCGCGGGTTGAAATCTCTACGCAGGAGCCGTAGTCGGGCGTGCCTGTGCCTTCGAGAATACCGGGAATCTCGCGGAACTGACGGCGAACCTCTTCCACCATCTTCTGTGCAGCGCGGCCGACGGCTTCCATCGTGAGTCCGCAGAACAGGAATGCCGCCATGGCACCGATGAACGCACCGACGAGCACCTTCGGATTCATCAGGTTAACCTGGAAGTAGTTCATGAAGTCGGGAATAGTAGCCTGAGCGGCATTGATAGCCTCGCCCTTGACGTTCTCCATCATCACGCCGGCACGATCCATCGCAATCTTGATTTCCTCGATATAAGAGGCGAGGAGAGCGAGGGCGGTGAGTGCAGCGGAACCGATGGCAAAGCCCTTACCCGTAGCAGCGGTGGTATTTCCAAGAGCGTCGAGCGCGTCGGTACGATGACGCACCTCTTCGCCGAGTTCACTCATTTCAGCGTTACCACCGGCATTGTCGGCAATCGGTCCGTAAGCATCAGTAGCCAGCGTAATACCCAGTGTCGAGAGCATTCCCACTGCAGCGATACCGATGCCGTAAAGTCCGTGAGCCAAGCTCTCGCTGGACATCGACAGGTCGAAGCCGTTGGCAAACCCGAAACTGAGGATGATAGCCACGCCGATAGTAATCACAGGAATGCAGGTTGAAATCATACCCGTGCCTATACCTTTAATAATAACGGTAGCCGAACCCGTCAGACCAGCCTCCGAAATCTTCTGGGTGGGCTTGTACGAGTGAGAAGTGTAGTACTCGGTAGCTTGGCCAATGATGACACCTGCAGCCAGACCGCTGATAACGGAGAGCGACAGGCCGAGCCAGTTTTCGATACCGAGGAAATACAGAATGCCGAAGGTGGCAATGGCAATGAGAATAGCACTGACATTGGTGCCTAGCGACAGCGAGCGCAGCAGGTCCTTCATCGTTGCGCCCTCCTTGGTGCGAACGAGGAAGATGCCGAACAGCGACAGGAACACACCCACGGCGGCAATCAGCATCGGCGCAATGACGGCACGCAGCTGCACTTCAAGTCCTGCAACGGAGAACGCCGCAGCGCCAAGGGCAGCCGTCGACAGCACCGAACCGCAATACGACTCGTAGAGGTCGGCACCCATGCCTGCCACATCGCCCACATTATCACCGACGTTATCGGCAATGGTGGCGGGGTTGCGCGGGTCGTCTTCGGGAATGTCGGCCTCGACCTTACCCACGATGTCTGCACCCACGTCGGCAGCCTTCGTGTAGATACCACCGCCGACACGAGCAAACAGCGCCTGTGTCGATGCGCCCATGCCGAAGGTCAACATGGTTGTGGTAATGGTGATGAGCGAATCGTCAGTGAATCTGTTCAGCGCAATGAACCAGATGGCGATGTCGAGCAGTCCGAGACCTACGACAGTCAGCCCCATGACAGCACCCGAGCGGAAAGCAACCTTCAAACCGCTGTTCAGGCTCTGTCGAGCA
>JAEEGL013413222.1_pt1 | contig 10795 bp, 10 predicted proteins | sample 9134231 | NCBI WGS metagenome assembly JAEEGL01 (sample SAMN16246548, study PRJNA631951) | gut metagenome | biome: gut microbiome; feature: rumen; material: fiber-attached | host: Bos | place: Iran: Karaj | collected 2018-10
ATAGCTGATATGGCCGGAGACAGGAAGATGGCAAGGGCGGTTGGAAATGCACTGCATAAAAATCCTGATCCTGAACATATCCCGTGCTACCGTGTCGTGAATGCCAAGGGCGAATTGGCTGGTGAATTTGCTTTTGGCGGATCGGGCGCTCAGGCAAAGCTTTTGGAAGCGGAAGGTGTTGAGGTTGTGGATGGCGTAGTGGATCTTGGAAAGTATGGGGTGAAAGGATAGTCTGATCATTAAAGCTGAATAAACATGATTTATGTCATAAGATTAGAAAAAGTGCACGATTTCGTGCACTTTTTTCTTGAATATCGAACAAACGTTTGTTATAATAAGGCGGTAATATCAAGATTTTGTGTAAATGCGGAAAAGAATTGCCATATTTTGTGAAGTATGGTAAGATTTTTCACGTATGAGCACTTATAACAGCAGTATAAGAGAAGGAAAACAGAATGGCACCGAAAGAAAACTATAACGCGGAATCGATAACAGTATTGGAGGGACTGACAGCAGTTCGTGTCCGTCCCGGTATGTATATCGGTTCCGTTTCTACGAAGGGACTGAACCACCTGATCTATGAGATCGTAGATAATGCGGTGGATGAGCATCTGGCAGGCTTTTGCTCCGAGATCCATGTAACCTTGGAAGCAGATGGCTCTGCTGTGATCTCTGATAATGGCCGTGGTATTCCCATTGATCTTCATGAAAAAGGGGTTTCCGCGGAGCGTCTGGTATTTACCACCCTTCATGCCGGAGGTAAGTTTGACAACAACGCCTATAAGACCAGCGGAGGTCTCCACGGCGTAGGTTCCTCTGTAGTAAACGCTCTTTCTACCTGGATGAAGGTTCGGGTAAAGCGCGGCGGTCAGATCTATCAGGATACCTATGAAAGAGGAGAACCTACCACAGATCTTATTGATGGTCTGCTTCCCGTAGTTGGCAAGGGCCGGGGCACCGGAACCGAGATCTCCTTTTTGCCGGACGATACCATTTTCGACCATACCGTATTTAAGGCAGAGGATATCAAGAACAGACTGCACGAGACGGCTTATCTGAATCCCAACCTGGTGATTCACTTTACGGATAACCGTGTAACGCCTTCTCAGTCCGTTTCCTTCCATGAGCCTGAGGGACTTTCCGGCTTTGTGAGCCATATCAATGAGGGAAAAGAGACCGTTCACGATATTGTATATCTGAAGGGCGCCAGCGAAGGCATCGAAGTAGAGTGTGCCTTCCAATATACCAATGAGTTCCACGAAAGCGTATTGGGCTTTTGTAACAACATTTATAATGCCGAGGGTGGTACCCATATTACGGGCTTTAAGACCATTTTTACCACGGTGATCAACTCCTATGCAAGACAGCTTGGTATTCTGAAGGATAAGGATACCAACTTTACCGGACCGGATGTACGAAACGGAATGACGGCCATTGTATCCATCAAGCATCCCGATCCCAGATTTGAAGGACAGACCAAGACCAAGCTCGACAACCAGGATGCGGCAAAGGTGGTATCCAATGTGATCGGTGCTGAGGTACAGCGGTATTTTGATCGTAATGTGGAGATTTTGAAAAATGTCATCTCCTGTGCGGAGAAGGCAGCAAAGATCCGTAAGACTGAGGAAAAGGCCAAGACCAATATGCTTACCAAGCAGAAGTTCTCCTTTGACTCCAACGGCAAGCTGGCTAACTGTGAGTCCAGAGATGCCAAGAAGTGTGAGATCTTTATCGTGGAGGGTGATTCCGCAGGAGGCAGTGCCAAGATGGCAAGAAACCGCCAGTATCAGGCCATCATGCCTATTCGTGGTAAGATCCTCAACGTGGAGAAAGCCAGTATCGACAAGGTACTTGCCAATGCGGAGATCAAGACCATGATCAACGCCTTCGGCTGCGGCTTTTCCGAAGGATACGGCAATGACTTCGACATCACCAAGCTTCGCTATGACAAGATCATCATCATGGCCGATGCCGACGTGGATGGTGCCCATATCTGTACCTTACTTTTGACCCTGTTTTACAGATTTATGCCGGAGCTCATCCAGGAAGGCCATGTGTATATCGCCATGCCGCCGTTGTATAAGGTGATCCCTTCAAGGGGTGAGGGCGAGTATCTTTATGATGACAAGGCCCTTGCCAAATATCGTAAGAATCATAAAGGTAATTTTACATTGCAGCGTTATAAAGGTCTGGGTGAGATGGATGCAGAGCAGCTTTGGGAGACCACTCTAGATCCCGAGACCAGATATCTGAAGCAGGTTTCTATTGAAGACAGCTATTCGGCGGATAAGATCACGGAAAAGCTCATGGGTTCTGATGTAGCACCCAGAAAAGCCTTTATCTATGATCATGCCAACGAAGCACTTTTGGATGTATAGGAGAGAGCATATGAACATAGCAGTATTTGCATCCCACGGCGGAACCGATATGCAGGCCATCGTAGATGGCTGCAAGCAGGGCAAGATCAATGCAGATGTCAAAGTGCTGATCTGCAACAATCCCGATGCCTATGTGGTACAGAGAGCCAAAAATGAGGATATTCCCTACTATATTGTCAATGCCAAGACCTGTGACGGTGAGGAAGGTGTATCCGACAAGATCCTTTCCCTGATGCAGGAATATGCCATCGATATGATCTTTTTGGCAGGCTATATGCGCAAGATGCCGGTCCCGGTACTGGAGAAGTTTGAGAACCGGATCTTTAACATCCATCCGGCGCTTCTTCCGAAGTACGGCGGCAAGGGAATGTACGGCATTCACGTACACGAGGCTGTCATTGCGGCAGGCGAGAAGGAAAGCGGCGTGACCATCCATCGTGTCAACGCACAGTATGACAGCGGCGAGATCGTTCGCCAGGCAACCGTACCCGTCATGGAAGGCGATACCCCCGATACTCTTGCAGCAAGGGTGTTAGAGCGCGAGCATGCATTTCTCGTAGAGGTCATTTCCGATATCGCGGATGGAAAAATAGCACTTGGATAAACATTTGAATTTGTAAGGAGCAATGCGAAAAGCATGAGAGAAGACAGCATCATACAAACCGAATACTCCGAAGTCATGGAGCAATCCTACATCGACTATGCCATGAGCGTCATTATCGCACGTGCACTGCCGGATGTCAGAGACGGTCTGAAGCCCGTGCAGAGGCGTGTGCTTTACGATATGCAGCAGTTAGGCATTAAGTTCGATGCACCCTATCGTAAATCCGCCCGTATCGTTGGCGATACCATGGGTAAGTTTCACCCCCACGGCGACAGCTCCATTTACGATGCACTGGTAGTAATGGCACAGGATTTCAAAAAGGGCATGCCCCTTGTGGATGGGCACGGAAACTTCGGATCCATCGAGGGGGACGGCGCCGCTGCCATGCGTTATACCGAGGCAAGGCTCCAAAAGATCACCCAGAAGGCGTTCTTGGAAGACCTGGACAAAGATGTGGTTGATTTTATGCCCAACTTTGACGAGACGGAAAAAGAGCCTGTAGTGCTCCCCGTTAAGATTCCGAACCTTTTGGTCAATGGCGCGGAAGGTATTGCGGTTGGTATGGCAACTAGCATTCCGCCTCACAATTTAGGAGAGGTCATCGATGCGACCAAGGCCTATATGATGGATGAGACCATTTCTACCAAACGGCTGATGCGGTATCTCAAGGGTCCTGATTTTCCCACAGGCGGTATCGTTTGTAACGCCGAGGAACTGGAGGAGATCTATGAAACCGGGTCCGGAAAGCTGCGTCTTCGTGGTAAGGTAGAGATTGAAAAGGGCAAGGGCGGACATACCAATGTGGTGATTACCGAGATCCCTTATACCATGATCGGTGCGGACATCGGTAAATTCCTTTTGGATGTAGCTTCCCTGGCTGAGTCCAAAAAGACCAACGATATCGTGGATATCACCAACCAGTCCTCCAAGGATGGCATCCGTATTGTGATCGAACTGAAAAAGGATGCGGATATAGACAATTTCATCAATCTGTTGTATAAAAAGACCAAACTGGAAAATACCTTCGGCGTGAACATGCTGGCAGTTGCAGACGGCAGACCGGAGACCATGGGACTTCGTCAGATCTTAGACCATGTGGTGCGGTTCCAGTTTGAGCTGGCAAAACGAAAATATACCACCTTGCTTGCCAAGGAAAAGGAAAAACGGGAGATCCAGGAAGGTCTTATTAAGGCTACCAGCGTTATCGATCTCATCATCGAGATCTTAAGAGGCTCCAAAGACCGTGCCATGGCAAAGAAGTGTCTGGTGGAAGGAGATACCACAGGCATCACCTTTAAATCCAAGGAAAGCAAGATCATGGCTCAGCAGCTTCTTTTCACAGAGCGTCAGGCCAATGCCATTTTGGAGATGCGTCTGTATAAGCTCATTGGTTTGGAGATCGAAGCCCTTCTCAAAGAGCATGACGAGACCATGGCGAATATCTATCGCTATGAGGACATTTTATCCTCCCATGACTCCATGACTGCAGTGATCATCGGAGAGCTGGACGCTTATAAGAAGGAGTTTGCAAGAGCAAGAAGAACTGCTATCGAGCAGGTAGAGCAGGCAGTTTACGTAGAAAAACCCGTAGAAGAGATGGATCTTATCTTTATGATGGATAAATTCGGCTATGGACGCTGCGTGGATGTACCTACCTTTGAACGTAATAAGGATGCAGCTTTGGAGGAGCACAAGTTCATCTGCAGCTGCAAGAATACCGGAAGGATCTGCGTCTTTACGGATATCGGACAGCTCCATACCATAAAGGTATCGGATCTGCCCTGCGGAAAGTTCCGTGATAAGGGTATTCCTATTGACAATGTAAGTCAGTATGATGCCTCCAAGGAGCAGGCAATTTGCGTTACCAGCAAATCTGAGCTGAATCTGTACCGCCTGATCTTTGTATCAAAGCAGGCCAATATGAAGATCGTAGATGGCGGTGAGTTTGATGTCAGCAAGAAGACCGTGGCAGCCACCAAGCTGGCAGAGGGAGACGAGCTGGTATCGGTAGCACTTTTGAAGGAATATAAGGATGTGATCCTACAGTCCCAGAGCGGATTTTTCTTAAAGTTCGCCATCAGTGAGATTCCCGAGAAAAAGAAAGGCGCCGTAGGCGTTCGGGGCATGAAGCTGGAATCCAAGGATTATCTGGAAGCGGTTTACTATACCGTAGGCAATGATCCGGCCCAGATCACATTTAAGGAAAAGCATTTCGATTCGGACCGTCTGCGTCTGGCAAAGAGGGACGGCAAGGGAACCAAGGTCAGGATCTGACAAGTATAAGGAGTTGGCGATATGCGGGTAATAGCAGGCTCGGCAAGAAGCATACCATTAAAAGCCCCCTTAGGGGATCACACCAGACCCACCACAGACAGGATCAAGGAAACGCTCTTTAACATGATCCAGGGAGAAATTCCGGGATGCAGTTTTCTGGATCTGTTTGCAGGTGCAGGGGGCATCGGTATCGAAGCTCTGAGCCGCGGCGCAGCATGGTGCGTCTTTGTGGAGAATGACAAGGCTGCCATTGACTGCCTTACCGAAAACCTGGAAAAGACCAAGCTCGGTGGCAAGACCAGCGTACTGAAGCAGGACACTTTTGTGGCTTTGACGAACCTGGAGTATAAATACACCTTTGATGTGGTCTTTATGGATCCGCCCTACGACCAGAATATGGAAAGACGGGTGCTGGAATACCTGACAATGTCACAGATGATCGATGAAGATTCCCTCATCATCTTTGAGGCGTCTTTGGATACGGACATTTCCTATCTGGAGGATCTGGGTTATGAGCTGGTAAAGGAAAAGCGCTATAAGACCAACAAACACGTTTTTGTACGGAGGAACAGAAGATGAGTAAAGCGATCTATCCCGGCAGTTTTGATCCTGTTACCCTTGGACATTTGGACGTGATCCGACGTGCAGCCAACATCTTTGACGAGGTTGTGATCTGCGTTTTGGTAAACGTAAATAAATCTGCATTGTTTTCTGTGGAAGAACGTGTTAGAATATTACAGATGGCGACTTCCGAGTTTGATAACGTGAAGGTTGAGAGCTACAGCGGACTTCTGACCAAGTATGCTATGGAAAAGCACATCCATGTGGTTGTCAGAGGACTGCGGGCGGTAACGGACTTTGAGTACGAGCTGCAGAATGCACAGACAAACCGCAAGCTTTCCAACGGCTATCTGGATACGATGTTTTTGACAACGTCTCTGGAATATGCCTATCTGTCTTCCTCCACGGTAAAAGAGATCGCCAGCTTCGGCGGGGATGTGAAAGACTGTGTTCCCGATTTTGTAGCAGATCTTTTATATGAAAAGTACGAAGGCAAAAGAGATAAAAAAGACTAATTAACGGAGGGTATCATGAGTTCTAAGTTCGAGCAGATGATCGATGATATTGAGGATTATATTCAGAATTGTAAGCCGAAGCCGCTTTCCAATACGATGATCCTTGTGAACCGGGATGAGCTTTTGGACATGCTGCAGGAGCTTCGTCAGAAGAAAACTGTAGAAGTCAGCCGGTATCAGAAGGTAATCAGCAACAAAGAGGCGATCCTGAATGATGCCCGTAAGAAAGCGGAAGATATGCTCAACGAAGCCGCTGTCCATACCAACGAGCTTGTAAGCGAGACAGAGATCATGCAGCAAGCATACGGACAGGCACAAAAGATCGTGGATATGGCGTCTGAGCAGGCAGAAGACATCGTGGCACAGGCAAGTGAGGAAGCAAGTGCAATGCGCATGGCTGCCGTTACCTATACTGATGACAATCTGCAGAGTATTGAAAATGTGTTAGCACATGGCATCGATGTTGCAGCTACCAACTATGAGCGCCTGATGACACAGCTTCAGCAGACAATTCAGGAAATCCAGGCCAACCGCTCCCAGCTTTTCGGCGTAGATCAGATCGCCGACGAGGCAGAGGAACAACCGAGCACAGAAGGTGAGGATGCGGAAGGCGACGGAGTTGATCTGATCTGATCTTTTCCTATATGTGTATTTTAGGCTGCATCCCATTGAGAGTGCAGCCTTAATCTTTTTATAAACGGGTTATTTTGAACAATACCCGTAAAGCGTTACAAGCAAGGAACCAACATATGACTCGTAAAAACAAAGGAGAGTTCGGCTATCTTTCCTACAAAAAGAAAACTGAGACCATCAAAACGATCCTGTATTTTCTGGTCCCCTTATCCCTGTTTTTGGCAGGCATCCTGACAACGGGAACAAAGAAGAACCTGCTTACCATCGTGGCGGTACTGGGCATCCTGCCCGCCAGTAAAAATGCGGTGCTTTTAATCATGTATCTAAAGAGCAAGGGATTGACGGAAGAACTCCATGACAAGATCGGAAAAGCCCTTGAGAATATGAAGCAGGATGGCAGGGCAGAGGTGCTTTCCCATCTGGATCTTTTATATGAAATGGTATTTACCACCCATGATGTGACTTATGAGGTGCCTGCACTTTTTCTTTACGCAGGCAGTGTTTGCGGATATTTGAAAACCGGAAAGGCGCCCAAGGGCAAGGATACCCAAACCCTTCTTGCGGATCTGGAAAAACATTTGGAAACCAGTTTGAAAAAAGAGGGCGTGGCTGCCAATGTGAAGATGTTTGACAGCGAAGATGCCTTTCTTCGCAGGCTGAATGAACTAAAACCCTTAGAACGGGCTGCGGATGCGCCTAACCAGGCTACAGGCAGGATATTAAAGCAGATCACACTATGAAGAAATTCACTGTTTCGGCTGCGGAAAGCGGTCAGCATACCATCAAATACGTGAAGCACCTGCTGCCAAAGGCTCAAAACGGCTTCCTGCACAAGATGCTTCGCAAGAAAAACATCACCGTCAATGGGAAAAAGGCGGATGGTTATGATCCCTTATCAGAGGGCGATGAGGTATGCATCTGGTTTTCGGATGAGACCTTTGAGATGCTGGCGAAAGGAGACGGAGAACAAGAAACGGGTCAGGACACCGGTTTTGATAATGTTAAAGATCCAGTTAAAGCTCCTGTTACGGATACCGAGTTAAATCTATCCGTATCCGATCACATCATCTACGAAGATGAGCACCTGATCCTGTTTAATAAACCGCCGGGAATGTTATCCCAAAAGGCAAAGGATAGCGATGTTTCAGCCAACGAGGTATTGCTTGAGTATCTTCGACAGAAGGATGAGATCCCTTCCGGGTTTGTGCCTTCGGTGTGTAACAGACTGGATCGTAATACTTCGGGATTATTACTTTTTGCCAAGACCTATGGAGCAGCCAGGGCCCTTCAGGAGCTTTTGAAGGTTCATGATACTACCAAACTGTATTTAGCCCCTGTTATTGGAGAGATCCATGAGGAGCAGCTTTTGAAAGCCTACTGGGGCAAGGATCAAAAGAGCAATACGGCCATTATCCGTAAGGATCCTTTCAAAGGCAGTAAGGAGATTTTGACTAAGATCAAACCCCTGAGCAGTAACGAAGAGGTTACCTTGCTGGAGGTAGAACTGATCACCGGAAAAAGCCACCAGATCAGATCCCATCTTTCCTTCATCGGACATCCCATCCTGGGAGATCCGAAGTATTCCAAAGGAAAGAAATCAGACACGGCTTCAAGAAAAGGATTGAAAGAATACCATTTAAGCCGTCAGCTCCTGCACGCCTATAAGCTGGTCTTTCCGGAGCAAACGCCGGAGCCTCTTTCCCATTTATCGGGAAAAAGCTTTCAGGCACCTTTGCCGGAGGATATGAAGAAGATTCTTAGCAAGCTGCAGCTATATAACTTCACGAAGTAGGAGGCAATCACTTTTGGCTACATGGTCATCCAGAGGTCTGAGGGGTTCCACCCTTGAGGAAATGGTAAACCGGACCAATGAAAAATACAGAGACGCTCATTTGGCGCTGATCCAGAAGATTCCGACCCCCATCACCCCCATGAAGATGGACAAGGAGACACGGCATATCACTTTGGCTTATTTTGAGCAGAAGAGTACCGTGGATTATATCGGCGTGGTACAGGGGATTCCGGTGTGCTTTGACGCCAAGGAATGTGCCAAGGACACCTTTGCCCTGCAGAACATTCATCCCCATCAGGTACAGTTTATGGAGGAGTTTATCGCTCAGAAGGGCGTTGCGTTTTTGCTTTTGTACTATACCCAAAAGGATCTGCTATATTATTTAAAATTCACCAAGCTTAAGGAGTTTTGGGACAGGGCCCAGTCAGGGGGCAGGAAAAGCTTTCGATTTGATGAACTGGATGAGGAATGGATCATTCATCCCAAAAGCGGAATTATGGTCCCTTATCTGGATCTTTTACAAAAAGAAATGTTGGAGGAAACATGATGGATATTAAAGTATTACACACACCGGAAGGAGTCAGGGACATATACGGAGATGAGCTGCAGAAAAAACTGGCCATCCAGACTATGCTGATGAAGACCTTCCGCAGCTTCGGCTACCAGCGGATCGCAACTCCGGTGTTTGAGTATTTCGATGTATTCAGTAAAGACATCGGCACCACCAAAAGCAATGAGCTGTATAAGTTCTTTGACAAGGAGGGCAATACTCTGGCTCTTCGCCCGGACTTTACCCCCTCCATTGCAAGATGTGCTGCCAGCTACTACATGGAGGAAGAGTTGCCCCTGCATTTTTCCTACTGCGGCAACAAATTCGTTAATACCTCCGATCTTCAGGGCAAGCTGAAGGAAGTTACTGAGACCGGCGTGGAACGTATCGGCGGGAGCATGGAAGAGGAAAACCGCGTGGTTGCGGATGCGGAAATGATCCATCTGGCTGTGAGATCCCTTTTGGCAGGCGGTCTTACGGATTTTCAGATCAGTATCGGTAACGTGGATTTCTTAAAGGGCCTTTGCAAGGAAGCAGAGCTGTCACCGGAGCTGGAGGAAGCTGTTCGCAGCCGAATCTCCGAAAAGAATTACTTCGGCGTAGAAGAGCTCATCGACGAGGCAGGCATCCCAAAGGATAAGGCAGAAGGATTTTTGAAGCTGACAGAGCTCTTCGGGGACGCAGAATGTCTGGTACTTGCCAAGAAGCTGGCTTTGAATAAGCAGAGTGAAAAGGCAGTGAAGCACCTGGAAAAGGTGAATGCCATCTTGAAGGATATGGGAGATGAGGATTATATTTCCTTTGATTTAGGACTGGTAAGCAAGTACAATTACTATACCGGGATCATCTTTAAGGCTTATACCTACGGCGTGGGTGATGCAGTCTTAAAGGGCGGCAGATACGACAGTCTGTTGAGCTGCTTTGGGAAGGACGCTCCGGCCATCGGCTTTGTTATCGAAGTGGATGATATGATGAGCGCACTGCAGTATCAGAAAAAGCTGCCTGAGAAAAAGCGGGAGATTGACTATCTGGTATATGATCAGAGTATGTCAAAGGAAGCCATTTTGGCGGCGGACAAGTTAAGAAGCCGAGGCGATAACGTGATGTGCGGCATGTACATTACGGGCAAGGATATTGAAGAGTATGTCCAATACGGCTATCGAAATATGATCCGCAATCTGTATCATCTGACCTCGGACGGTAAGATCCTGGTCTATGATCTGGCAGACGATTCCCCGGACGGCCTTCCGGTGGGGACACTCGAATTAACAGAGCTGATTTAATAGTAACACACGAAAAAGGAGAACAACCATGGCAGTCCGAAAGAAAACTACAGCGCGTAAAGCGACCATTTCAAGAAAAACAAAAGAGACGGATATCACCGTTTCCATTAATCTTGACGGCACCGGAAAATCCGAGATCGATACCGGCATCGGATTCTTTGATCACATGCTGGAAGGTTTTGCCAAGCACGGCTTCTTCGATCTG
>JAEEGL014047323.1_pt1 | contig 10795 bp, 13 predicted proteins | sample 9134231 | NCBI WGS metagenome assembly JAEEGL01 (sample SAMN16246548, study PRJNA631951) | gut metagenome | biome: gut microbiome; feature: rumen; material: fiber-attached | host: Bos | place: Iran: Karaj | collected 2018-10
GCGCCGGACGAGGTCCGCGGACAGATCGTCAAGGCGAGCATCGTGCTGACAAAAGGTACCGAAGGCACGGAGGAACTGAAGAAGGAAATCCAGAATTATGTCAAGGAGCACACCGCGCCCTACAAGTATCCGCGGCTGATCGTGTTCCGGGACGAGCTGCCCAAGACCATTTCCGGCAAGATCCAGCGGAACCTGCTGTAAACGCGGCGGGCGGCGGCACAGAAAAAGAAAGGGGTACCTGGCTATGCTTGAGGAACTGAAACAGAAGGTCTACGAAGCCAATATGGAGCTTCCGAGAAGAGGACTCGTCACCTATACCTGGGGCAACGTCTCCGGCATCGACCGGGAGAGCGGACTGTTTGTCATCAAGCCGTCCGGCGTGGACTATGACGCGCTCCGGCCGGAGGACCTGGTCGTCATGGACCTGAAGGGCAACAAAGTCGAAGGAAAGCTGAACCCTTCCTCCGACACGCTGACCCATATGGTGCTTTACAACGAATTCCCGGAGATCGGCGGCATCGTGCATACCCACAGCCCCTATGCGGTCGCCTGGGCGCAGGCCGGAGAGGATATCCCCTGCTACGGCACGACCCACGCGGACTATTTCTACGGCCCGATTCCCTGCGCCCGCCACCTGACGAAGGAAGAGCTGGACGCAGGCTATGAGCTGAATACCGGCAACACGATCGCGGAATGCTTCCGCGAGCGGGGAATCGACCCGATGGCGGTTCCGGCGGTCATCTGCCACAGCCACGGTCCTTTCACCTGGGGAAAAGACGCCGCCAAGGCTGTTTACCATGCGGTGGTCCTCGAGGAAGTTGCGAAGATGGCGATTTTCACCCGCCAGGTCAATCCGGAGGCAGCTCCCGCCCCGCAGCGCATCCAGGACAAGCACTACATGCGCAAGCACGGCCCCAACGCGTACTACGGGCAGGGAAAGGAATAACCGGAAGCCGGGACGCACTTACCGGCAGCAAACCGACGGTGGCATTCACCGGCGGTTTTTTTTACGCCTGCGGGGAAACAGGCCGGATGATTGACGCGCCGGCCGGGATTCCGGTATAATGGGGCAGCCATGGAACCATTCTGCTTCGGATGAAAGGAAGCCTTACAGGTATGAAGATGTCATTGGTTGCGCTGTGCCTGGTGGTCGCGCTGACCGGGGGAATCGTGTTTGCCACGGATTCGCTGGTCAGCTTCGCCATCGGCCGCGACACGGGGACGACGGACGTGGCCCCGGAATCCACACTGTCGGAAGAGGCTGTGGAGAACACCGTCCGGAACTGGACGCTGCAGGGGCAGAAGGCGGAGGAATGGGCCGCACGCTCCACGGTGGAAAAGGCGGAGATCATCTCGGACGACGGGCTCACCCTGCGCGGGGAGGCGGTTATCACGGACGCGGCCTCCCATAAATGGGTGATCGCGGTCCACGGATACCGCGGCACCCATACCTACATGGCGGTACCCGCCTCCCGGTTCGGCGAGAAGGGATACAACGCCCTGCTGCCCGACCTCCGCGGCTGCGGAGAGAGCGAGGGCGCGTACATCGGCATGGGCTGGCCGGACCGGAAGGACATGCTGCACTGGATCGACTGGATTATCCGGCGGGACAGCGGGGCGCAGATCGTCCTGTACGGGATCTCCATGGGCGGAGCGACAGTGATGATGACCGCGGGCGAGGAACTGCCGGAGCAGGTGAAGGCGGTGGTCGAGGACTGCGGATACACCTCCGTGTGGGATATCTTTGCGGACGAGATGGACGTGCTGTTCCATCTGCCGGATTTTCCGCTGCTGAACATCGCGGACCTGATCTCCTCAGGCCGGGCGGGGTACACCTTCAGCGGGGCATCCTCCCTGGCGCAGGTGGCGAAGGCCCGGGTGCCGATTCTGTTCATCCACGGATCGGAGGACAATTTCGTGCATACCGGGATGGTGTACCGGGTGTATGACGCCTGCGCCTCCGAAAAGCAGCTGCTGGTCGTGGAGGGCGCCGGGCACGGGAACTCGTTCGCGCACGCACCGGAGCTTTATTTTGATACGGTATTCGGTTTCCTGGAAAAATACGTTCCTTAAAACAGGACAAAATGCAGCGGGGACGGCTGAAAGGCCGGCCCCCTTTTTCTGCCTGCCGGAGGAACGGGCTGCCTGCCGCCGAAGGCGTCCCGGCGCTGATTGGGGCCGGCGCGTTTTCCAACGACGGCGAACCGGGCGATCCGGGAACTTTCGGAAAGAAAAAAACGGGCTTTTTGAATGAATCCGCATCCCGCGGCAGGGATGCGGTATTTTTGCATCATCCAAAACGGTACTATGGGAGTGCAGGAAGGGTAGTGCCGGAAGAGCCCGGGGAAGCGGTACAGGCGGCGGACGGCCGGAAAAGGAATGCAGGGGGAGGCAGGGATGATGGATTTCTGGAAGGATATCACCGCGAAGCTGACGGAAGATTTCATGGCCTGGGGATGCCGGTTCAGCCGGAAACAGCTGCCGGAGATCGCCATGGCGTACGACTGCGCCCCGCTGTTTTTCTGGAACTGGCTGGACGGCGAGGAGGACCGGACCGAAAAGGGATTCCTGCGGGTCCTGGGGTACGCGTGGCGGAAGTGCCTGGCGGAAGAAGCGGAATCCGCCCCGCGGCACAGGGAGGAAGCTCCGGCGAAAGCTGCCGGGGAACGGGCCGCGGCCTGATGCCAGGGGGTATGGCGGCCGACGGCAAAACGATTCAGGAGGAGAAGAACATGATTTGCGCATGTACCCATCGGAACTGCTATTTTATCTTCGCGGCCGCCGGCCGGAACGTGCCGGAGCGGTGCCCGGACTGCGGAAAGCCCACGGTACGCCCCGCGTCGCCGGAGGAGACCGCCTGGTTTTACGAAGAGCACGGGGAACCCCGGGCCGGCTGACGGGCTTTTCGGCTCCGGAAACTGTGAAAACCAACCGGGCCGGCAGGCAGGCCGTCCGGACACGCAACGAAGAGGAGGAACACAGCATGAACAGACTGAGCAGGGAAACCATTGAGATGATCAACAACAGCGTATATTTCCGTTCCGGCAAAGCGTACGAGGCGCCGCCGGTCCGTCCCTGGCAGTACGTGCTGATGGAATACAGGCGCGTCGGCCTGACGCCTCCGGGGAATATTCCCGACTTTGAGTCCATGGAGCAGGCTGAGTTCTGGCTGTGCCTGGACGGGCGGTACAACGCCCGCCTGAAGCAGCTGGCCATGCCCGCCGCGGTATAATCTTTCCGCGAACGGGAAGGGCAAAAGCCCCCGCGCCGGGCATCAGGCGCAGATACCGCCGGAATCAAAAGATCCGGCGGCTTTTCGCGCGAAAAAGCCGGCTGATCCGGCGGCGCTTTTCAGGCGAATAATAAGGTAAAGAAGCAGGCGGACGTGTGCTGAAAACAGTTACAGATAAATACGCTATATCATCGTACCGAAAAAGGGCTTATAATCCTTCCTGAAAGGAGGGAGCGAAGCTATGGGATACCGAAACGCGCAGGAGATCTTTCCGGAGGGCCTCCTGAGACAAATCCAGCGGTATGTGTCCGGCGAGACCATCTACGTACCGGCCCGGGACGAAAGAAAAGCCTGGGGCGAGACGTCCGGGTACCAGCAGTATATCCGGGAACGGAACGGGAAAATCCGCTCTGATTTTTCGGCCGGGCGCTCTGTCGGGGAACTGGCGGAACGGTACGCTCTCTCATACGACACGATCAAGAGAATCGTGTACAGCAGGAAGGAGGCCGCCATGCTGAAATACAGCGCGACATTGTCGTCCGCGAAAGCCTATGCCGAAGCAGGAAAAACGGACGCCTGGATTCATCTGTACCTGAACGAGGACGGACGGAACATTCCGTTTTCCGACGGACTGAAACTATATGACCGGTATTACTTCAGTCCGGCTCTTTTCCCGGTCAGCCTGTTCCGCAGGTGCGCCGGACCGGAACCGGAGATGAAATACCGGATCGATCCGGACTGGTGGGAATACCGGGTTAAAGAAATGGAAAAGGCGATCCGGGCGGACCCGGATATGCCGCCGCTCATGGTCCACTATGCGGACGGCGAATTTGAACTGAACGACGGAAACCACCGCCACAAAGCCTGTGAAAACCTGGGCATCCAAAATGCCTGGGTGATCGTCTGGATCACGGAAAAGGCGGAAATGGACGATTTTATGGAAAAATACGGCGAATATGTGAAGGACTGCAAAGTCATACGGAGATAGGAAAGAAGGAAACCGCATGAAACTTTTTATCGTTACCGGCACAAGCGGGGCCGGAAAATCAACGGTCCGGGATGAACTGGGCGCGGCGCTGGACCCGGAGGCGATCGCGTGCGTCGATTCAGACGAAACCGGGCTGAACTGGTGGGATTACGCGGGCACAGACCGGGAAAAGCAGTACGCGAACGACACGCTGAGGGAAGCGATCCGGATGGCCGGCGGAAGGAACCTGGTGTTCGTTACCTGCATGACGCCGCAGGATTACATGACGAACACCGCCGTTCCGGAAGAAGTGAAAGCGACGCATTTCATCGCCCTGTGGGCATCGGATGAAACGATTTACCGGCGCCTGTCGGCCAGGCCTGCGGAACGGGGATTCACCTCGGACGAAATCATCCGCCCCCACATCGAATATAACCAGTGGATCGGAAGGAACCGGGGAAAGTACCAGCTGTTTATCGACAACGGGAAACAGACGCCCGGGGAGACCGCAAAGATCATCGCGGAATACATCGCCCGGATATCAGAATTGTGATCCGGCCGGCCTGCCGCATAAACATCCGCCCGCACCCAAAGTGCGGGTAATTTTCTTCTGCCGCAGCGGAAACGAATTTCCACGCAGGGACGTCATAAGCAGTGATCCCTTTCCACCTCATGGTTCCGGGAAAAAACTCCGGAAAAAAACCGGGCAGGGAAGGTGCCGCAAGGGGATTGCAGTGCGTATCAACTGATGACCCCCGCCGGAAAGACCGCGCGGGGGAAGAAAGGAGGCGGCAGGAATGAAAGTTAAGGCGTTGTTTACCAAGCTGGCGGCGTTTTTGGCAGCTGCCGCGCTGACATCCGGTACGTTCTTCGGAGACGTTCATTTTATGATGAAAACTTCGGCGCTGGCCGAGGAAGAAACCGTACCGCAAGCGGCGGAATACGACACCGGTTCGGAGAATGAAGGAGCGGAATCCGTATCCCCGGAAGGCGGAGAAGCCGAAACACAGGGCGCCGGAGCGGAGGAGGAATCCGGTCCGCAGGCAACCGAATACGACGCCGGTTCGATGACCCCGATCTTTCCGGAAGGCGGAGGAGCTGAAACGCAGGGCGCCGGAGCGGAGGAGGAATCCGGTCCGCAGGCGGCGGAATACGACGCCGGTTCGATGACCCCGATCTTCCCGGAAGGAGGAGGGGGAGCCGGTTCTCAGGGCGCTGAGGCGGAGGGAAAAACCGACCCGCAGGGCGCCGGGACAGAAGAATCCGTATCTCCGGAAAGCGGAGAACCCGATCCGCAGACACCCGGGGCGGGGGAAGAGCCCGCTCCGCAGGCGGCTGAATCCGAAGCGGAATCCACCCCACGGGCGGCTGAACCCGAAGAGGAACCTGCCCCGCAGGCAACTGAACCCGAAACGGAAACGGAAGACCGTCCGGAAGACGAGGTACCCGCTGAGCCTGCCGGCAAAGAGGAACTTGTCGTGATTGAAGACGGTCCCGGAAGCATTGCCGGGGAGATCGCGGAGCAGTTCGACCAGCCGGAGCAGTACGAAAAGAAAGACTTTATCGGCACGGCGGAGATCACGCTGGTGAACGATGGAATGCTGGAATACGGCGACGAGATCGTTCTGAAGGCTGTGGTCCGGGACGTGAACGTCAGCTTCCGCCTGGTCTGGGAAGCCAACGACAACGACGACCGCGGCTGGTATAGTGTCGGCCGGGGAGAAGAGTACAGATTCATCCTGGACCGGGACAGCGCGGAACGCGAGTACCGCGTCGTCATTATCGCCGTCGGCTGAGTACGGCTCCGAACCGCAAAGAGAAAACAGGGAAACCGCTGATTACCGCTGAATCAGCGGTTTTTCCGTTTCAGGGAAAGGTGAAATCCCGGTTTTCCGGGCCGGTCCTGTTTTTTTGACAGGAGGACTGTTTTCGACTAAAATCATGGGAAGAAACGGACATAGCAGAAGGGATCCGCGGGAACCTGACAAATGAGAGGAGCAACCGGACCGATGAAGAAACTGATTTTCCTGTTCCTCTGCCTGTGCCTGGCGGCGGGCGGTCCGCTTTCCGCTGGCAAAGGACAGCGAATCCGCCGGCGCGGAATAATCAACGGAACACAACCGGCGGAGAGGAGGAAAGCCTGTGAAATCGGTGGATGTGAACGGCGTCACCCTGCATTATGAAACAGCCGGGGAGGGACGCCCGGTGGTGCTGGTCCACGGAAACGGGGAGGACCATCATCTGTTTGACATTGAGATCGGCCAGCTGGTGAAGGCGGGGTACAGGGTCTACGCGCCGGACTCCAGGGGACATGGGGCGAACGAGCCCCTGCAGGAATACCACTACGCGGATATGGCGGAGGATATGTACCGGTTTATCCGCGCCATGAAGCTTGACAAACCGGCGTTTTACGGCTTCAGCGACGGCGGGATCATCGGACTGCTGCTGATTACGCGCCATCCGGAATGCCTGGGCGCGCTGGCGATCAGCGGAACCAACCTGTCGCCGGAAGGGCTGATTCCTTCCTTTGTGGAGGAATACACAGCCATCAACCGGGAGAAAAACGATCCGCTGATTACCCTGATGCTGACAGAGCCGCATATCGATCCGGAAGAATTGAAAAAGATCACCGTTCCGGTGCTGGTGACCGCCGGAGAGAACGACCTGATCTTTCGGTCCGAGACGGAGAGGATCGCGGAGCTGATTCCCGATTCCACCCTGATCATCCTGGAAGGCGAAGACCATGGAAGCTATATTGCGGACAGCGAGACCATGGGACGGCTCCTGATTGACTTTCTCGACAGGAAGTGGCGCGTATGATCCGGAAACGCATCGTCTATACCGGCCACGTCCAGGGCGTCGGTTTCCGCTGGAGGGCCCGCAAGGCAGCGGAGGCATACGGCTGTACCGGCTGGGTACGCAACGACTGGAGCGGCTCCGTGACCATGGAAATCCAGGGCACGGAGGAGCAGATCAGGCAGGTGGTCCTCGCTATTCAGCGCGGTATGTATATCAGAATTGAAAACATGGACAGCCGGACGATCCCGACAGATCCGGATGAACGGGGATTCAGGACGGAGTACGACTGAGGGGCGGGATTTCCGGCCCGAAGCGGTCAGTTGTCCATAAAATCGAGTACCGGCCTGGCTTCCACGCGGGGCGGCTGCTCGTCAAACCGGTGGTTTTTGAAGTAATACTCGTCATCCCGTTCGTTGATTTCGCGATAAACTTTGCAGGGTGAACCGAATGCAATCACATTGGCGGGGATGTCCTTCGTGACGACGCTGCCCGCGCCGATTACACTGTTGTCGCCGATCGTCACGTCCGGAAGAATGACCACGTTGGCGCCGATCCAGCAGCCATTGCCGATTTTGATCGGGAAAGAATACATGCCGTCCCCGCGATGCTTCGGGGAAATGGCGTGGCCTGTCGTACAGAGCGTCACGTTCGGGCCGAAGAGGCAATGGTCTCCGATTTCGATTTTCCAGTCGTCGATCATGGTGAGACCCTGGTTGAAATAGCAGCCTTCCCCGATGGTGATGTGTTTTCCGATGGTGAATTTCAGCGGCGGCACGATCCATACGTTTTTCCCGCATTCCCCGAACATTTCAGCGTTCATTTCCATACGCTCGCGGTTCGCCTCCGGAGGAAGCGCGTTGAACCTCGCCACCAGATCCCGGGCGCGCGCCTGCATCGCCATATTCTCCGCGTCATCCAGCCACATAAAACCGGCTTTCATTCGCTCCTGTTCCGTCATTGCCTGATTTCCTCCTTTGATTTTTTCCGGGACGCCTTCCGGCAGGATGATCCTCCTGTCCGGCAGCAGCGGCGTATACGCAGCCTTTTTTACCATTATAACCGGAAACAGCCTCCTGATCAACCGGCCGGAGCATTCCCGCGATGCAGGCACTTGACTTCAAGGGAACTCTAAGGTTTAGCATATATTTTCAGAAGGGAAGGCTGCCATCTGCCTGAAATCCGGACGGTATGGCGGACCGTCCGGACCAGCGACCGGGAAAAAGGAGGATTCAAAATGAAAGTGCTCGTAACGTATTTTTCCGCAAGCGGAGTCACTGCGAAAGTCGGAAAGAAACTGGCGGACTGCGGTTTTTCAGCGATATTTCCCTGGAAAAACGGACCGTCAGAAACCTGCGGGAGGGCAGGTAAGCGATAAACCGGACAGGCAGGGGAGGATGGCATGAACGAACGAAAGACGGATGCCGGGCGGACTGATATGCGGATCAGAAAATCGACAGAACAGGATATCGGCCGGATCATGGAGATCTACGCGATCGCCCGGCGTTTTATGGCGGAGCACGGTAATCCGAACCAGTGGGGGCCGACATGCTGGCCGCCGGAGGACCTGATCCGGCGGGATATTGCCGGCGGAAACAGCTATGTATGCGTCAATGACGCGGGAAGGATCACCGGTACGTTTTTCTTTGTCCAGGGGCCGGACGTCGAACCGACGTACCGGAAGATCACGGAAGGCGCATGGACGGACGACAGCCCCTACGGCGTCGTGCACCGGATCGCAGCGGACGGTTCCGGACGGGGTACCGGTACCTTCTGCATCAACTGGGCGCTTGGCCAGTGCGGACATCTGAGAATCGACACACACGGAGACAACCGGGTCATGCAGGGTCTCCTGCGCAAACTCGGGTTTGTTCACTGCGGAACGATCTATGTCGAGGAAGATCCCTTCCCCCGGCTGGCGTTTGAGAAAACAAGGAATACATGCCGGAATACCGGCAAACCGATATGCGGGCAAAACACCGGGTCCGGATGTCTGCAGGAAAGGGAAAGCAAAAAACCGTGATCTTCCGGAAAGCGTTTCTGAAATCCCTGCCCGTTATGGCGGGGTATGTTGTATTGGGAATCGGTTTCGGCATCCTGCTGAGGAACGCCGGTTACGGCCTCGCCTGGGCTGCCGCCATGGCCGTTGCCATCTATGCCGGTTCCATGCAGTACGTCGGTATCGGGCTGCTGGCCGGCGGCGCCGGGATCATCACCACCATCCTGACGACCGTGATGGTGAATGCCCGGCACCTGTTCTACAGCATTTCAATGATCGACCGGTATAAAAACGCGGGAAAATACAAACCCTACCTGATCTTCGCGCTGACCGACGAAACCTATTCGCTTCTGTCCGACGGGGAGACGCCGGACCCGGAAAAAGCGGACCTGTACCGGTTCCTGGTTTCCCTGTTCAATCATCTCTACTGGATCACCGGATGCGTCCTGGGCAGTTTGCTGGGAGCAGTGCTTCCGTTTTCTGCCGCCGGGATCGAGTTCTCCATGACAGCCTTATTCATCGCGTCCTTTACGGAACATTGGCTCAGGACCCGGGAACACCTTCCCGCAGTCACGGGGTTTCTTTCCACGCTGCTGTGCCTGCTGCTGTTCGGCCCGGAAAACTTCCTGATTCCGGCCATGTTCCTGATCACATTTGTGCTGACCCTCCTGAAAGGCCGGCCCGGGAGGAGGCGCGCATGAATACACAACACGCTGCCCTGCTGGTAATCACCATGGCCGCCGTGACCATCCTGCTGCGGTTCCTTCCGTTCCTGGTATTCCGGAAAAAGACGCCGCCCTATATCGCCTATCTGGGAGAGGTGCTTCCGTCGGCGATCGTCGGCATGCTCGTCGTCTATTGCCTCAAGGACACCGTCATCACCAGGGCTCCCTTCGGCGCCCCGGAAATCATCGCCGGGCTGGCGGTCGCGGGGCTGCAGGCGTGGAAAAGGAAGCCGCTCCTGAGCATCCTCGGCGGAACCGTGATCTATATGGTGCTGGTACAGGCTGTCTTTCCGGCCGCCTGAGGAACGGGCCGCCGGGATATCCCGGTTTTCAGCCGGCGCAGCATACAGGTCCGGGAAAACGTCAAGGCTGAAACCATAAGCGTCATGACCGGCGGCAAGCGACTATAAAGGTACAGATGACGCAATCCGCCTGTTATTTCACAAGCGCCGCGCCGAGATCGAAGGCTTTCCTGCATTCTTCAGGGAAGACGGTCTCGCGGCGCTTTTGCTTTGCCTGCGGATCAAACATGGACCAGGGCCAGTCCGTCTTACTGTAATCCTTCAGCTGCAGCGTATCGCCGCTGACAAGCACCTCTGTCGGGCCGACAAAACGGTTCAGCGTTTGCCGGTAGCCGTTCAGCTTATCCGCATAAGCGGTGTCGGGCGCGTTGCTGGTCATAATCAGCAGGACGGGAATCCGGCGGTCGCTGCAGCACGGATTTTCCAGGTTATAGGTTAAGCTCTGGAAGATCAGGCGCTCATACAGCGCCCGGAAGGAAGCGGTCATCTCGGAAAGATAATTCGGGGAACCGATGATCAGGCCGTCGGACTCCCGGATCGCGTCCAGCACCGGAGTCAGCCCGTCCCGGCAGACGCAGTGCGCTTTATTCTTCTCGCGTTTGCAGCCGAAGCAGGAAATGCAGCCGGTATACTTTTCCAGCCGGAACAGGTCAAATCTCTCAATGACGGCTCCGGCGGATTCGGCGCCCTTTGACGCCTCGGTGATCAGAGTGGCCGTGTTCCATCCCATCCGGTGACCGGCGTTAACAGCTATGAGCTTTTTCATTTCGTTGA
>JAEEGL015398966.1_pt1 | contig 10795 bp, 6 predicted proteins | sample 9134231 | NCBI WGS metagenome assembly JAEEGL01 (sample SAMN16246548, study PRJNA631951) | gut metagenome | biome: gut microbiome; feature: rumen; material: fiber-attached | host: Bos | place: Iran: Karaj | collected 2018-10
GATTCAATCCAGGCTAACCTTAAGAGAATCGTTGGCGATGATGCTAAGTATGTAGCAGTTGATTGCTTCGAGAACTCAGAGGGCAAGCACCTTAAGTATGTTGACTCAACTGCTGGTGATAGAAAGATCTTCTTCCCAACTACAAATGATGAGCCACTTGCATCACTTCTTTACCTTGATTGGATTTCAGCTCCAGAGCACATCAAGTACTTACAGATTGGTGATGAGGGTGTGACACACAATGTTCTTGAGGATGGCGCTATCGAACTTATCCCAGCTACAGGCGACCCAATCATGAACTCTGGTAACAACATCGACTATACAATCACATGTAACGGTCTCCACCTTGGTGATGAGGATCTTACACTTCTTTCTATGGCACACAGCTATCCAGCATGTGACCCAGAGGATGTTCAGAAGGCACTTGACATTGCAGCTACAGACAACAAGATTGCAAAGAACGTAAAGGTTCCAGAAATCATAGCTGAGAACGGTATGGGTGAGGCTCTTGGTTCAAAGAGAGATGTTGTTTATGATACAGCTCTTGCAGCTAAGGAAGCTGATTTTGATAAGGTTTGGGATGATGCAATCGCTGATTACCTTGCATCAGGCTGCCAGGCTATCATGGATGAGAGAACAGAGAAGTTTGAAGCTAAGTATGGTACATCTACATCAGTAGACTAGTTACCTTGGCTGCATTTAAACCCAAAAAGTAAATGGCAGTAATATAAGACTATAAAATACCCCACTAACATCTGAACTTTGTCAGTAGATGCTGGTGGGGATTTTTTAATACAATATTATCATCCAAGATAGTATCCGGAGGTAGTAATGTTATGCAAATATTTAGTCCAGACAGCGAAGTAATGGAGTTTCTTAGTAAGGTTACAGATTATATCATCTTAAATCTTCTCACACTTCTTTGCTCTATTCCAATTATCACTATAGGTGCAGCTCACACTGCAAAATTTTATACATCTATGAAAATCGTTAGAGGTGAGGAACCAAGCGTAACTAAAAGCTATTTTAAATCCTTTAGAGAAAATTTCGCACAGGTTACGGTAGCATGGCTCATCATCCTTTTGGTAGGACTTGTGCTTGCCTTTGACTGGTACAACGTACTTTACGGCAGAGCAGCCAGCATGCCAATTATTCTAAAGGCAGTTTTGGGTGTACTTTCATTTGTCGTTTGGTCAGTTGCATACTGCATGTTCCCATTTGAAGCAAGATATAAGGTGACATTAAAGGAGCTTTTTAAGGCATCCATGGTAATGGCGCTCCTTAATTTTCCAAGAATGATTTTGATTTTTATCGTGACTTTTTTACCTTACATAATTTGTGCATGGTACATTGAATGGGGCCTTGCAATATGGCTTCTTTGCACCACAGTCACACTTTACTACATAAGTAAGGAATTCAATAAACAGCTAGAAATGTTAAACAAGGAGGAAGAAACAGTTGAATCAGGAAACAATGAAGCGTGCTAAGGAATTAGTATCGCAGATGACAATAGAGGAGAAGTGTTCGCAGATGCTTCACCACGCAGAGGCCATCGACAGACTTGGTATTCCAAAGTACTGCTGGTGGAACGAGGCACTTCACGGAGTGGCAAGAGCGGGAGATGCCACAGTTTTCCCTCAGGCAATCGGCCTTGGTGCTACATTTGATGAGGAGCTTGTTCAGAAGGTGGCAGATGTTACATCAACAGAAGGACGAGCAAAGTTTAATGAGTTTACAAAGCATGGTGACAGAGATATCTACAAGGGCCTTACTTACTGGGCTCCAAACGTAAATATCTTCCGTGATCCAAGATGGGGACGTGGTCATGAGACCTACGGTGAGGATCCATATCTTACAGGTCAGCTTGGTATGGCTTACGTAAGAGGTCTTCAGGGGGATGATTTGGACAATCCAAAGTCAGCTGCCTGCGCCAAGCATTTTGCGGTTCACTCAGGTCCAGAGGCAGAGAGACATCACTTTGATGCAAAGGTAAATGACCAGGATTTATACGACACATATCTCTATGCTTTCAAGCGTCTTGTTAAGGATGCAAAGGTTGAAGCTGTAATGGGAGCTTACAACAGAGTAAATGGTGAGCCAGCCTGCGGCAGCAAGAGATTGTTGAAGGATATTTTAAGAGGTGACTGGGGCTTTGAGGGCCATGTTGTTTCAGACTGCTGGGCAATCAGAGATTTCCACGAGAATCACAAGGTTACTGGCTGTGAAGTGGAATCTGCGGCACTTGCTGTTAATAACGGCTGCGATTTGAACTGTGGTTGTGTATATGAAAAGCTTCTCTATGCATACAAGGCAAATCTTGTTACAGAGGAGACAATCACAGAGTCAGTTGAAAGATTAATCGAGCTTCGTCTTCGTCTTGGAACTCTTCCAGAAAGAGGCAGCAAATATGATGATATTCCTTATGAGGTGGTAGAGTGCAAGGAGCACAAGAAGCTTGCAAATGAGGTGGCTAAGCGCTCTATGGTACTTCTTAAGAATGACGGACTTCTTCCACTTAAGAAGGATGATATCAAGACAATCGGTGTAATCGGACCAAACTCAAATTCAAGAATTGCGCTTGTAGGAAACTACGAGGGTATTTCATCTGAATATATTACAGTACTTGAAGGAATCCAGCGTTATGTTGGAGATGATGTGAGAGTATTCCATTCAGACGGAACTCCACTTTGGAAGGATAGAATGCACGTGCTTTCCGAGGCAAGAGATACATTTGCTGAGGCTATGGCTGTAGCAGAGCACTCAGATGTTGTAGTACTTGCAATGGGTCTTGATTCTACAATCGAAGGAGAGGAAGGCGATGCTGGAAACGAGTTCGGTAGTGGAGATAAGAAGGGACTTAAGCTTCCAGGCTTGCAGCAGGAGCTTGTAGAGAAGATTACAGCTATTGGAAAGCCTGTGGTACTTCTTGTTTTAGCTGGTTCGGCCATGGATTTAAGCTGGGCTAATGATAACGTAAATGCGATAATTCAGTGCTGGTATCCAGGAGCAAGAGGTGGACGTGCAATCGCCGAGGTTCTCTTCGGAGAGGACAGCCCATCAGGAAAGCTTCCACTTACCTTCTATAAGTCAGATGCTGATTTACCACCATTCGAGGATTACTCAATGGAGGGACGTACATACAGATATTTCAAGGGCACACCACTTTATCCATTTGGATATGGTCTTAGCTATTCTGATATTCAGTATTCTAATGCTGGCATCGACAAGACTGAGGGTGCTATTGGAGATAAATTTACAGTTAAGGTAACAGTTAAGAATTCAGGGGATTATGAGGCACACGAGACTGTTCAGGTGTATGTGAAGGATGTTGAAGCATCTACAAGAGTTGCCAATTGCATGCTTCGCAAGATTGCAAAGGTTGAGCTTCTTCCAGGGGAATCAAAGGAAGTATGTATTGAGCTTTCAGCCCGTGATTTTGCACTTATTGATGAGAAGGGCAGATGTGTTGTAGAGCCAGGTGCCTTCAAGGTATCTATCGGAGGCCAGCAGCCAGATGCAAGAAGTGCAGAGCTTACAGGAAAGACAGTAGATACTTTTGATGTGGTGTTAAAGGGAGAAGTAACTGAAGTAGAGTATTAGGAGGAAAATGTAATGGAAATGCAAATTGCAAAGGCACCAACAGACCCTGAAAAGAGTCGCCCATTTTTTTACATAATCAAAGACAAAGAGCTTTTCACACAGTCTGATGAGGAGGGTAAGGGTGTTTCCTTCCTTTATCAGAGCGATGGACGTCTTATCAGCAGCGCAACCTTCACAGGAAATGTTACTGATGAGCACATCTTAAAGCTTATGGAGACAGTAGATGGTTTCAAGAAGCTTGTTCATTCTGTAGGTGTTTCTGTGGAAATGGAAGATAAGGATAAGCAGGCAGAATTCGTATTCCAGATGTATGGCAAGAAGGATTTATATGGCGGTGGAGCTAACCTTATTGCTAACGTAAATACGAATTCCCAGGAGGAACGTATCTATCTTAATGATATCGCTTGGACAGATGATGATGATGTCCCAGGGCAGATTCGTATTCACACAGATGCGCCAGAGGAGAAGGCATTTCTTTCTGTAAGATTCTTCCTAAATGACGGTTTCGAGGCTCCACCTCAGCTTGAGGAAAAGCCAGTAGATACTGCATCACCAGAGTACAAGGAGATGATTGACCGCTCTTTAGTAAATCTTGGAAATACAAAGCGTCTTGTTGATGTAGTAAATAAGGCAAAGGCTGGAGAGAATGTAAACATCTGCTACATCGGTGGCTCTATCACTCAGGGTGCCGGTGCTACACCTATTAACGAAGAATGCTATGCACGTAAATCCTTCCTTGGCTTCAAAAAGCTTATGGGAAATGGGGATAACATTCACTATGTAAAGGCTGGTGTAGGCGGAACACCTTCAGAGCTTGGTATGATTCGTTTTGACAGGGATGTGCTTCGTGACGGTACAGTAGAGCCGGATCTTCTTGTAGTTGAATTTGCAGTCAACGACGAGGGAGACGAGACAAAGGGTAACTGCTTCGAGAGTCTTGTAAGACGCGCATTAAAGCTTCCTAGCAAACCAGCAGTAATGCTTATGTTCTCAGTATTTGCAGATGATTACAACCTTCAGGACAGACTTTCACCTGTAGGATTTAGATACGATTTGCCAATGGCAAGCGTTAAGGATGCAGTTGTTCCTCAGTTCTACGACAGAGATAAGAGAATCCTTACAAAGCACCAGTACTTCTATGATATGTTCCATCCAACAAATTTGGGTCACACAATTATGGCAGATTGCCTGATTAACATCATGGAAAAAGCAATCGAGAAGGGCGCTGATGAGTCATACGACCCACGCCTTTCAGACGCTCCAGCAATTGGAAATACCTTTGATGATGTTATCCTTGTGGATAAGAAAGACAATACAGACCTTGTCAGTGTACAACCTGGCGGATTCGTATATACGGATGATGTTCTTCAGTCGGTTGAGATGGATATGGATTTAAAGCTTTCGCCAGAGTTCCCATACAACTGGATGTACGATGGTGCTAAGGGCAGCAGTGAGCCATTCGAAATGGATGTAGAGTGCAAGGCTCTCGTAATCGTAATGAAGGATTCAGGCGAGGTTGATGCAGCCACAGCAAAGGTTTATGTAGATGATAAATTCGTTCGCGACCTTGACCCATATGTAAACCGCTGGTGCCACTGCAACCCACTCATCGTAATAGATGAAAACGAAACTGCTAAACATCACGTAAAGGTTGTCGTAGACAAGGACGACGTCCGTAACAAATTCACTATTTTAGGTTTTGGATTAGTTAAATAAGGAGAATAATGAGATGACAGTAGCACATAATCCAATTTTAAAAGGTTTTTACCCAGACCCTTCAGCATGCCGCGTAGGGGATGATTTCTATATCGTTTGTTCAAGCTTCGTTTATGCACCAGGTGTTCCAATCTTCCACAGCAAGGATTTGGCACACTGGGAGCAGATAGGACATGTACTTGATAGAGAAAGCCAGCTTCCAGTAAGCGGCGAGATTTCAAGAGGAATCTTTGCTCCAACAATCAGAGAGCATAAGGGCACATTTTACATGATTACTACAAACGTAAGCCACGGCGGTAACTTTGTAGTAACTGCAAAGGATCCAGCAGGTCCTTGGTCTGAGCCATACTACTTAGGTGAGGATGCACCTGGTATCGACCCATCACTTTTCTTCGATGATGATGACAGATGCTACTATGTAGGAACACGTCCAAATCCAGAGGGAGTTCGCTATAACGGTGACTGGGAAATCTGGGTACAGGAATTAGACCTTAACACAATGAAGCTCGTAGGTGAGTCTATGGCAATCTGGAAGGGCGCCGTTAAAGATGTTATCTGGCCAGAAGGTCCACACCTTTACAAGAAGGATGGCTATTATTATCTTCTTCATGCAGAAGGTGGTACAGGCCCAGAACACGCTATTTCAGTAGCCCGTTCAAAGGAACTGTTTGCTTGGTTTGAGGGATGCCCAAGAAATCCTATTTTTTCTCATAGAAATTTAGGTAAGGATTATCCTATAATATATGCTGGTCACGGTGATTTAATCGATGATAAAAATGGTAACTGGTACATTGTTATGCTTGCTTCACGTCCTTGTGAAAAGCACTGCAGCATCGGTCGTGAGACCTTCCTTGCAAAGGTTGTTTGGGAAGAGGGATGGCCTGTTATTAATCCAGGCATTGGTAAGCTCGAAGATGATGTGGAGCTTCCTTTCGAGGAGCATCCATTTGCAGCAGAGAATGAGTGGAGTGATGAGCTTCACTTCTGGACAAATGAATTAGACCAGCGCCTTGTTGGTATCGAAAAGAGAAATGAGGATATCTACTCTCTTACAGAGCGTCCTGGCTTCCTTCGTCTTTTCACTCGTCCAGAGCGTGCCGAGGAAACATGCTATCCATCATTTTTGGGATTGCGCCAGAAGGATTATTCGTTTAAGGTAAATACTGGAGTTGATTTTACTCCAGCAAACGAAAATGAATGTGGTGGTTTGGTCCTTTTCCAGAATCATGCTAATCACCTTACACTTGAGATAGTTTTAAAGGGTGGTAAGAAGGTTCTTCAGGTACGCAAGACTGTTAAGGGAGAAGAGACTGTTACAGCATCGGCTGAGGTTAGCACAGATGTTGTTACAATTGAGCTTCAGGCTAAGGCACAGAAGGCAGATGCTTATCTTGTGGAGAATGGAAAGCACAGACTTCTTGAAGCAGGTATCGATTTATTGCCATACACCACAGAAGAAGCAGGCGGATTTGTAGGATGTACAGTGGGAATGTACACTTCTTCAAATGGTAAACCAAGCGAGAACCACTGCGATTACGCATGGCTTACTTTAGAGAGAAATTAATTTATTGGGTGATGTTAATGACAAAATTTGATTCTTATTTTGGAAGATTTATTTCTAAAACAACTTCAAAGAGAAGACTGATGGCATTCTATATTGTGTTTGTCATCATCCCTATCCTTGCAGTTGATGGTATTGTTGTTTCTGGTGCTTTTCGTGCTGAGAAGGCGGCAAAAGAGCATACCATGGAGAATCAGGCTAATGCCATTACTTACACCTTTGAAAACCAAATTGATCAGGCTGCTAAGTTGGGCAATGCTCTTTATAGCAGCCTGTATGTTGATAGATTTTTAAACACAGAGTTTAAAACTAATCTTGAATACTATAATGCATATCATGATTTCTTTGATGACACTCTCCTTAAGCTGGTAGAGGGGCAGTCAGGTCTTAATTTTTGTATATACATAGATAATGATACAGTCACAAATGGTGCTGAGTTCCAGCGTTTGGACCAGGCCGTTGGCACTGACTGGTATACCTATGTTGAAGAATCCGATTTAAATAAAGGCTTATATTTCGGCAGAAGAAAAACTGCAGATAGCCAGATTCAAAAGACTATCTATTATTTCCAAAGATTGAATTATTACAACAGGGTTTCCAAAAACATTTTGCTTGTTATCATCGATTATGGAAAGATTTCTGATAGTATTTCCAATTTAAATTTTGAAAATCGTGCTTATGTCTGTGACAATTCGCGAGTAATTTTGTCTAGCAGTAAGTATAGCAATATAAATAAAGACTATGGTTTAAAGCTTGATCTTAAAGATATATCTTATTCACAGGAGTTTCAGAGCTACAATCAGATTCTTACAGTGGATGTTTTAGCGGGGAATAATTCCTTCCTGAATGCCTTTAAGAGCCGCTGGTATCAGTTTCTTCTTCTGATTATTGTAAATATGGTTTTACCTATCTATGTCAGCAGCATCTTGAACACTGTTTATCAGAATAAGCTGAAGGAACAGGAATCCTTTGTGGCAAGAAAGAACGCAGAGCTCCTTGCACTACACAGTCAGATTAATCCACATTTCCTTTTTAATGCACTTGAAAGTATACGAATGCATTCTCTTTTGAAACAGGAAACTGAGACTTCAAAAATGGTGGAGCATCTTGCCAAGCTTCAGCGTCAGTATACTGAGTGGAATGAGGATAATGTTACTATTGAAAAAGAGATAGAATTTGTAAATGCGTATCTGGAATTGCAGAAATATCGCTTCGGTGACAGACTGTCATTTGATATTGATGTGGAAACTGAGTGCTTGAAATTATTGATTCCAAAGCTTACTATAGTAACGTTCGTAGAAAACGCATGCATCCATGGAATAGAAAGTAAAATCACGCCAGGATGGATATTTGTAAGGATTTCCACCGACGGTGAATTTATGACTCTTGAAATAGAGGATACAGGAAACGGAATGGGAGAGGAGGAAGAAAAAAATCTTCTTCGAAGGATGCGTTTTGCAAATATCGAAATGCTCAAGGAAAAAGGTAGAGTGGGTATTGTTAATGCCTGTCTCAGACTTAAAATGATGTCTGAGGACGAGGCTGTCTTTGACCTTGATTCGGAGCCAGGCACAGGTACACTTGTGCAAATTATGGTTCCAGTGAAATATTTAAAGGGGTTATTGTAGTAATGTTAGAGGTTTTATTAGTAGATGACGAGCCATTTATTTTACAGGGCTTGCAGCTTTTAGTGGATTGGGAAAAGGAAGGATATCATATTTCCACTGCATCAAATGGTAAGGAGGCATATGATTTCGTTTCAAACAATCCTGTTGATTTGATTATCTCAGATATTAAAATGCCAGTTATGACCGGCATTGAGCTTTTAAAGGCTATCAGAACTGAGCTGGATAAGGATATATATTTTGTTGTCCTTAGTGGCTATGCAGAATTCAGCTATGCTCAGGAGGCACTTCGTTTTGACTGTACCGATTATATTTTAAAGCCTGTAGAGAGTGAACAGCTTCTTTCTATCCTTAGAAAGGTTTCAGCATTAAATCAGGCAAAGACTTCCCGCACTAAAGACGGTATAAGAAAAGAGAAGGCTTATATGGAACGTACTCTTATGCATCTTCTCAGTGGTAAATATGATGTAAATGATTTGGAGTATGTATCTCAGAAGACAAATATAGATGAAGAAAAGTGTTATGTGGAGATTCAGCTTGATGAGCAGAATCCGGCAGAAGATTTTTCCGATGATGATAAGAAGGCAATGCTTGCTAAGCTTTATACATCAGCATGTGATTATTTGAAGGATGATTCCATCTTTTGTATTCGTGATATTTCCGACAGCGAGCAGGTTTATGATATAGGCTTTGTTTACAGTGAGAGTATGGCACAGCGTTTACAGCTTACTGCAAAGGAATATCTTATAAGATTTTTGGAATACATGGAGGCAAATACCAATCTAGCCATCACAGTTCTTGTAGGAAAGCCAGTCACAGGTATTAGAAATATTTCAAAGTCATATGGTACTGCCAACATGCTTCATTCCCTTCAGGGCTTCCGCGAGAAGAAGAATATATACTTCTATGAGGAAGAGTACAAGGTTGGTGAGACAGGACTTATTATCTGCAAAAAGCAGCTTGATGCGTTGATAACTGCCATCGAAAGAGGCGAGCATGTGGAAATCCGTAAATGCGTAGAAGATTTCTATGGTGAAATGCAAAAGACGGGTGTAACAGGTTCTACAATGAATCTGAACATCAATTATCTTTTATTCCAGCTTATACATCTCGCAAGCGAGCTTGATAGTGAAGTTAACCAGGAAGAAATTCTTCGTATCATTTCTGAGACTACATCTGAGGAAGGTATCAGAAGAGGCGGAAGAACTCACCTTTGTCGTATGTCATATGCTTATGGCGAGTATCTTGCTCAGCTTCGTAAAAACGTATCAAGAGGTGTTCTTGGAGATGTGGAAGAGGAGATAAAGAAGAACTACGCTTCAAACCTTACCCTTAAGGATTTAAGTGAGAAATACTACGTCAACTCAGCTTATTTGGGACAGCTCTTCAGAAAGAAGTACGGATGCTCATTTAAGGATTATCTTAATAAAAAGAGAATTGAGGAGGCAGCAAAGCTTCTTCGCAAAACTGATATGAAAATTTATGAAGTGGCAGAATCTGTAGGTTATAAGGATGCGGATTACTTTGTAAATAAGTTTATAGAGGCAATGGGTTGTACACCTACAAAATACAAGAAGAATTTTTAGACATTCAATAAAAAGGGGGGGAGAAATTTTTAAAATTTCTCCCCCCTTTTTCTATACTTTCTCCGATGTTTTGTTCACAGAAAAGACATAGAATACTATCATACGAAAGGGACATAAGTCCCGGAGATAAAATAGGAGGGTTATTTATGAAAAAGAAAATTGTAAGCGCTGTGCTTTGCGCTGCAATGCTCTCAAGCATGTTTGCTGGATGCGGTAAGCAGGCAGCAAGCGGTGGAGCAGTGAACGAAGATGGTATCAAAGAATTCACAGCATTCTTTGCAGTACCTGGTTCAGAAATCAATGATGACAACGAGATCCAGCAGATTATTGCTGAGAAGACTGGTTGTAAAGTAAAGGAGACATGGCTTACAGGCCAGACAGCTGAAGAGGCAGTTGGTACTCTTATTGCTGGTGGGGAATATCCAGACTTTATCGAAGGTGGTAATGGTTCAAAGCAGCTTTATGAGGCTGGCGCTCTTGTAGCTCTTGATGATTACATTGATAAATATCCTAACATTAAGGAATACTTTACAGAGCAGGAATGGGATCAGCTCCGTCAGAGCGATGGACATATCTACTGGATTCCACAGTTCTCTAACATCTATGGTCAGGAACGTGCTTGTACACACAATGATGAAGCATTCTGGATTCAGGCAAGAGTTCTTGAGTGGGCTGGATATCCAAAGATTGAGACAATGGATGAGTAC
>JAEEGL015795226.1_pt1 | contig 10795 bp, 11 predicted proteins | sample 9134231 | NCBI WGS metagenome assembly JAEEGL01 (sample SAMN16246548, study PRJNA631951) | gut metagenome | biome: gut microbiome; feature: rumen; material: fiber-attached | host: Bos | place: Iran: Karaj | collected 2018-10
TATCTCTAATAATTTAGCATTATTCTCATCACTTTTTTCAATAGTCATTTGTACTTTTCCAACCGAGTCACGAAGTATTACAAACATTACCCATTTCTTATCACGTATTGCATCAACAAATCCAGAGAATACTATCTCCTTACCAATATAATTATTAAGTTCATTTACTCTAATTTTTCTTATCATAATTCCTCCTATAAAATAAAAAAGTCCTAACTCTAAGGACGAATTTCGCGGTACCACCTTAGTTCAGAACTTCTGCACTCAAATCTTTAACGTAATTACACGATTGTCTTATAATTGATGTCTTCGAATATCTTACCTAATAGTTTTCACCAACCACTATCTCTCTATAAGGAATTAATACCCTACTCCTTCAATCAACAATTACAACTTTATTTTATCATAATTAAACTATTTATCAAGCATTATTTTACTTTTTTAAGCATTTTTATACTTTCTTTGCCAATTAGTTCTCTTTCTTCTTCACGATAATCAACTAAATATTTTCCATTGATAAAGATACTTTTTAGTATATTTGTACATAATTCATTAGTAGCTGGAATAATCTCATCATCTAAATCTATCTTACATTGATCTAAATCAAATTCGATATTTTCACCAAGTTTTACTACAAGTGTAATATTATAATTAGCATTTCTATAACCTGCTCCAAAGGATAATTCAATTGAATTTAATTTAGAACCATATTGCATTTTCTCACTATTAATATTTGTAAATAAAGTATATATACCATTACCAAAAATCATTTCATTATATAAATGTTGAAATAATTTCATTACCAAATCATATTCTTCAAATAAATCTAAATATTTCTTTACAAGGTTATCATCTAAATTCATATCTTCATAGTAATAATCTTGTGATGATATCTTTCGCATACCATTAGTAATATATGATTCATTCTTACCATTAATTTCTCTTAAATTAAGTTCTAACTCTTCTTCTGGAAATCTTTTAGGATCACATCCATCTACAATTAATTCTAAAACACGATAATGTTCATCAATATCAAATTCTGAAAACCAATGAGGATATTGTTCTTCACAAAAATCAAACTTCTCTAAAGCATCATATTTCTCTTTAAATGAATTATATAGTTTATTAAATGAATATATTAAATCATAAAAACAAATACAATTATTTAACTTAACTTTAGTTTTATGAATATCAAAACCTACTCTTCTAAAAGTTTGACTACTCACAGTATCCGTATATACTAAATTTAATGTTTTAATTAATTCTTCTAAATCCATAATTCCCCCATGAACAAGTTTTTATTATATATCAATTCAATATATTATGCAAGAGAATGCTTTTCTTTTTCTGGAATATATATTATAATTAACTTGGTGATGTAAATTGGTTATAACTTTAAAAACATGTAAAAAAACTTATGATATGATGGTAGAGTTTTATCTTGATATGAAACGTGAGAAAACTCCTCAATATGCTGAATTTCAAGCTGATGATGGTGATACTGTAGTAACATTATATACTAGTGGAAAAGCTGTGTTTCAAGGTCAGGACGCTGATATCGCAAGTGATTATTGGATTGAAACAGAAAAGATTAATTCTGGTACAGCTATTGTTACAAACTCTGAAGATAAATCAAAGAAAACTTTAAAAGCTGAAGAGAAAAAAGAAGACACTATTTATCACAATGTAAATTCCGTTGGAAGTGATGAAGTTGGTACAGGAGATTATTTTGGTCCTATTGTTGTAACAAGTACATATGTTACGAAGGAAGATGTTTCATTCCTTGATGAATTAGGAGTTATGGATAGTAAAAAAATAACTGATGAAAAGATTATGAAGATAGCTCCTCAAATCGCTAAAAGAATAAAATATAAAAGTATAATCTTAAATAATACTGATTATAATAAATTTCATTCAACTGATTATAATATGAATAAAATAAAAGCTATATTACATAATAAAGTATTATATCAAATGATTAATGAAGAACATCCTAAATATGATTATATAATTGTTGATGAATTTGCTAAAGAAAATAGATATTATGAATATATTAAAGATTCTACTAATATACAACGTGGTATTACTTTTATGACTAAAGCAGAAGACAAATGTTTATCTGTTGCTTGTGCTTCGATTATTAGTCGTTATTTATTTATTCAAGAGTTTGATAAACTATGTGATGAATTACATTTACCACTTCCTAAAGGAGCTGGAAGTGAAGTTGATAAAATGGGCATTGAAATAGTCGAAAAATATGGTGAAGATAAACTTAAAGAAGTAGCTAAACTTAACTTTATGAATACATCAAGAATATTAAAAAATAGAATATAAAAAACCGTTAATAATAACGGTTTTTATTTTACTTAAATAGTTTTTGATTTAGTAGTTATTTCAATATTAACTTTTGGTGATTTATCATAATAATTCTCAAAGAACTTAAGCATATCATTTTTATATTCACCATATTCTTTAATAATGTTAACATAATCAATTTTACCATTGATTTGATATAAATTATTGCATCCTTTTACCTTAGTAATTATACCATTAGCTAACATATCTTCAAATTCTTCGTCAAGTTGATTAAATACGTCATTTTCAGCAATATATTTTCCCCATAGATATTCTGTTAGATCAATTAAGTTAAAAAATACTTGTTCACGAGCATAACTAATAGCTACAAATAATTTAAAAAACACTTTGGCATCAATTGTTTTCTTTTCTTCCATAATCCCCACCTATGAGAATTATTATAGCATGATAAATAAAAACGTCAACATTAATTGACGTTTGATAAGTCAAACATATTAAATGGCTTTTTTTTTGGTAAATACATAAAACTAATTAACTCATGAGTTATTGGGTGTGGAAAAGATAGTTTATAAGCGAATAAACCTATTTCTTTATAATCATCATTTCCATATCGATTATCACCAATTAAGGAATGATTACGACTAGAAAATTGTACTCTTATTTGATGATGTCTTCCAGTTTTTAATTTAACTTTTACTAAACTTAAATCTAGTTCTTGGTTATAATCAATTAATTCATAACTAAGTTCAGATAATTTACCATGTTCTTTATCTGTAACTATTGTACTAAAATCATCTTTTTTTTCTAAATAATCAATAAAAGTATCAGTTTTTTCTACTTTACCATGACAAATAGCTAAGTAATCTTTATGAAACTTATTTTCTCGAATTGCATTAGATAGACGAGATGCGGCTTTACTAGTTTTCGCAAAAACCATAACACCACCTACTACTCTATCAAGTCGATGTACTAAACCTAAATAAACATTTCCTGGTTTATGATATTTTTCTTTTAAATAACTCTTGATTAGTGTTAACATATCAGGATCATTGGTAATATCACTTTGAGATAAAATATTAGTCTCTTTAACTACCACTATTAAATGATTATCTTCATATAAAATATTTAAATTATTCATAATCTACTCTTCCATATATACCACATGGTAATATTAAATTATTTTCTTTAATTGGTAATCCAATTTCTGAAGAAGTTATCTTTGCATTTTTTCTTTTATTAGTTAACTTAATAATATTTTCTAAGATAATTGGAGAAAGACCTGAATAAGAATTAACTAACATAAATAATGGTTTATCACTAAGTAATTCTTGGCATAATTCTAATAATTCATAAAGATTTTTTTCAATATTCCAAACTTCACCATTAGCTCCTCTTCCAAATGATGGTGGATCCATGATTATTACATCATATTTATGACCTCTTCTTATTTCTCTTCTAACAAACTTAATAACATCATCAACAATATATCTTATTTTTGTTTCATCAAGATTATTTAATCTAACATTTTCTTTAGCCCAATCTACCATACCACGAGATGAATCTACATGTACAACATTTGCTCCTGCCATCATTGCTGCTATAGTAGCTCCTCCTGTATAAGCAAATAAATTAAGTACATTGACTTCTCTATTTTCTTTAGAAATAACTTCTCTTATATAGTTCCAGTTATAAGCTTGTTCAGGAAATAATCCCGTATGTTTAAAACCCATTTTTTTAATATTAAACTTCATATCACGATAACTTACAATCCAACTATTAGGAACATTCTTTTTATCTTCCCAATGTCCACCACCAGTACTACTACGATAGTAAACACTGTTAATAAGATTTTTATATTTATCTTCTAAATTACCATTATCCCACATAATTTGAGGATCTGGTCTTAATAAATATATATTATTCCATCTTTCTAATTTATCACCAAGACTTGTATCAATTATTTCAAAATCTTTATAATCATTTGTAACTTTCATATCATCACCACATTCAAGAAAATTATACTATTATTAATAAAAAAAGACAAGTTATAAACTTGTCTATTCTGTAGTTTCAGTAATATCACCAGTAGGTGTTTCTGTTACTTTTTCATAATGAGCTGTTAATACAATATCTTGAGTTATTGGAGTATCAAAACTAAATGGTGCATGGTTATATAACCAATTAACAAACTTATATCCTTCTTTAGTTGGATCTGTTGGTTTAGTTACTTTACTTCCTTCTTCTACTGTTTTAGTAGTTATTTCTGTATTATCATCATTATTAAACTTAACTGTATATTTTGGTTTTTCTTTTTCCCAAACAGCTTTTAATGTAATATTATCATTAATTGCTGAATTAAAGTCAAAGTTTTTACCATTTAATTGCCATCCTTTAAATTTATAACCACTCTTAGTTGGATCAGTTGGTTTACTTACTTTACCTCCTGCATCAACTGTTTTTGTTTCATTAGCTGAACCATTATCTTTATTAAATGTTACAGTATATGAAGTAACTTCTTCAAATTTAGCTGTTAAAGTTATTTCAGCTGTGATCTTAGTTTTAAAATCAAAAGCTTTTCCATCTAATTGCCATTCAACAAACTTATATCCTTTTTTAGTTGGATTACTTGGTTTACTTACTGTAGTATTTTCTTTTACAGGAACTGTTTTATAAACTGAATCATCTACTTTAAAGATAACATTTACTTTTGGTCCATCATTCCATCTTGCTTTTAATGTTATATCTTTAGATATAGGTGTAGTAAAGTCAAACTTTTGTTCTCCTAAATACCATCCATCTAAAAGATAACCATCTCTTGTAGATGTTGGTTCAGTAATAGTAGTTCCTTCATTAACACGCATATCATCTACTTTACTTCCACCATTTGCATTAAACTTAACTGTATATACTTTAATTTCAATATATTGTGCTGTTAAATTTAAATCAGCTGTTACTGGAAGAGTAATATCATATTCTTCTTTATTTTCATTATAATACTTAATTAGATATCCTTCTTTTGGTGGAATATTTAGTGATTCAACAATAACACTTTGTCCATCACGAACAGTTGCTGAATATTCATTTCCATCAATAACTACTTTAACTGTACGATTAATAATTTCATTCCAAAAAGCTTTTAAAGTTATATCTTTATTTAATACATTATCAAAATTATAAGCAACACCATCTAAACGCCATTCAACAAATTCGTTATTAGCTTTAGTTGGATCTGCTGGTTTAGTAGCTTTACCACCTTTTTTAATAATTTGTTCTACGACACTACTTCCACCATCACTATCAAATACAACTTTAAAATTATTAAATTTATCACCCATTACAAAGTATAATCCAAAACAAGCTATACCAAGTAATAAAAATATCATTCCTATTATTTTTGAACCTTTTCCCATTTATTCCTCCACTTACCATTCCCCTACTATAATATAATTATACATTTTTAATGATATTTAATCAATATTTTTTATAAAATAATTAATAATAACACCAACATCGTGATCCAGTATTTTGTGTAGCTCCTGATGGTGGTATTGTATCACTAGAAGTACATGACCAAGTATTACTACTTGATTCACTACATGAAGATGAACACATATTTGAACATAATAATGGTAAATTAGTCTTATAATGCCATGTAGCACAACTATCAACATCTTGATCTATTTCTTTTGATGCAGAGTTATAAGTACTAGTTTGTGAACTAGTAACTGTTAATTTAAAATATCCTGATGAAATTCCATTTACAATTACATTATTACCACTTACGCTACATGTTGCAATAGCTGGATTAGAAGTAGTACAAGTTAAATTACCACCATGATGAGATATTGTATATGTCTTTGTTCCGTTACAAGGTACATTATCATTAGATTCACTAATATTAACATAACCAGTTTCATAAGGTAAGTCGAATGTCTTTGTAACAGAACCAGCTTTATATTCTCGATTTTCTGCTGTAGAGAATGTAAGTGTATTATTACCACGTGGTAATCCTTGACATAAAACGGTATTATTTCCCTCATTTTGATATACTACTGAACACTTATTATTATTAACTGATAATGATAATCCTCTATCTGTTGTAACAGAAAAACTTATTTTATCATATGAATCAGTTATAGAATATTCATTTGATACAGTAATAGATGGTACTCTCTTTACTATTTCGTATCTAAAATTAAAATCAAAGTCATAAACACCATCTTCTACTGTATAAAAACGTACCAATCCAGTTTCTGGTTCACCATCGTTTGAATATATAATAATTTCTTTATGCTCGCTAGTAAAATTAGTCACATTACATTTTACATATTTACTTTTTCCATTCTCATCAGCATAAGGATCATCAGGACTTACATTACAATGAATTTCTTTATCACCAGTATAAATAAAAGGAATACCAAATGTAAAAGGAACACCAACTGTGCCACTATCACCAGCGTATAATAATATATTATAAGGTACAGTTTCTCTAAAATCAGGCGTATATTCATATTGACCATTAGCCACCATTTGTTGGTATATACTATAATCGGTTACAAAATCTTTATTAATGAAAATCAATTTGTAAATAGGATCATCCGAACCATTACCACCATTATAACGTTTGACTGCTTTAGTTGGATCAAATCCTTCTGTTTCATAAACAGGCGAGCATGAAATATATGCTTTATATCCCCATGGAGTCTCAGTATGATCAATTGATACATATCCAATACATTCTCTTTTAACTTTTTCTAGTTCTTCTAAATCAAATAAATCAATTAAATCTCCAGTATTTAATTCATTAATTCTAGCATATTCTACCATCATATTTTCATATTCATGATATATTCTTAATTTATTATCTCTACTAATTTTTGTTGCTGATACCATAACTATTGACATAATTAATGATATTAATACGATAGTAGCTAATAATTCAATTAAAGTAAATCCTCGTTTATTCATACCTTCTCCTACTTTATAAGTATATAAAAAAAATGATTTATTTGCAATTAAATTTATAGATTTTTAATTCATTTTTTTGTACAATAATTATGTGATGTTTATGAAATTATTTGCAACTGATTATGATGGTACTTTATTTATTGATGAAGAAAAAATTAAAGAAACTAATAAACTATTACATAAATTAAAAGATAATAATTTTTTAATAGTAATAGCTACTGGTAGAGGTTATCCATCAATTAATAATCAAACTAAAATTAATAATATTCCATATGATTATATAGCTTGTTCTGATGGATCAGTTATTTATAATAATAATGGTGAAATAGAAAAAATGGATGTTTTAAACAAAGATATTATTAAACCATTTACTGAGTTTTATAAACCATTAAATTATGAAGAAATACAGTTTTCTTATCCAGAAGGATATTCTAATATATTAAGAGAAGATAATGATAATTTAATAAGTCTTAATGTTTGTATGGCTAATGAAAACTATACTAAAGAATTAGTTAATGATTTTATTGAAATGGGAAAAAAATATCCAGAATATAATTTCTTAAATTACATGCATCCTAATTTTTCATATTTATGTATTAAACCAAAAGATATTAGTAAATCAGCAGCTATTGATTATATTAGAGAAATTAATAACATAAAAAAAGAAGATGTCTATACTATTGGAGATGCTTCTAATGATTATGAAATGATTAAAGATTTTAATGGTTCTTGTATTAGTTCATCTTTTCCTGAAATACTAGAAATATCTAAAAAAGTATATGATAGTATTGATGAATATATAATTGATATTTTAAATAATTAAAAAATCTACTAAATAGTAGATTTTTTATTTTACTTAAATAAATTTTTAAAGATATCACCAAGTCCACTGCTAGATGATTTTTTAGATTTCTTACTTGAACCACCAAGTAATCCACCTAATAATCCACCTACATCAAGACCAGCTGACTCAGCAACTTTAGCTCCTTTAATAGTATTTGATATTTTACCAAAAATATCATCTGTATCAGCATCTCCACCAGAAAGTGATGTTAGTGATCCTAAAATAGAAGTTAAACCACCACTCTTATTTTCATTAATAGTTTGATTTACTTTTTTCTTTGTATCTTTAGATACATCTTCACCCTTAACTATTTTCTTTAAATAAGCAGCAGGTTTTTTTATTAGTTTATTAACTAATTCTGGATTACTTGCAACAAATGCAAGTATTGCAACACCAATCTTTTTTAAATCACCTAAATCAATATTTAAACCAGATTTCTTAGTTTCTTTTTTTTCAGCTTCAACTTCAACTATTTGTCTTTCAGCCATTTTTAATCCCCCGTATCTTCTACAACTTTTTTAGCGTTTTCTTCGTTAATCTTTTCCATTGCCTTAATACATATACGACATGGTTCAGTTAAACCTTTTTGGTATGCAGCATCAATTGTTCCTTTGAAAATATCACTAGTACTATTAGAACGATTAATAGCAGAACATCCAGAATTAATATGATATTTCTTACTATTTTGTACCCAATAAACTACTGGTTCACCTTTGTCATTAGTATCATAATTTCCATTAGCAAGAATTTCAGCTCTAGCAGCTTCTAATTGCTCACTAGATACTGGATTCCAATCATAACTTGCAAGTCCACCAACTAATAGTGCAACAATAGCAATAATACCAGCAACTTTCTTAGTCTTACCATCTAAGTTTTTATTTGTGAAAATGATAATAATAAGTGGTAAGAATGCAGCAACTGCCATGATACTACCAAGATTGTTCCATAACCAGAATTTTGTCTTGTTCTTTTCACTAGCTGGATCAATATGATTAGCTTTTTTCCATAATAATGAACCACATACTAGGAAAACTAAATCAGCAACAATTAAGATAATTAACCAAGTTAATTGTGTAAATTTTGGAAGTGTTAGTTTATCAAAAATATTTAAAATAGCAACTACTTCACAAGCAATAGCAAGTATCCAAAGAATAACTGCACAAATTCTTCTTGGCTTAGCCCCTTCTTTTGGAATAGCTTCTACTTCTGTAGCTTTAACTATTTTTCCTTCCTTGTTTAACGCAACCTTTTCTTTTGTTTCTGTAGCTTCAACATCAACAATTTTTCTGTCTTTTTTCATCAAGTCTCCTCCTTACACTTTACTTATACCACAAAATAAAAAAAAAGTCATTATTTTATGACATTTTTTTTATTTATCTCCTAATTTATAAGCAATAAATCCACCAAGAATAACTAATATAATTGCAATAACTATTTCTATTATACTTGGACAAATTCCTATAATTGGTTTAATTATTGCTACAAGACTAGCTAATACAAAACCAAGTACTCCATAATAAGTTTTAATTGGATAACGTTTAAATAAATATTCAATTAATTTAGCAACTAAAACTATTCCTACTACTATACCTAATCCAAATGGAATTAAGATAAGTAAATTATGTCCTAATAAACTAAAATTAGTTAAATCTTTAATAGTATTAACTATTGGTTCATAATAACCTAATAACATAAGTACAAATGAACCACTAATACCTGGTACTACCATAGTAGCTGCACTAATAATACCAATAATAAATAATGTAATATAACTAAATATATTCATATTTTCAAATGATACTACATAGTCACCACTTTTTAAAAATGCAAAAGCAATAACACCTGCAAAAGTTATACCAAATACTAACCAATTTTTCCAATTACCTTTAGCAGCTTTTGATTTATTCCATATAAGTGGTAATCCACCAAGTATTAAACCAATAAAGAATAATGTTGTTGGAAATGGATATTTATCCAAACATACACTAATCAATTTACTAAGAAGTAATATTGATAATACCATACCAATAGCTAGTGGTATAACTAGTTTTAAACTCTTTTTAAAATTTCTAAAGAAATGACTAATTGTATTAATTATTTCTTCATATAAACCAAGAATAATCATTAATGTTCCACCACTAACTCCTGGGATTATATTAGCTACTCCAATAATCATTCCTTTTAATAATAATATTAAATATTCCATAACTCTCCTATTTTGCCTCGTACCAATCTTTACCATATTCAATATCTACTTTAAGTGGTACATCCATTTTATATATATTTTCCATAACATCACGAATTAAAGGTACAACTATTTCTACTTCATTATTAGGTACATCAAATACAAGTTCGTCGTGTACTTGAACTAACATCTTAGTATTTAAATTCATTTCATCTAATTTATTATGTAGTTTAATCATAGCCATTTTAATTATATCAGCTGCTGTTCCTTGAATAGGTGTATTTAAAGCCATTCTCTCACCACTACTTCTGATTAAATAATTTTTATTCTTTAATTCATCAATAATTCTTTTACGATTAAATAATGTTTTTACATAACCATTTTTATATGCATTAGCTATCTCTTTATCCATATATTCTTTAATACCTGGGAAAGTATTTAAATAATTATCAATAAAGTCTTTAGCTTCATAAACATTAATA
>JAEEGL015928203.1_pt1 | contig 10795 bp, 9 predicted proteins | sample 9134231 | NCBI WGS metagenome assembly JAEEGL01 (sample SAMN16246548, study PRJNA631951) | gut metagenome | biome: gut microbiome; feature: rumen; material: fiber-attached | host: Bos | place: Iran: Karaj | collected 2018-10
AATATATAATTATAATCTATTATTTTAAATCAATTTTTATCTATTAAGCAATAGATGAAAATAAGTTTCTTCGATGTTATTCTTCAAAAAGAGTATAAGAATTTTATATGTACTCAGTGGTAATATTCATATTTTTTTACTAATAATATTAATTTTTTAATTTTTTTTATTAGTATATTAGATTTTGATAGATTATGCTTATTTTTTTATTAATTATGTTTAAATGTTCGATTAAATCTATAAATCTGTTCATTTTGTTTAAATTTAATTTTTAAAGGTTTATATATTTCTTTTTACAAATATTTTAATATAAATAGAATAAGGTTATTATATGAAAGAGAATATTGATAGAGGTATGTCAACATTAATTGTTTTTATTATTGGAGCAGCCATCTTAAGTGCTGCTCAAAGTGTAGTTACAACTGGTCTTAATGGAATTATGAATGATTTTCATATACTGACTACAACCGCTCAATGGGTTTATTCATCATTTTTATTGATGTTAGGTGTTATGATACCATTATCAGCATTTATTATACGTCGTTTTAAACTTAAAACTATGTATATTAGTTCATTAATTATATTTATACTTGGATCTTTACTTTCTTTTGTATCTCCAAATATTGATATTTTAATTTTATCTCGTGTAATTCAAGGTTTTGCCTGCGGTATCTTGCTTCCTGTAACTCAAATAGTATTGTTTAAGGTTGTCCCTGAAGAAAAATGGCAGATATATATGGGATTATTTGGATTGATTGTAGGTGTAGTTCCGGCTTTGGCACCTCTAGTTGGAGGAGTTGTAATTGATGCAATGGGATGGAGATATGTTTTTTTAATATTGGCAATTTTTATTGCTATATTAACTATAATAGCATTTATAGTAATTGATTTAGAGTTTGAAACTGGTCATTATCCATTGGATTTATCTTCTTTATTCCTTTGTGTAGTTGGATGTGTGGGTTTAATGTTAGGATTCTCAGATATTGCGGAAAAAGGAATTAGTAACTTTGTATGGGTAATTTTACCAATAGTTATAGGAACAATATCTTTAATCATCTTTGTTAAAAGACAATTTAGCATTAAAACACCATTGCTTAATTTTGAGCCCCTTAAAAATAAATTTTTCTTTTTCGGAACGTTGTTTTCAGCGATTCTTTACTTTACAATGTGTGGTTTGTATGTAATTTTACCATTATTTGTTCAAAGTGTAGATAATTATTCTGCAACTACTTCTGGATTGGTATTGTTTCCTGCAACCATTGCAATGATTTTATTCAACTTTGTTGGTCCAGTATTAGCTAATAAATTCGGAGTTCGTAAAATTGTAATTTTATCATGTATCTTCTCATTAATTGGTTATCTATTGATGATGACCTATAATACAGGAACTTCTGTTGAGTATATGATTGCAACACAAATTGTTCGTGGTATAGGTGCAGGTATGGGACTGATGCCTTCTGTAACCTGGACAATTGCTGTAGTATCTGGTGATGTTGAAGATGGAACAGCTATTAACAACACTATAAGGCAAATAATAGGTGCTATTGGTGCTGCAGTTGCTTCTGTTTTAATGGCAGTCTTTGCTGGAGGATCTATCGGTCATAATCACCTTTCAGTATCAGCATTCAATCAGACTTCACTTGTGATGGCTTGTTTAGTTGTTATAATGTTAATAATCGCTGTGTTATATATTAAAGATGAAGTTCACGATCAATTGTGAATTTCTTTTATTTATTTTTTTTTTTAAATTATCTTTAAAGAATTAAATTAAATATTTAATTAATTCTTCTTAATTAAAAAGTAGGTTTATTATAACTCTACAATATTAATTGAATTTAAATCTAATAAATCATAGTTTAATAGTTTAGGTGCACGAGTAATTGTTCCAATCCCTGTAATATATTTAAATGCTTCAAATGCTTGTAAATTGCCTATAATATTTGGTACAGGACCTATTACTGGTGGAACACCATAACTTAATTTTTTAATTTCTTTTTTTACTTCATCTGTTAGGTCTTTTCCTTTAGATGGTAGGCTAAATAATTCTTCATAGTTTTTAGTTGATTTTTTATCAAAAACTGTCATTTGCCCTAATGTTCCATTTATTGCACCATGAACTAGAGGAATATTATTTTCTTCGCTAAATCTTGAAAGAATTACTCTGGTAACTAGGTTATCTAATGCATCTATAATAATATCAGTATCATCACTTATAAGTTCATTAATATTGTTTTCATTAAGTTCTTCTATTTTTGCTTCAACTTCAACATAGGGGTTTATTAATCTTAGTTTATCTTTTACTACCTGAGCTTTATCTTCTCTTAAAACATCTGTACTACTAAAGACCTGTCTGTTTAAATTTGAAAAATCAAAATAATCTTTATCAAGTACTGTTAATTTACCAATACCCATTCTTGTAACCATTTCAATAGCAGATCCTCCTATTCCACCACATCCGATTACTGTTATTTTACTGTCTTTAAATCTTTCTTGTTGGCTTTTTGTAACAATACTCATTTGTCTAGATATTATTTCCCAGTATCCCATTTCTATAAATCTTTCAGGCATATTCTCACTTTGAATTTATTTTTTTAATCCCTGTTATAACAATAGTTAATTTTAATCAATATTATTTTCTTCTTTTTATTTATATATTTTTACATAAATATTTTAAATATTTTTAACTAAAAATGGTTAAATTCTTCTCCAAAGAAATTTTTAACTTTTTCCATTTCATCAGGAATATTTAAAGCCTGCGGACACATACTAGTACAGTCACCACATAATGTACAATTATGGGCAAGTGCATTATCTTCAAAATATGTAAAATATTGCATTGCAGAAGCTTTAGGATTATTTAAAATATTACCAATATTATATTCTCTAAAACAGTGAGGAATATTAATACCATTAGGACAAGGCATACAATAACCGCAACTAGTACAATCATTACCTTTATGTTGCTTGTATTCAGTTGCCACATCTTTAATTAATTTTTGGTCATTTTCACTAAGCATATTAGCTTTAGAATTTGATGCTATTTCAATATTAGTTTTTACATGCTCTAAACTTTGCATCCCACTAAATACACAATTAACATTTTCCATATTCCAAAGATACTGTAACGCCCATTCAAGAGGGCTACGTTTTTCTTCTGCTTGATTCCACATTTGTTGAATATTATTTGGAATATTTTCAACAAGTCTACCACCACGTAATGGTTCCATTACTTCAGTTCCAATATTCATAGATGCAAGATAATCTATCCCTTCTATACCTGTTTGATAGGTTTCATCTAAATAGTTCATTTGTGTTAAACCAATTTCCCATTTATCATACTCCATAGTTAAAAGTAGAAGGGTTTCAAATGTTCCATGTGTTGAAAATCCTACATGTTTAATCTTTCCATCTGCAAGAGCATTATCTAAAAATTCAATTACATTTGCATTTTTATAATTTTCCCAGTTTTCATTATTTACACCATGGAGGAGATAATTATCAATATAATCTGTTTTAAGTCTATTAAGTTGCTGGTCTAAATATTTTTCAAGATCAGCTTCTGTATTAATTAACCATGATGGACATTTTGTTTGTAGATATACTTTCTCTCTATATCCACTTTCAAGAAATTCTCCAAGAAATGGTTCACTGTTACCTGCACTACCATGAACTTCATTAGCGTGAAATGAATAGGCAGTATCAATAATGTTTATTCCATTATCTATACCATATGAAAAGATTTCAGATGCCTTGTCATAATTAATTTGACTATTTTGACCTTCAACAGTTGGAAGTCTCATAGCTCCAAATCCTAAAATTGATACTTTCTCATTTGTGTTTCCTAACTGTCTGTATTCCATTTAAACACCATAATAATATAGTCAATTATTAAATCATAATTATATAAGCTATTTTTATTAATATTCTCCAATTTTGGAAAATTAATTTATTTAATAATAAATTTTTTATTTTTTAAAATATTTATATTATATTTTAAATTTTATCTATTAAAAAAAAGATTCTATATTTAATTTTAATTTAAAAGTTTTAGATTTTTTAAAAAAAGTAATTTTTTTATTCTTTTAAAAATTTCAGAAGTAAAATTTATTTTTCCTGGGATATATATGCCGGGGGCGGGATTCGAACCCGCGGCCTCACGGTATCCCAGGAATTCAGTCAGAGCATAGCTAAAAACCCTATGAGCCGTGCGCTCTAACCAGCTGAGCCACCCCGGCAATATACTATTTAGTTTTTGATTATTATCATATATATACTTTTTCTTTTTTTCATATTTTTAAATATTTTTTTTTAATTTTTAAATTATTTTTCTCAAAATTTTATTTTTTATAATTTTAAATATTATGTAAGCAAATATATATTTGATATTTATAAAAATTTATAAAAAAATTATTTCATTAAAGTTTTTTGTATATTTGAAATAATAATTTTTTAAACCTTATAAATATTAAAAAAATTATAATTATAATTTTTTTTATTTATTTAAAAATCAAATTTCAAAATTAAAAGTTTTCAGTGATATTTATGAGTAATGTAAAAGATATGTCTCTTGCAGATGAAGGAATAATGAAAATTGAATGGGTACAAAAACATATGCCTGTTTTAGAACATATTAAAGAAGTGTTTAAAAAAGAAAAACCATTTGAAGGAATCACTATTGGTTCTTGTTTACATTTAGAGCCTAAAACTATCAACCTAGGTTTAACATTACAAGCTGGTGGTGCAGAAGTAGCTATGACTGGTTGTAATCCTTTATCTACTCATGATGATGCTGCAGCAGGTGCAGCTGCATTAGGTTTAAACATTTATGGTTGGAGAGAACAAACTGATGAGGAATATTATGAGGCTATTGATAATGTTTTATCTCATAAGCCTGATATTATTATAGATGATGGTGCAGATATGATTATGTATTTGCACAGTAAAAGAACTGATTTATTAAGTAATATAATGGGTGCATGTGAAGAAACCACTACTGGTGTTCACAGATTAAAAGCAATGGCTGATGATAAAGCATTAAAATTCCCTGTTGTCGCAGTTAATGATGCTTACACTAAATATTTATTTGATAACAGATATGGTACTGGTCAATCTTCTCTTGATGCAATTATGGGTACAACCAATATGTTAATTGCAGGTAAAAATTTCACTGTCTGTGGTTATGGATGGTGTGGCCGTGGAATTGCAACTCGAGCTCAAGGTTTAGGTGCAAATGTTATTGTTACTGAAGTGGATCCTATAAGAGCACTTGAAGCTAGAATGGATGGTTTCAGAGTTATGCCAATTAGAGAGGCAGTTAAAATTTCAGATATTATAATCACAGTTACTGGTAATATTAATATTATTTCTGGGGATGATTTCAAATACATGAAAGATGGTTGTATGCTTTGTAATTCTGGACACTTTAATGTAGAAATTAACAGACAAGACTTAGAAGCTCAATCTACTAGTGTTAAAACTGTCCGTGAAAGTATAGAAGAATTTACCATGAAAGATGGTAGAAAATTATATCTTTTAGCTGATGGTCGTCTTGTAAATCTTGCAGCAGCAAGTGGTCAAGGACATCCTGCTGAGATTATGGATATGAGTTTTGCTGTGCAGGCTTTATCTGCTAAATATATTCTTAATAATAATGGAAAAATGGATGTTGGAGTTATGAAAGCTCCTGATGATATTGATTATGAGGTTTCTAGTTTAAAATTACAATCTATGGGTATTGAAATAGATTCCATCTCAGATCGTCAAAAAGAATATATGTCCAATTGGCAAGAAGGAACATAATTTTAATTATTTTCCTATTTTTTTTTATTTTTAATTATTTTACTTATTTTAATTCTTTAATTTTAGATTATTTTTTTAAACTTTTTCTAGATAATATGGTATATTTTAAACATATTGATAATGGTGAGGGTCCTCTTAAATTATTTATAGGAGGAGTTCATGGTAATGAAGGTAAAACTTCAATTAAATTAATTAAACTTTTAAAAAAACAGGATTTTTCACAGGGTCAAATTTATATTTATAACTTTGATAAATCTCCATACATTTCAACTGTAGATAAAGAATTTTACACATCAAAACAGGGTTTAAAATTATTAGATTTAATTAATTTCTATAAACCTGATTTCTATACTGAACTTCACTGTTATAATATTACTAATTTTCATAAATTAACAGATATTTCTCGTATAAAAACTCAAGGGGTACCTCCTTTAATTGACTGTGGAGAATATGTTTTAGTAAGTTCAGTATCACCATTAATCCGTAGAAAATATTTTACTCCAGATACAATATGTAAAACTTTAGAAATTCCTTGTTTGGATGATAAAAAAGTTAAAATTGCAGAAGATTATTTTAATTTTTCAAAAGATGCATCAATTAATCGGTATATGGATATTTTAAAATTAATTACAAAATCTACTAGTCGTTTAGATTTTACTAAAAGAATTTCTAAAGATTATCCTCATCAGTTCGATCTTGCACGAGAATATGTTAAATATATTTTTGGAGAATCATTTCCTCCATTTTAATTATTATTAAAACCAGTCTTCTAAACTTCTTTGAGCAGTATTTAATTCTTTCATTTTACCTGTAGTATTTAATACACGGTCTTCGGAAAATCCATGTTTTTCACATAAAAATTCAGTAATCTTATCATTATCCACATTATTAAATTTGATTTTATATTTTGTATTAATATCAGGATTCATAAAAATTTCCCTTAAGGTAAATAGATTAGTTTTAGGTTCTATATCCATTTCTTTTAAAACTTCTTCTAAACTTTTATTTTCTAATAATTTAAGACCCTTTTTAACACCAATACCATGTACTCCATCATTAAAATCTGTACCTACAAGAAGGGCTAAATCTATTAATTCTTCTCTTGTAAGATTAACATTAGTTAAAACTTTTTCAAGTTCCATATATTCGAGATTGGACAGTCCTCCACTTAAAGTCAGGTTTCTAACAATTCTTGGAGAACCAAACAACAAACAATCATAATCTTGTGATGCAACTGCCCACGCATCATTGTTTGAAACCATATATGATGCTTGTGCTTCACCTTCTCCTGATGCTTGGACATAAGGTATTCCCATATAATCAAGTAATTCTTTAGAACTTTCAACAATATATGGTGTCATTCGGGAAGTACGTATTGCATATTTACGTGCAAGTTCTTCATCACCAGCTTCAACGGCCTTTCTCCATTCTTCTTCAGATTTTTCTTTAATTTCTTGACGTTTATTTATAGTACTAGCTTTATGTTCAGAGGGTTTACCATCAAATACATAAATAGGTTTTATACCCTTTTCAACAATAGATGAGGTTCTATATAGAAGACCACTTAAATGGGAAGTTACATTACCTTCTGCATCTTTAAGAGGACTTCCATCTTTTTGTCGTATACCTGATAAAAATTGATAAATAGTATTATATGCATCTATAGCTATGGTTCTTCCTTCTAAATCTTTTAGCTTAATTTCCTCTGGTGTTGCAATATCTTTAAATTTTACTCCCACTTTATCACCACTTTAATTCACTTTAGAATACCCTTAATAATCACTAATATTTTCATTAAAATAACTAATAGGGAAAATTTCTTCAATCCACATAAAGATTTCTCCATTTTTAATAATATCATAATCTCGTGTTAAAACATCTTCATCAGTATTAAAGATTTCTTCAATATATTTATTAGGTTTTTCAATATGTATATTTTTAATTTCCCTTCTAGATTCCACTTCATATTTTTTTAATATTCTACCAATAGGAATTTCCCCTGAGCGTAAATCAAATTCCATATCCTTGCTTAATCTTTCAAGTGGAATATAACTTAATGCATGGATTAAAGGTTTATCCTCTTTATGCATTAAAATTATCCTACTTGCAACTTCATTACCTTCTTCAATCTTTAAATGTTCTGCAACTTCTTTTGATGCTTTTTCAATATGCTGTTCTATTGTAGTAAAATCAATTTTACCATATAAAACATCTAATATTGCAGTAATAGACCCATCAGTTGACAGTAAGATTTTTTGTGTATTTGAAAATTTCCTACCATAACTACTTTCAAGTTTATCAACTTTTTCAATTAACCTAAGATTTATATTATTATCATCCATGTTTTCACGACTATTAATAGAAAATATTTATCTATTCTTATTATAAATATTATAGTTTTAATAGTTCATTTAATATTTTCAGGTTTTTCAATATATCCTTTTATTGCTGAAGCAGCAACTACTTTAGAGTTTGCAAGGTATACTGATGAATTAGGATCTCCCATCCTACCTTTAAAGTTTCGATTTGTAGTTGAAATAGAAGTTTCCCCTTCACATAAAACACCCATATGTGCGCCAAGACATGGCCCACAACCAGGATTACATACTATTGCACCTGATGCAAGAAAAGTTTCAATATAACCTTTCTCTATAGCCTGAAGATATATTTCACGGGATGCAGGAAGAATTATTAAACGAACATCCTCATGAACTTTATGTCCTTTAAGTATATCTGCAGCATGCTTTAAATCTATTAATCTACCATTTGTACATGACCCAATGACTCCCTGATTTATAGATGTCCCTTCAACTGCACTAATATTTTTTACATTATCAACATCATTAGGACAAGCTATTTGCTCTTCAATATCTTCAATATTAAAATAATACTCTTTATAATATTCGGCATCTTTATCTGAATATTTTATATTAAGTTGGTTTTGGTTTTTTCCTGTTCTTTTTGCAACATATTCTAATGTTTCTTTATTGGGTTCCATTATTCCGTTTTTAGCACCCATTTCAATAGCCATATTGGTTATGGTCATTCTACTTCCAATGTCTAGACTATCAATGGTCGGGCCACTAAACTCTGCAGCTTTATATGTAGCTCCTGCAATACCAATTTCACCAATAATATTTAAGATTATGTCCTTAGAAGTAAGATTATTCAAATTACCTTCAACATTTATTTTAATAGATTCTGGCACCATAAACCATGTTTTACCAGTAGCATACACCATTGCAATATCAGTTGCACCCATACCCGTTGAAAATGCTCCAAATGCACCATAAGTACAAGTATGTGAATCAGCACCAACTATTAATTTTCCAGGTTCAACAAGACCTTTCTCTGGAAGTACCTGGTGACAAAGACCTTCTCCATTAATATAATGATGTGTGATGTTATGTTTTTTAATAAAGTCTCTTGTAACTTTTTGAAACTCTGCAGAACCTATTGTATTTGCAGGTATATTATGGTCAAATACTATAACTATTTTTTCCCTATTCCACACTTTATCTGCAACTTGTTCAAATGTTTTAATTGCAGGAGGAGAGGTACCATCATGACTCATAGCTAAATCTACATTAGTTTCAATGATTTCTCCTGGGTTAACTTCATAACCTACTTTTTCAGATAATATTTTTTCTATAATATTCATTTTTACACGTTTAATTTCAATATATTATATTTAGTTTTTAAAAAAAATATTTTTTATATTAATTTTAATAGATATTTTTATAAATATTTTGATATTTTATTCATAATTATTAGATTAAAATAAAGTTTTAAGGGTCTGAAAGACTAGTATTTTTAACTATTTCTTTAAATACATCATCATTAATATAAGTTCCTTTCTCTCGAGTTTTTTTAACAGCTTTAACAATTTCACATAACTCATCATTACTAACCTTATAACCACAGGCGTCAAGTTTTGCTTTAACTGCTCTACAACCTGAATGTTTACCTAAAACTAATTGTCTTTGTTGACCAACAAGTTCAGGAACATAAGGTTCATAGGTTAACGGTTCTTCAATAACAGCATCAACATGAATACCAGATTCATGTCTAAATACATTTTTACCTACAATAGGTTTATTATAAGGTACATCAAGTCCCGTTGCTTTAGAGACAATTTCAGAAACTTCTTTTATATGTTTTGTTTTAAAACCTAAATCTTTTCCATATAATATTTTAAGGGACATAACTAATTCTTCAAGTGATACATTACCTGCCCTTTCTCCAATACCATTTACTGTAACTGAAACAGCACTTGCTCCTGCTAAAAGTCCTGCTATAGAATTACTTAAACCAAGTCCAAAATCATTATGACAGTGCATTGCAATATCGGTTTTTATATCTTTTTTAAGTTCTCTAACTAAATAATCTATCCCTTGAGGAGTTGCTGCTCCAACGGTATCTGCAATATGAACACGGTCTACATTATAACCTTCAGCTTTTTTATACATTCTTTTTAAAAAGTCTAAATCTGCCCTTGTAGCATCTTCAGCTGAAAATGCAACAAATAATCCATGGTCTTTTGCATATTCAACAGAACGCATACATAAATTTAAAGCTTGTTCTCTTGTAAAATGTAATTTATGTTCAAGGTGTAAATCTGAAGCACCCATAAATGTAATTATTCCATCAACATCAGCATCTAATGCTACATCAATATCTTCTATTTTAGTTCTTGCTAAACATATAATATCAGCATCTAAGTCTTCATTAGCAATGGCTTTAACAATATCTTGTTCAATAGTAGAAACCATTGGAAAACCTGCTTCAATTTGAGGAATTTTAAGTTCGTCTAACTTTCTAGCAATAGTTAGCTTTTCTTCTTTACTAAATGCAACACCGGGTGTTTGTTCTCCATCACGAAGGGTTGTATCGTAAACAGTTATATCTTTTTTAAAATCATATTTAACTTCTTTATTATAAGGACTTATAAGGTATTGCATATTTCTCACTTCCTTGGTTATACAATTATCTTAAA
>JAEEGL016332463.1_pt1 | contig 10795 bp, 9 predicted proteins | sample 9134231 | NCBI WGS metagenome assembly JAEEGL01 (sample SAMN16246548, study PRJNA631951) | gut metagenome | biome: gut microbiome; feature: rumen; material: fiber-attached | host: Bos | place: Iran: Karaj | collected 2018-10
AAAAATTTTTAAATAAATATTTATTTTTTATTAATTATTCATTTATCATTCATTATATATAAATATAATTTATTATTAAAAATTATATGGGTACAATAATTATATTAAATAATTCTGGATATTTGTCAATTGTTTTTAAAATTTCATTAATTTTGTAATTTGAATAATAACTTATTTCTTCTATATACATTTTTTTTTGGATTAATGACGTAATATTATTTAAAAGATAATAGTCCTCTATTGACTTTTCTTTAATTTCTAGAAGAATATCTTCATAATAAATAATTTCATTATTTCTTTTATAATTATATAAATTAATTGTTTTTTTATTTCTATTAATTTGCTTTTCATTAATATTAACATCTTCAAAAATCATATTTGAATTTTTTTTATTCTGAAAATTATTTAAAGAATCAAAAAAAAATTTTTCAAAAAAATATTCAAACTTAAAGGGAAGAATTGAATCAATAATAATAGAAGTTAAAATAAGATAATTTTTTTGTAATAAATAAATCAACATATTTAAAAATTTTCCTTTATCCATTGTACTTTCAAATGAATTTGAATATAAAGAATTAATATTAGTTCCAGGTTTTGCAAAAGTAAATATTTTCAAAAAAGTATAAATTTCCATTGAAGAAAAATGATTTTGATTATTATCATTTTCAAAATTAATATTAGAACTAATTTCAAATAAAGAATTATTTCCAATTTTGAATATTAATTTTGCAAAATTCCAAGAAATTAATTGATTAATAAAAAAAATAAGAATAGAAAAGTGAATATTATATTCTAAACTAATTTCTTCTATTGATTTAAATGGAGAAAAATTATCTAAAATTAATAATAAAATTGGATTAATATCAATATTTTCTCTAAAGAATTCTATTACTTCTTTTTCCTTTTGAATTATTGCTGAATGATAAGGTTGAATATTATGATAATTTGAATTTGAAATTGTAATTTGAAAATTGTATCTAAATTCTAAATTATTTATGAAAATTTTTGTGATCTGATTATTTTTTATTCCTTCATATATATTTTTTAGATTTACTAATAATTTATTGGAAATTAAATCTTTATATTTTGAATAACGTATATTTTCTTTATTTTTGTCATTAAAAAATTTTTTATTTAAATTTATAAAAGATAATAATTCTTTTGATATATATTGCTTTCTATATTCTTCAAATAGGAAAATTTTAGATATAGATTCAATATTGACTGAAATATTTTTAATTAAATCTTTATTTAATATAAATTTATTTACTACTTTATCTAAAACAACAATAATATTAAACATCATTAATAAAGATTCATTATTTTTACCTTTTTTAAAAATACTTTTATTTTGATTAATTAATTTAGAATCAGTTAAATCTTCATAATACTTATTTTTATCAATCCAAATTGGAAATGAAATATAACGATTTTTGTCAATAATTAAATCAAAAATAATTGTATTATTATTATTATCTTTTATTATAAAATTTTGAATTATACCATCTTTTTCATTTACTAATTCATTTTTATAATTTTGTTCATTATCCTCATCTTTGAATTTTGCTTGTAAATAATTAAAATATTCTTCACTAAATGGATACTCAATACAATATGATTTATTGTAAATTTGAGAAATAAAAATTATTTTGTCCATTAAAAAAATTATAAAAAAAAATTCAATTTAAAAAATTTTTAAAAATTCTTAAATTCTTTTCAAAAAAAAACACATAAAAAAAATTCATTTTCTAAAATAAAAATGATACTAAAAGTATTAAAATTATATGCCAATGAGAAATTAAATTTAAATATTCATTTATTAAATTAATAATTCACATGAAATGCACAAAGTTTAAAGGTTTCTGTTTTAATCATATATTTGATGATTAGAATATATGTTTTATTAATTTAAATTGATTCCTTTGAGATGAAATTTCTATTATTAAATTAGATTTTGATTATTGTAAATTTTTGTTTTTTAAAATTTATTTGAAATAAAAATTCAAAAAATAATAATAAAATGTATAATGTAAGTGAATTACTTCAAGATAATAAAAAATTATATTTAGTAACAAAACAACTTTTTCAAGCTGTAGATACAGATGATTCTGGAAAAATAAGTGAAGATGAATTATGGGTTGTTGTTTGTTCTCTTGCAGATGACTTTGGATATAAAAGACCTACTTTAGATGAAACAATGGAAATTTTAGAGATTGTTGATATGGATAAAAGTGGAGTTATTGAATTTGGAGAATTTCGAAAGTTAATTAAAAAAATTTTTAAAGCTGTTCATGAAGGTTATAGTCAATATCTTGAAGATAAAAGAAAAAAAGATACTGAACTTGAAAAATTAGATATGTAGTTTATTTTTTATTTTTAATATCTATTTATAAATTCTGTTTTTTATTTTGTTTTTGGATTTTTTTTTTTGAAAATTGAATTATTTGAGAAGTTAATCTAAGTTTTTTAGATTTGAGTCTTTTTTCTAAATTTTTATACCTAAAATATTTGGTTTATTTTTCATATATTAAATAATTTATTATTTTGATAAGTTAATTTATTATATTTAAATAAGAAAAGATATTTTTATATAATACTCTTAATTTAATGAAAAGTAAAAATATGTTTATTTATATATATATAAATTTACTACTTAATATTATATTCTTTTATATTTTATGATTTTTAATATCATCCTAATTAAATTAGACTTGATATTAAATTTATTGTTGTAATATTAAAAATAATAAATGATTTTTATTTATAAATTAATCTGAACTTTTTAATAGTTTTAATTATCTAAAATTTGAATAGTTATTTCTTTATATTTTATACGATGTATAACAAGAAGTGATAAATTTATTTTATGTAATAAATACTACAATTACAAATTCGATGATAAATCAATATGTTTTTTAATTTTCCCTTTTATAAACTTTTCATAAAAATTAACTTTTATTTTTTATCAAAAGAAGTCAGTCTTTCTTTATTATATTAAGAAAATATTAATTCATTTAATTATTTTTATTCCCTCCAATCTTTTTATAAATATTTTCATTATAAAAAATTAAATAAACCAAATGAACAGACAATCAAATAACAAGATTAAATATAAAATAAATGATAAATCTTATGAAGATTTTTCATTTAAATCAAATGAAAAATATATAAATTATAAACTTAAGCAAAATCAAAAACCTTTATTTTTTGATTCCCAAAATTTATTTCCAGTTCATTATGAAAATTTGATACAATTTGAAACAAATAAATCTTGCTTTTCAATTGACACAACTGAAAGTGAAAAAGATGAAAATAGTCAAAATGAATATCCATCTTTTCCTTTATTAATAAAAAACTTTTTTAATGAAGAAAATAAGAAACCACAAAATAAAGTACAAATCAAATCATATTTGTTCAATTTTAGTTTAAATTGAAATAAAGAAGACATAAATCTATATGTAGTAATGATTTTACTTTTTATAACTATAAATTATATAAAATATTGATGTATGTAAATTTAATTTATCAATGGAAGTATTTAAAAAATGAATTATTAATTCTTATGGAATTATTACAAGAGAATGAATATTGGTTTTTCTTGTTGATAATTTTTTAATATATTTTTTAAATATGAATATAGTATTAATTGTTTACTGGTAAAATTGTCAATCAATCTTTTTTTTTAGCAACTAAAACATTTATATTTTTATTTAACTGTAATTAACTTTATTAAAAAATGTTAGTTTTTTAAAGTTTTTTTAGAATTATTAAATGAATAAAATATAAGATTAAATTGGATGTTAATTAATCAAAATAAAAATAATAAATTAGCAATTTTTGAAAAATAAATAAATAATTTAATTATTACTAAATGATTGATACTTACTATTAGAAAGATATTAATGAAAAAAAATATTTAAAATTTCACTATCTAATTTATATATGAAAAAAGAAATAATAAAACATAATATTAATTAATCACTCATTTATCAATATAAAATATTTCAGAAAGAAATAGCAATAATAAATTATCAAAAAAAATTCATACAAAATATGAGAATAATGATTTGAAAAATTTGATAGTGATAATAAATAAATAGTTATGCAAATTTGGAAGTTTAAATATTGAGGAAATAATTTAATGAATAAATTAAATAAAAATTTTATATGTGTAAATCAAGAATTATAGTATTGTAAAGACAAAAGTTTTAAACGAATAAATCAATAATTATAGAATTATGTTCATAAAATTTTTATAATTTTTAAAACAAAAGAGTTATAAAATTAAAAAAAGATTACAAATTCAACTAAAATAAAAATTTAATTATTAATATTTTATTAAATTATATTACAAATTTTTTAATAAATATATTTTTTAAATTTAATCAAATGTAAACCAAAAATATGAATATTTAAATAAACTAAATTTTTTAAAACTCTAAAACTAATTTTTTTAACTATTAATTCCAAACTTATCATCAACTTCATTTATTTGAGGAGTATAATCATATTCATCAAATATTTCATTAGCTCTTTTTTTTCTTTGCAATAAAATAGATTTTTTATAAACTAAATAAATTAAACTGAGAATAATAATACCTAAAACAAAAACAAAAATCCAAACAATTGCATTTCCTTTTTTTTTATTTGAAAGATTATCAGAATAAAAACCAATAGTTTTTTTATCAATATCAAAAATTAATTTATATTTTTTTAAAAATAATCTCCCAAGAACCCAGTGATCAGCATTATAATTACCAAAAGTAATTAAAAATAAATATTTATTATTATCTTTAACAAAAAGATCATTATGATCTAAAACAAAAGTAAAATTTAAATCTTTACTATAAAATTTAAGAGGAGGAAATTTAGAAATATCAAGACTACTTGGGCAAGTATAATAAAATAAACTATCTTTTGTATATAAAAATCTTTCACATTTACTAATATTTAAATAATTCTCTTCTAAATATTCTCTATATTTTCTGGTTCCTTCAATAATTCCTAAATCTATTAAAATTTTAACATCTTTTATTAAATTAAAAGCTTGATTATTCCATGTTATATTATCAAAACTAAATTTCCAATTTCCATTAGTATCAGGTTTTTTTGTATTATGATAATATTTTTTATTATAATTTTTATCATATTGATCTGGATATTCCCCAATAATAATATCTCCTTCATCATCATTTTTAAATTCAAAGAAAAAAGCATATGAATTAATATAATCTTTTTTTTTTAAATTTGAAATAAATAATTGATCTCTTACAATTGATATATCTTCCATTTTTAATCCAATTTGTGCAGATGGTAATTCTCTTTTATATTCTAATTTTGTTGCTAAAATATATGAAACATTAACTTCTAAATCTTTTCCATTCAATTTTTTCATTTTCATTATATCAGTTGAATAATATCCTTCTTTAAATATTTGTAAATAAAACTCAATTAAATAATTTTTTGATTTTGAAAAAGTTGATGATATATTTTCATTATATATTCCTTCTATTACTTTACTTTTTATTGAAAAGGGAGAGTATTCCATTGTTAGTTTTGTTTCTATTTTTTGAGAAGGAGTTCCTATTAAAATATCTGTATATATATGATAATTTTTTAGATATTCATATAAATTTGATTTAGAATGTGGTGATTTTTGAGTAAAATGAATTTTTAATGGTTCGAGAATTACTGATTTAAATATGAAAATAATAGAGAATAAAGAAATTATATTTCTCATTTTTATATATATAAATTTGTTTTTGAAAAAATTATTTAATTTAATTATTTTATTTTATTTTAGGATTTTTTTAATATAATAATTTGTTTTAATTTTAATTATGGAGATATTAATTTAAAAATTTTTTTTTAAATTAATTATGGTATTTGGACAATAATTCTTATAAAAATTAAATTATTATCTTCAAATTGATTTTTTAAAATAAATTAAATTTTAATTATATTTCTATTTATTTAAAATAAAACCTTTTTCAACTATTCTTTATTTAATGATTAAAAATTCGGTTTAATAAGATCTTTGTTATATAATATATAATATTATTTTCAATTTTATTTCTTTTTATTAGATTTTTTTCTTAATAAAATTTGTGTTTTGTTGATTGAAAAATTTACATAGAGATAATACAATAATTTTTATATATATTAGTTTATTTATATTTTATTTTTTTCATTAAATATTATTCTATTTGTAATCTATAATTAAGAAATGAAAATAAAAAGATATATATTATTTGAATATATTTGAATATAATATAATTAAATTTAACTTTGTTGATTCCAGTGATATTTCATTTGTATTTAATGTTCTATTTATAAAAATATTATTGAATGATATTATATTAATTTAAATATTAAATTTATTTTTTTTTATTTATCTTTTTAAAAAAAATCACAAATCAAAACCATATATCTTATTCCATTTAATTTTAAAAAATATTAATTTTAATTAACAATAATAAAACAACCTATTCCCATATAACCAAATACTAAATCCTAGAAAAAAAAAAATTTTAAAAAAAAATAAAAAAACCTTAAATGAATGATATAAAACCCATTAAAATATTAATTTTTTATCATATAAAAAAATAAATGCAAAAACTCGAAGAAGGTCATTTTTTCTTTTCTTCAGAAAGTGTAACAGAAGGTCACCCAGATAAATTATGTGACTTACTTTCAGATTCAATTCTCGATGCATGTTTAAAACAAGATCCAAATTCAAAAGTTGCAATAGAATCAGTAGCAAAATCAAATATGATTCTCATTGCAGGTGAATTATCAACAACAGCAAAAATTGACATTGATCAAATTGTTCGTGATAGAATTAAAGAAATTGGATATGATGATGAAGCAAAAGGACTTAATTATAAAACTTGTGATATTTTACAAAAAATTACAATTCAATCACCTGATATTAGTCAAGCTGTACATGAAGGAAAAAAAGAAGAAGATTTTGGTGCAGGTGATCAAGGTCATATGTTTGGTTATGCTACTGATGAAACTGAAGAACTTTTCCCATTTTCTCATTTAATGGCAATTAAATTATCTTTAAAATTAACAGAAGTACGTAAAAAAGGAATTCTACCTTGGTTACGTCCTGATGGTAAAACTCAAGTTACAGTAGAATATAAAAAAGAAAATGGTCATGTAATTCCACTTCGTATACAAAATATATTAATATCAGCCCAACATGATCCAAATATATCAAATGAACAAATAAAAGAAAATATTAAAACTCATGTAATTCAAGAAGTTATTCCTCAAAATATGATTGATGAAAATACAAACTTTTATATTAATCCATCTGGTATATTTATTATAGGAGGACCAGAAGCTGATACTGGATTAACAGGAAGAAAAATTATTGTTGATACATATGGTGGTTGGGGTGCCCATGGAGGAGGAGCCTTTTCGGGTAAGGACTGCTCTAAAGTGGACAGAAGTGCTGCCTATGCTGCCAGATGGATTGCTAAAAGTCTTGTTAGTATGAAATTATGTAAAAGAGCTCTTGTACAAATTGCTTATAGTATTGGTATTAGTGAACCTTTAAGTGTTTTTGTTGATTCATATGGTACTGTTAAAGAAGGATTTACTGATAGAATTCTTAGTGAAATTATTGTTAAGAATTTTGATTTGAGACCTGGAGTTATTATTAAGGAATTAGAACTTAAAAAACCTATTTTTGCTAAAACTGCTTGTGGTGGACATTTTGGAAGGAAGGATGAGGAGTTTAAATGGGAAGTTCCTAAAAATTTAGATGTTAATGTTTAAAATTGGTTTTTTTTAATTATTTTTTTTTATCTTTTTTAATATTTAGTTTTTGGTATTCTTTATTTATATTATTTCTTTATTTCTTTTTTTTTAATTCTTTGAAATTTGAATTTTAAAATTTTTTTATTCTTTTTATTTTTTTTGAATAAAAATTAATATAAACATAATATTATTTTATTAAAACATAAATATTTAAAAATTTAATAACAAATAAAAAATGCAAAATATAATATTTTTATTCTTAATATCAATTTTTTTAATTAATTGTCAACAAACATCAGAAATAAATGATCACAATAATGATTCAATGAAAGGAAAAATTCATTTTACTTTAATAATATTTTTAAGTATGGTAATTGGATTAGTTGCTATAATAATTATTTTAATGTTTATTTATCAACCTTCAATTTCAAACTCACAAAATATTATTATTCCTACAACAGAAACCAATGATGGAGAAGAATTAGAAGATTTAAATATTGATCCAAGACCATTAAATGAAAATAAATAAATATAATTCAATTTTTTTCAATATTTAATTGAAAATTAAATTAATAAAAAAAATAATATATTTAATATCAAATCTTATAATTTATAATTTATGCAAATTTCAGTTTTTAATAAAAAAAAAGTAAATGTGAAAAAAATCTAAAAAAATAATATATATTTTGATATTATTTAATTTATAATTTAACATAAAAACATTATAAATGGAGTATCATTTTCCTTCAGAATTCACAGATAAATATATATGTTTTTCAAAAAACTCTATTTTTATTATACCACATGACCTAAATTGTTATGATTATGATTATGATTATATTATATCATCAAATTTGAAGGACAATAAAGATAGAGATTCAAGTGTAAGTTCAAATAGAAGTACAAATCATACTTCATTTGAAAATTTGAAATTTATGTCTGTTTTAACAGATAATTGGAAAAATAGAATAAAAAAAACAATATCTAGTTCGAAATCGAAAATATTAAAAAAATTAGGAATAAAACAATAAGTTCTAATATCGATTAATATTTAATGTAAATTAATTTCATATATATAAGGAGATTTAACAAAATAATAATTATATTTTGATTTTTGGGTTCAAATTGATTTTAGTTATAGTATAATGTAAAAACATATATTAGCTTTATAATTAATTAGCTGTTTAGGAAATATAAATATCAATTAATTAACTAGAATGTTAAATTCTAACAAACAAAAATTAGATATTTTTTTTGTTTGAAGATTAGAATATAAATCTAATCGCTTCATTAATTATAAGAAACAATGTAATAAATAATTAACTTAATATTATAATCTTTTTAAAATAAAAAATTAGAAAAAAAAATAAAATTTAAATAAAAATTAGTTTTTTTATAAAAATAAATAAATTTTTATTTTTAAATTTTATACTTTTTTAGATGCAAAAGATTTATTTGTAGGTTTCTTACTTAAAGTTTTATTATAATTTATGAAATTTTTTCCTTTAACGGCCTTATCACCTTCTTTAACAATTTTTTCAAGTAATTTAATTTCATTTTTTTGTTTATTTTCTAATTCTCTAAATCGATTTTTATATTTTAATAAAAGAGCTTCAACTTTAATAGCTCTGTCTTTTTTAAATTTATTATAACTTGCTTGAATTCTTTGTTCTAAAGCTTTAGTTTCAATATTTTGTTTATTTTTCAAATTTTCAATTTCTTTCTCATATTTTTTTGCTTTTTCAATTTCAAATAATTCTTTATCTCGATTTTCAATATTTGATACTTCAATTTGTGCAAGATGGGCTTTTTGATAACTAAAAAATATTAATTTATTTTTTTAAAATTTTACTCTTTTTGTTTTACATATAATTCTAATTTTTTATTTGCTGCTGTTAATTCATTTGTTGGTTTTGGTATAAATTTTGAATATTTTTCATCAAATTCTTCTTCAAATTTTTTTATTTGTTCTTCATGCTCTTTTTCTAATTGATTTTGCTTTTCTTGAAATTCATTTGTTAATTCATAAAATTTTTTATCTCTTTCTATATTAAATTGATTTAATTCTTCTTTTTGAATTGTTTCTAATTCTTCTTTTTCTTGCATATGTCTATATTTTGCTTCTTCTAAATTTTTTTTGTCTTTTACTTTATTTAATTGAATTATTCTCTGTTTTGCTAATTCTGCTTCTACAAATTTCCCTTCTTTTTCTGATTTACTCATAAATTCTTCTAAAATTCCAATATATTCATCTATTTTTTCAATACTCATTTCATTAAAATTAACTGATGTATTACTCAATTGACTAACATTTAATTCAGTCATTTTATATTTAAAAAACAATATAAAAAAATAAAAAAAAAAAATAAAAATTCAAAAATAAAAATTAAAAAAAAACTAAAAAAAACAATAAAAAAAAAATTATGGAATCAGAGGAAAAAGTTTCATATTCCTATGAAACATTATGGAAAGCAATAATCCGTCCTCCCCGTGATGACTATACAGAAGAATTTCTAGGAGAGCCAATATTTACCTTTAACAAAAAAACTTATATTCGTAAAGACTACACTCTCCTTTCCTCAGAAGGATATCGTTTATATTGTTCTTTTATAGAACCTGAACCTCAATCACGTCCATCAATAGAAATGCCAGTAGTAATATATCTTCATGGTAATTCCTCATCAAGATTAGAAGGTCTGAGAATGGCACCTCATCTTCTTTGTCGTGATATAAATTTATTTGTATTTGATTTTGCAGGATGTGGTTTAAGTGAAGGTGAATATTTATCACTTGGTTATCATGAGAAAGATGATATTAAAATTATAATTGATTTTATTTGTAATTTACCTGGTGTTAGTAATATTGGTTTATGGGGAAGATCAATGGGTGCTGCAACTACTATGATTTATGGTCATAAAGATTCTAGAGTTAAAGCTATGGTTATGGATTCTCCTTTTGCTAATTTTTCTGATATGGCTAAAGATTTAGCTAGAAGAATGATTAAGTTACCTAATTTTATTTTCTC
>JAEEGL016353168.1_pt1 | contig 10795 bp, 7 predicted proteins | sample 9134231 | NCBI WGS metagenome assembly JAEEGL01 (sample SAMN16246548, study PRJNA631951) | gut metagenome | biome: gut microbiome; feature: rumen; material: fiber-attached | host: Bos | place: Iran: Karaj | collected 2018-10
ATCATGCGACTGCGCATCCTCCGCATAGGTATAGTGGCAGTCGTTGGTTGCCACCAGCGGTATGTCCAGCTCCCTGCTGATGGTCATCAGTTCCATGTTTACCAGGCGCTGTGCCGGTATGCCGTGATCCTGAAGCTCCAGAAAATAATTGCCCGCGCCGAAGGTATCCTTAAACCACTGCGCCTCCGCCCTGGCATCCGCGAGCTGCCCCCGCTGTATCATCCTGGGCAGCGATCCCGCAAGGCACGCCGAAAGACAGATAAGCCCTTCATGGTAGCGTGCCAGCACTTCCTTATCCACACGCGGCTTGTAATAAAAGCCCTCGGTAAAGCCGATGGAGACTATCTTCATAAGGTTGTGATAACCTTTTGGGTTCTCTGCCAGAAGGATCAGATGGTTATAGCGCTCCTCACCGCCGCTTAACTCCTTGTCAAAGCGCGAGCCCGGTGCCACATATACCTCACAGCCAAGTATGGGCTTGATCCCTTCCGCCTTGGCCGCTTCATAGAAATCCACCACACCGTACATCACGCCGTGGTCGGTAATGGCCGCAGCCTCCATCCCCAGCGCCTTAACGCGCTTTACATATTCCTTTATCTTATTGGAACCATCCAAAAGGCTGTATTCCGTATGTGTATGCAGGTGAACGAATGACATAAATGCGGCCCTCCATGGGTATCGAACATACTTTCTGTATTATACCAAAAAGGGAGGGCTCGTGCAAGTGACGGGCCTTCCCTTTTTAAGATTAATATGTAGTTTTTTGGAACAATTTACAGATATTTCTTCAGCGCCTCTGCCTTATCGGTAGCTTCCCAGGGGAGGCTTACGTCGTCGCGGCCGAAGTGGCCGTATGCTGCAGTAGGCTTGTAGATGGGCCTGCGCAGGTCGAGCATCTTGATGATGCCTGCGGGACGCAGGTCGAAGTTCTCGCGGATGATCTCCAGGATCTTTGTCTCGGGCAGCTTGCCGGTACCGAAGGTATCCACGCGTACGGAAGTGGGCTGTGCCACGCCTATAGCGTAGGAAAGCTGGATCTCGCACTTATCTGCCAGGCCTGCTGCCACGATGTTCTTTGCTACGTAGCGTGCAGCGTATGCAGCGCTCCTGTCGACCTTGGTGCAGTCCTTGCCGGAGAATGCGCCGCCGCCGTGACGTGCATATCCGCCGTAGGTGTCTACTATGATCTTACGGCCGGTAAGACCGGAATCGCCGTTGGGGCCGCCTATAACGAAACGTCCCGTGGGGTTGATGAATATCTTGGTGTCTGCATCTACCATGTCTGCGGGCAGCACGGGATCGAGCACATACTTCTTAACGTCTTCGTGGATCTGTTCCTGGGTAACATCAGCTGCGTGCTGCGTGGAGATAACCACTGCCTCAAGTCTCTTTGCCTTGCCGTTCTCATCGTACTCAACGGATACCTGGCTCTTGCCGTCGGGACGCAGATAGGAAAGCGTGCCGTCCTTACGTACCTTTGTAAGCTGTCTGGTGAGCTTGTGGGCCAGGGAGATGGGATAAGGCATGAACTCCTTTGTCTCGTTGGTGGCAAAGCCGAACATCATACCCTGGTCGCCGGCGCCTATAGCTTCGATCTGCTCGTCGCTCATCTTGTTTTCCTTGGCTTCCAGAGCCTTGTCAACGCCCATGGCGATATCGGCGCTCTGCTTGTCCAGTGCAACGATCACGCCGCAGGTATCGCAGTCAAAGCCTTTGGATGAATCGTCGTAGCCGATCTCCCTGATGGTCTCGCGCACGATCTTCTGGATATCCACGTTAGCCTTGGTGGTGATCTCGCCCATTACCAGTACCAGACCGGTAGTGATGGCTGTCTCGCAGGCAACACGGCTCATGGGATCCTGCTCCATCAGCGCGTCGAGCACGGCATCGGAGATGTTGTCACAGATCTTGTCGGGATGTCCTTCCGTCACCGACTCGGATGTGAATAAGATTTTTTCCATTACTTCCTCCTGTAAAAGGCTGGTGAAGTTCCCCATGTAAGGGATCAAATATAGTAATAAAAAACCGCCTATTTAAACATAAGCGGATCATACCTAACTGATCCTCTTATTGTTCGAAGACATCGCTGCCTTATCGCTCAGGTTGGCACCTTCCTTGTGTCCAAGGGGTTGCCGTGGCTTCGCAGGTCCTATGTACCTCCACCACTCTGAATAAGAGAACTTCTCAATATTGTGTTTGCAGTGACAGAATACTCTATATATAGGTTACTGTCAATAGATATCGAAAAAAATTTTGACAATTGGGGGCAAGTGCATTATAATTACTGAGATTAAATCGAACTGAGGTTAGTTATGGACAGGTATGCAATTTGGGGAGGTCCTCATCTGCAGGGCGAGGTACAGATAGGCGGAGCAAAGAATGCCGCTCTGGCTATACTGGCAGCCGCAGTAATGACGAATGACCCCGTACGCATTGAAAATGTACCCGCCGTGACCGATGTGAACGTACTGCTCACCGCTATGGAGCAGATAGGCGTTAAGATAGAGCGCCCCGACAGACATACGGTCATCATCGACGGTTCCAAAATAGAAAGCAACATAATAAACGACGAATATTTAAAGCGCATAAGGGCTTCTTATTATCTTGTGGGCGCACTCCTGGGAAAGAACAGACAGGCGCAGGTACCGCTTCCCGGTGGCTGCAATATAGGCGTGCGCGCTATCGACCAGCATATCAAGGGATTTTCCGCACTGGGTGCGAAGGTGCGTATCATCCACGGCTGCATCAGCGCCGAGGCTAAGGAGCTGCGCGGTAATCATATCTTTCTGGATAAGGTTTCGGTAGGTGCCACCATCAATATCATGATGGCCTCCACCCTGGCCGCAGGCAAGACCATCATCGAGAACGCTGCCAAGGAGCCCCACGTGGTAGACCTTGCAAACTTCTTAAACAGCTGCGGTGCCAATATCAAGGGTGCCGGGACCGATGTTATACGTATCAAAGGCGTTGAGCGCCTCCACGGCACCGATTACGCCATAATCCCCGATCAGATAGAAGCAGGGACCTATATGCTGGCTTCCGCCGCCTGCCATGGTGACGTGCTGGTACGCGGCGTTATCCCCAGGCATCTGGAATGCATCACCGCAAAGCTCTGCGAGATCGGATGTCATATCACCGAATACGACGATGCAGTAAGGGTTTCCGCTCCGGAGCCGCTTACTTCCACCCAGGTAAAGACACTGCCCTACCCCGGTTTCCCTACCGATATGCAGCCGCAGATCACCGTGGCTCTGGGTCTGGCTCAGGGCACCAGCATCGTTACCGAGGGTATATTCGAAAACCGTTTTAAATATGTGGATGAGCTCATCCGCATGGGCGCCTCCATCAAGGTAGAGGGCAATATGGCTGTGATCACCGGCGTCAACCGCTATTACGGTGCCAGCATCACCGCTCCCGACCTGCGCGCAGGTGCGGCTCTTGTCATCGCAGCGCTTGCTGCCGAAGGCGAGACCATAGTCGAGGATACACGCTTTGTAGAGCGCGGTTATGAAGATTTCGAATTAAAGCTTAAAGGGCTGGGTGCAAGGATCGAAAAAGTCAGCACCGACCGTGAACTTCAAAAGGCCAGACTGAAGCTGGCCTGATACTTAAAGGATCTTTACTATACTGAGTCCGGGCTCTTTGGCCAGCTCAAGGAATGTAGCGTCTGTCATCTCCAGCATGGGTTTTGACAGGCGTTGTTTATTTATCCAGCGCACCGTTCCGATGCGTCCGTCACTTAACATGACCCTGTTATCGATATAGGTATTTACCACGTTTTCCAGGAATTTCATGATGTAGGCTATCTCGTATTTCTGCAGGCCCTCTTCCTCAAATATCTCTATTACCCTGAAGGGGCATAAGCCTTCGCGGTAAACGCGGTTTGCCGTCATGGCATCGTAGACATCGGCTATAGCCACTATCTTTGCAAAACCGTCTATCTTATCCCTGGTAAGGTTCATCGGATAGCCGCTGCCGTCGCACTTCTCATGATGCTCGAGTGCCGCCAGCTTGATATGATCGCTGATGTTCTGGTTCTTTAAGATATTGTAGCCGGCGATAGGATGGGATTTGATCAGCGCAAACTCCTCATTCGTGAGCTTGCCGGGCTTTTTGATTATACTGTCGGGGATCCTTAACTTGCCTATATCATGCATCATGCCGCAGGCGGTAGCCATCTTGACATTTTCCTCATCAAAGCCCAGCCATCTGGCAAAGACGTTGCAGATCATGGCCACGTTCATGCTGTGCGCATAGGTCAGGTCGTCAAAGTCACGCATGTTATGCAGCATGTCAAAAACGCCGAAGGTATTGCCCTGCTCGCTTATGATACGCATGGTATCCCCTATCATATTATCGACATTGATGGGGGTGTTCTTTTCGACTATATCGTTAAGATTGGAGCGCAGGCCTTCAACGTTCTTTGCAAAGGACTGCTTAAATGCCTGGAACTCCTGCGAAGCCTTTAACTTCTCAAAATGCGAAGGCTCTTCCTGAGCATTTACTCTTATATTCTCCTTATCCAGTTCCGTTAATGTTTCCATCAGCGAATCTGTGGAAAAGGCCATCACGGAAGCATCTATCTCAGGCATATTTTCGGCGTCGAATTCTTCCTCGTTTATCTCCTCGACCTCTATGCCTTCGGGATCCTCTATACGTATATCGCGTATCCCAAAATCATTGATCAGCCTGCTTATTGCCTTTTCTGTCAACACATAACCTTTGGGAAAGATAAGCTGCTTATTCTTTGATATGATGTCTCCGGCTACGACAAAGCCGGGCTGCAGTACTTCCGTACGTACGTGTTTCATAAGCACCTCTGTCAATATAGATTCACGTAATCCATGGGATTGTAAGCCACGCCGCCTATACGCATCTCAAAATGCAGGTGCGGTCCCGTACTCTGGCCGGTGGAACCACTGGCTGCGATCACCTGCCCCTGGCTTACATACTGGCCTACGCTAACATATACTTTACTCAGATGGGCGTATCTGGTCTGACGCCCGTCGGGATGATTTATGGATACCAGGTTTCCGTAACCGCCGTTCCAGCCTGCCCATACCACGGTACCGCCGGAGGACGCCCAGATAGGCGTACCTGTGGGCGTTGCTATATCGACACCGGCATGTGAGCTGGCCGCACCGGTAAACGGCGACCTTCTACCGCCGAAGCCCGAAGAGATACGTCCGCCGGAAAGCGGCTTGATATAAGTGGGCGGTATCATAGTTCCTACCTCTACCACCTTAGCCACTGCCTCTACTCCCACTTCCTCGTAAAGGACCTCGCGCTCCATCTCCTCATCGTTCTTCCTGGTTATCTGCGAAACGGTCTCGTGATAACCGGCCGAAGGCTGCTGCAATGTAACCGACTTATTGGTAAACCATTCGTCGTTGTAGATATACTCCACCGGAAGGTCGAACACCTCATCATCCCTGGTGGTCTCGGTCCACACTACTGAAAGTTCCGGCTCCGGGACCGTTATCAGCAGTTCCTGATCCACGTTGATTATGGAATTCTCGTTCTCTAAAGTCTCGTTTAAGGCTATTATCTCATCAAGGGGCAGCCCCACTTCAAGGGCTATCTTTGAAAGTGTATCACCCGATTTGACTTTATATACCTGCTTAAGCTCCTGCAGATCGGTCAGCCGGCCTCTGGCTTCTTCGTAATCCTCTATCGCGTCACTGGGGAGATACGCCTCTACTACCTCCACGCTTTCGGAAAAGCCCATTTCCTCGATACCGTAGTCAAACGAATCGAAGCCTATATCTTCTTCTTCAAGATCCCAGTTCTGCTCATCATCCGTGACAGCCGCGCCGCCGCCCAGCTCCAGCACAGGCTTTTCTTCCTCTTCCTGCTCAGCGCGCCCAACCCTTGGTATCAGTACGTTGAGCTCACGGGAATGATCCGCCACCAGATCCACCTTAAACTCTCCCGAAGGATCGTATTCGGATATGGTCTCCTGCAGCAGCTTGGTAGCTTCGTCCGCACCGGCTACGTTTACCATGGTCTCTCCCACCTTGATGGAATAGGCCTTGGAATAGCCTGTTGTCAGCTCGGAAGAAATAGCCGCCTTGACAGCCTGTCTTACATCTTCCTCCCTGTCTATCTCACCGCGGATCAGCTCTTCACCCGTAGTGGTCAACTCCGGCAGCTGCATAAATCCCATGCCCGCTCTGGAAGCCTCCAGCTCACGGCGCGCATCGCGGTAGATCATCTCCGCCTTGGCCGGATCGTCCACGGTGCCCATGGCCACACCGTCTAAAAATACCGTAAAACGGTTATCCCCTTCCGGCGCCCACCAGTGCACATCCGGCATAAACAAAAGGAAGAGGCCACATATGAATATGGCCGTCCTCAAACGCGTAACACTGCGTATCTTATGAAGTCTTGTAGTAGTTCCTTTAGAGCGCATAAACTATCAGTGAGCTCCCAGGAAACCAAAGATATAGAGTATCATCGTAGCAAGGGTGATAAGAGTGAATACCATGTCGATCACTACTAAAGCCTTTACCTTGCTCACTCTCTTTTCCACGGAAAGATTAGCGCTCTCAACGCTTTCCTTCTGCTTGTCATTCTTTTCGTTGATCACGGCCTGAACGTTGCGGTATACCTTAACGCTCTCTTTGTGCATGAAGTCCTCTGCCGCCTTGAAGCGCTCTTCCAGCTGCCTGCGCTCTTCCTCTGCCTTTGCTGCAGCTTCTTCTTCCTTCTGTGCTGCTTTCTCGTCATCCTCGCCCTTCTTAAGGATGTTCGTGTTCATGCGCTGCAGGAATTCAACTATCTCCTTGTTGTCCTGCTTAAGGCCGTATATGCTGCTGTCGATGGCGGACTTGATCGTGTTCTTGTTCTCGTCCGTTGCAGTCTTTAAGTTTCTGATATTCGTGCTTACTTCCGCATGGTTTGAAAGCAGGTCGTTGAGCGCCTTGACCAGATCTTCCTCACTGGTGTGGGGCTTTGAAGCATTCTCGGCTTTAATGTCGGTCACTTCCGACTTGGTAGCCTGCAGCACGGTAAAGATATCTTCCAGCGCACTGCGGTTCTCACCGGTAGCGGTCTTAAGTTCATCTAAGATACCGCGGTTCTCGGTAGCGGTAGTCTTTATCTCATCAAGTGCTATGCAGTTCTCACCTACAGCGGTCTTTAATTTATCAAGTGTTGCATGGCCGTCTTCGGTGTTATTCTTAACTTCGTTTAACAGCTCCTTCGTGCCGGCATTATCCGCACTGAGCTTTGTGAGCATTTCCTGCAGAGCGGCTACGATACCGGCCTGCTTTTTAAGCTCTTCGATCGATTCGCTTATCCTGTTTAATGCCTCATCATCGGGCTTTTCCTCTTCGGAAGGCATGCTGCGCATAACTTCCATCTGACCGGAGATGCCGTCCATAGTCTCTTTCTGCATCTTTCCGAGCTGCTCGCTTATGCCCGATAAGGTGCTGTTCTGCATCTCTTTTAACTGGTCGCTTATACGCTGCAGCTCATCCATCATCTCCTGTGAAAGTGCTGCGGAGCTGTCCTTATCGCCCATCTCCTTTACGGCGATGGCTACGGAACTGATCATATCCTCGGTATTGCTGCCACTCTGCTGGATCGCAAACAGTTTATCCTGCAGTCCGCTGATATCATCCTTTACACTGCCTATCTCATCCTTAACGCTTACGATGCCGTCATTTAAGCCGTCAACGCTGCTCTTTATGCCGCCGATATTATCGTTCAGACCATCGACGCTGCTCTTTACGTTCTCCATGCCGGAGGTTACCAGTTCCATGCCGGCGGTAACGTCATCAACGCTATTCTTTATACTGTCAAGCCCTGTTCCCAGCTGATCGACGCTGCCCTTTACGCTGTCGATACCGCTGCGCATATCATCTGCCGAACTCTGTACAGCCACAACGGAATTCTTAACATCCTCCGTAGACTGACGCAGCGTCTCTGCAGGCTGCTGTATGGCACTCTCAAGGGTCTGGGTAAGGGAGCGTACCATGGTCTCGTCAAGATTGCTGACAGCCTCGCTCATGGCGCGGTTCACCGCATCGGTCATCTCCTTTGATACCAGCTCCGTATTGGCCCCGCCTTCCGCTTCTATCTGAAGCGTCCTTACTTTCTCTATACTCTCGTCAACAAGAGCATACATCTTCTGGGTAAGTTCGGTATTCTTATAATTCAGCTTACGCATTTCCTGGAGGACTGCTTCGTAAGCCTCCACCTGCTCCTGCAGATTCTGCATCTGCGCGCTCTCTGCCTGAGAATTAGCGCGGATCATATCCTGTGCATTATACTTTTCCGCAAGCTTGTCCATAAAATTATCCATTTTTATCCTCCAACCCGGGCAGGACCACCCGCCCCACTATGCTTATAGTATCTGAATCATTTTATCAAAACAGTCCGTATTTTACAACAAAAACTTGAAGGATCGGAGCATAAAAACACGCTCATCAATGACATAAACAAATAAATTTTCTACACGAATTAACATGATATTTACTCCTTATTCATATTTTATTCATATTTCAACTGTAAAATCTGACTTGTAAGGTGAGGAAATAAAGTTGTTTGTATGATTTGTTTGTTTGGTTTGATTGTTTGATTGTTTGTTTGTAAGTTTTGCTTGTTTTGTTTTTTTCATAGTTCGTGTCCGGGCAAACCGGGCACACCTCCTTTCTAGTTTTGCAATACACGAAAAAGCCCCGGTCGCGCAACCTCCTCAATGCGCCAAGGGGCTTTTTCGTATGGTCTTCCATTGTTGTAGTTTTTCAGCCAAAAAAAAGCCCGGCAGCTTACGCCCCGGGCTTCCCGTATATATCTCCCCGATCTACGATTCTTCCGAATCCAGCAGCTTCTGTATCTCTTCGTTAAGCGCCAGCATCTCCTGGTCAAGATCCGATACCATGGCAGCACACTGTATGAGCGCCTTCTGTATATGTTCGGGAGCATCGCCCTCGTACTTGTAGTAGATCTTGTGCTCCAGGCTTGCCCAGAAATCCATGGCTACGGTACGTATCTGTATCTCTACCTTTACATCCACAACGCGGTTTGAAAGGAATACGGGTACCTGCACCAGCATATGATATGATTTATATCCGCTGGGCTTGGGTGTCTTGAAGTAATCCTTAACGGCCAGGACCGTAAGATCATCCTGCTCCGCTATCATCTCGGCGATACGGTAGATATCGGAGGTGAAGGAACAGATAACGCGCACGCCGGCGATATCGTTAACATATTCGACCATGTTCTCGATAGTGGATTCCAGCCCGCGGTTCTTAAGCTTCTTGACTATGCTCTCCGAGCTCTTTAATCTTAGTTTTATATGCTCGATGGGATTGTATTTGTGTACGTGCTGGAACTCATCGTTGAGTATCTCCAGCTTGGTCCCTATCTCTTTAAGTGCGGAATTGTATACTAATGTTACTTCTTTCCAGCGGTCTACTTCTTCCGCATCCGGTGACGGTCTGTATTCCATGACGCATTCTCCTGTTGGTTATTTCTATAAAACACCTCATCCGTCACGGCTACGCCGTGACACCTTTTATAACACCTCATCCGTCAGCCTTCGGCTGACACCTGTCTCCGCTTCGCTTCGGTCGGCGCAAGACTGGCGTCCCCCGGACGCCATGCGCCCTCAAGGGGAAGGCAGGTGATGGGTTTAGTTTTTATTCATTTTCGGTGGTGGCGGGGGTGGCTTCGCCGGAGAGCATTTTCTGCATGGTCTTCCAGCCAAGTGTAGCGCACTTGACCCTGGCGGGCATGTGAGCTATGCTCTCGAGCGCTGCGGCTTCGTCAAGCTCCTCTATCTGCTCCGGGGTGGCGGTGCTGCGGACCATGGACATAAAGCCCTCTGCAAGCTTTAACGCCTCATCCTTTTCCCTGCCTATTATCAGATCCAGCATCATATCTGTGGAAGCCTGCGATATGGCGCAGCCGGAACCGTTAAACATCCCTTCCGTTACCACACCGTTCTCATCCAGCTTAAGCTGCAGATATATGTCGTCACCGCAGCTTGGATTGACCCCTTCAAGGATCAGATCCGGCGCTTCCATCTCGCCTTTGTGGGCGGGATACAGATTATGCTCATTTACTATCTCTCTGTATAAATCCTTAATCTCCAAAACCGAGCCACTTCCTTACTTTTGATACGGCAGCCACAAAACGTTCTGCCTCTTCTTCCGTGTTATAGAATGCCACGCTGGCCCTTGCGGTAGCCCTAAACTCCATGGCGCATTTTTCCTGCATGTATTCCATCAGCGGCTGCGCACAGTGATGTCCGGCCCTTATGGCGATATTCTCCTCATCCAGTACGGATGCTATATCATGCGGGTGACAGCCGTCGATATTAAAGGTCACTATGCCATGATGACGCAGCGGATCTTTTGGTCCGTATACATGCACATGGGGGAGTTTTCTCATGCCGTCGAGTATCAGCGCCGTTACGGCATTCTCCTGTGCTTCCATGGCTTCGTAGCCTATCGCATCTATATAATCGATAGCGGCAGCCAGTCCCACGGCGTCCGCAGCGTTGACCGTGCCTGCCTCAAATCTGTGCGGAAGTTCCGCGTAAGTGGCACTGTCCCTTTTAACGTACTCGATCATCTCGCCGCCGCGCATAAAAGGCTGCATTGCCTCCAGCAGCGCACGTTTTCCGTACAGAGCTCCTATACCCATCGGTCCCGGAAGCTTGTGTCCGGAGAAAGCATAGAAATCGCAGTCCATATCCCGCACATCTGTCTTTAAATGCGGAAGTCCCTGTGCTCCGTCAACGAGTATCACGCCGCCGTGCTCATGCACTATGCGTGCGGCTTCC
>JAEEGL016377426.1_pt1 | contig 10795 bp, 9 predicted proteins | sample 9134231 | NCBI WGS metagenome assembly JAEEGL01 (sample SAMN16246548, study PRJNA631951) | gut metagenome | biome: gut microbiome; feature: rumen; material: fiber-attached | host: Bos | place: Iran: Karaj | collected 2018-10
GGAAAGCAGGCATGCGGAGAACCGAAAAAAGGAAAATATCCGCGGGAACAGTTATCATCCTGCTGATAACCCTTGCTATTCTTGGCGGAACAGGCTTCGTGTGGAGCCGGCTGTCCTCCGGAAAAGCAATCGACCTGAGCAAACTGCAGCCGGAATCCTTTGATCTGCAGGTTGTCACGGGAAGGCCGGAAGAGATTCAGGACATTCCGCAGACATCCGCGCCGAAACCTGCTGCAACCGCAGCTCCGGCAACAGCCGTTCCGGAGGAAGAGACAAAAGGGAAATCCTTCACCCTTACAGTGGCCGGCACCGTAGCACTGGAAGGAGAAGTAAGGAAAAACAGTTATTATTCGGATTCCAAGCAGTATGACTATTATGACATCATGATGTTGCTGAAAAAAGAACTGCAGTCGGATCTGAATATTGTGTTCCTCGAAAACCTGATCAGCGAGGACAAAAAAGCGAATGATGTGACTGCGCCGGGAGCCGGGGCCGTTATGCTGAAAGCAGCGGGATTCAATGCCGCCGCCTGCGGGTTTTCCAAAGCTTTTGACAAGGATGAGGAAGGCGCTGCCACGACCCGCAGATTGCTTGGCGAATATGATATCCAGCCGCTCGGTACATACGGAAACGATGAAACCCACTTTCGTATCATGGACGCCAACGGAATCCGGACTGCACTGCTGCAGTATACTGAAACCGTTCCGTCCGCAACACGCAAGAAAATGGTCAAAAACGGCACGGACGGAGCTGTTCCGGCGGCAGATCCGGAGTCTGTTGCGGCTGACATTGCCCGGGCAAGAGAACAGGGATGCACCGCTGTCATCGTGCTGCTGAACTGGGGAAAAACAGGCAAAGCGCCGGATAAAAACATGAAAGCGCTGGCACAGCAGATTGCGGATGCAGGCGCGGACCTGATTGTCGGAAACGGGAGCAGAATCGTTTCCGGAGCGGAAATGCTGACAGCAGCGGAAACCGGACGGGAAGTACTTTGCGTATGGAGTCTCGGAACAACGCTCAGCGGAGACCGCAGCAACATCAAACGAATTGCGGGAATGCTCCTGCAGGCAAGGATTCATGTGGAGAACGGGCAGGCGGAAATCCGCGATGCCTGCTATATTCCGCTTTATACATGGAAATATAAACAGGACAGCCGGTTTTATTACCGCTGCCTTGCCGCGGACAGGCCTGTGCCGGACGGTATGGATGCTGAGCAGCAGAAAATGATGAAAAAGGCTGCGGAAGCGGTTCAGAACGCCATGAAAGACTCTCCGGTGGAGGCGCGGAAAAGTGAATAAACTGCGGCAGGAGATCCGGACAATGCTCGACGGCACGGACAGCAGCCGTCCTGCAGCGCTGCGGCGCTGCAGGCGGGAAGACTGGCTTTACGCAACCGATCTGCCGCAGGCCGCGCCCGGAGAATCGGTTGACGCTTTTCTCCGTACGGCGGAAAGCAAAGGGTGGAGAACCTGGAAGGAAGCGGAATGGATTCTGCTGGACAGGATCCCGGAAATGCCGCCGGAAGGCTTTTTTTCCGGACCGTTCGGGCCGGAAGCACGATGCTGCCTGAGCCTCCTGCAGCGGCATCCGGACAGAAAAGGGAATGCGGACCACGCGATACGCATGCTGCTGAAAGCCGGGGAGGAAGGGCCGGATGCCTATGAACGGGCCTGCGGAGTCCTTCACCGGGAATGGGCGGCGTCGCTGCGAAAAGGTGAGGTTCTGCCGGGAATGGCAACATTATATTTCGGGGAGTGAAAACATATGCTGATCCAGCACATCGGACACGCGGAATTCCTGATCGAAACAGAAAGCGGGATGCGCATTGTAACAGATCCCTATGATGAAGGATGCGGATATCCCGTGAAAAAACTGAAAGCGGACGCGGCGCTTGTTTCCCATGGCCATCATGACCATAACGCCACAGACACGCTGGAAGGCCTGAAGACCACTGTGGACCGGGCGGGCGTATATACCCCGGCGGCCGGTGTCCGTGTCACCGCACTGAAAAGCTTTCATGATGAGGCGCAGGGAAGCAAGCGGGGAGAGACGCTGCTGTTCCTGGTGGAAGCGGAAGGACTGAGAATTGTGCATCTGGGAGATCTGGGATGCATGCCGGAAGAAGAACAGATCCGGCAGCTGGCGCGGCCGGATGTTCTGATGATTCCTGTGGGCGGTTTCTACACAATCGACGGGAAAACGGCAAGGGCCGTCGCTGAAAAACTTCAGGCCCGCGTTACGCTGCCCATGCACTACAGGACCTCATACAACGCGGACTGGCCGATTTCCGGTCCGGAAGAATTCCTGACGGGAATTCCGGAAAAAGATATCCGCCGGGATATTGAAGCGCTGCGCATTACGGACAGAGATCTGGACTGTCAGCCAAAGGTTGCCCTTTTTAAAGCCTGAGCGGGATAATTTGTTATCAGAATATCAACTCCCGCCTTCAGAACGGCATCCTGGTCCTCCGGCGTGTTTACGGTCCAGGTGTTTACCCGGATGCCGGCATCATGCGCCGCGGCACATTCATCAGCGGAAAGCAACACTTCGGAATAATGGGGATGGATTGCGTCCATACCGAGCTTTTCCGCGTATTCCCACGGACGGACGAGAGCAGCCTCATACAGCAGGCCGCAGGGTACGGAAGGAGCCAGCTTCTTCATCCGGAGCATGCTGTGGTGATTGAAGGAGGAAAAGATCACCCGGCTGAGGTCGAATTCACGGCCGGCTTCCTCCAGTACTTTCCGTTCCAGCTCCGGATAGTCGATGATAATGTTTTTCAGTTCGATATTGATCTCAAGCCCGGTCGGACGCAGCAGCTGAAAGACTTCAGACAGCAGCGGCAGCCGGGCGTTTTTATATTCCGGATGCGTTCTGCTGAAAATGAGAGATTTCAGCTCGGAAAGGGAAAGATCCGCAATCCGCCCTGTGCCGTCGGAGACGCGGTCCACCGTTTCATCATGGGCAACGACCAGTTCCCCGCTGCGGCAGATATGCACGTCCAGTTCCACTCCGTGCGCACCCATTCCGGCAGCCAGTTCAAAGGCTTCGAGCGTGTTTTCCGGCGCGTCGCCGGAAGCACCCCGGTGCGCGAAAATACGTGTGCTCATTCAGAAAGATCTCCTTCCAGCAGACAGACAGCAGCCGCCATTCCTCCGTCATGGGAAATGGACAGGAAAAGGCGGCCTTTACCGACGCGCTCCTTCAGCCTGCCCGAAAGACGGAAGTACGGCGCGCCGCTTTCGGTATGGCAGACTTCCGCCTCTTTCAGTTCAAAATCAATTCCTCCGCCCAGCGCTTTTCCAAGCGCTTCCCGGGCGGCAAAAAGACCGGCAAGGGTCGCGGCCGCACCGGCGCCCCGCGAACGCACATATTCAATCTCGCCGGGAGTAAAAAAACGCGCAAGAAAACGGTCATCCCGCAGCTGCTTTTCCATCCTGGCTATTTCACAAAGATCCATCCCGAGGCCTTTACACATAACCGTTCACTCCTCTGACAGAAACATCGCCGCAGGTAACCGGAAGCAGGGTGCCGTCAGCAGTACGGAGCAGCAGTTCGCCGTGATCGCCGATGCCTTCCGCGATTCCTTCAGCCTGCTGGCCGCCCGACACCTTTACCGGGCGGGAGATCATGGCGCAAACCGATTCCAGTCTGCGGCGAAGGGGAGGAAAGCCCTCCTTCTCAAGGATGCTTACAGCGCCTGACAGCGAATCCAGATAACGGCAAAGAACTTCATCCGGTTCCGCACAGACGCCATAATCTGCAAGACATGCGGCTCTGCCGCGCAGCTCCTCCGGATAAGAACCGGGAAGCAGATTCAGCCCGCTGCCGATAACGGCAAACCGGAGGCTTTCGGCACTGCCGTCGCAGGCTGACAGAATACCGCAGAGTTTCCGCCCGTCAAAAACAATATCGTTGGGCCATTTGACGGAGGCCTGCAGGCCGGAAGCGCGGACCGCATCCGTCATCGCCAGGGCGGCGCAGAGGGATAACAGCCCCGCATCCTGAAGGGAAACAGCGGGACGCAGCAATACGCTGCAGTACAGTCCGGCACCGGGCGGCGAAAACCAGGAACGCGACATACGGCCGCGGCCCCGGGTCTGCGAACCGGCAACAATCACAACTCCGGCCGGCGCACCGGCCCTGCCGAGGGCAAAAGCATCCTCATTGGTGGAGCCGGTTTCACGCACCTTGCGAATGTCCCACTGCACGAGCAGCGCTCCTTTCATTCTTCCCCGATCCACTGTATTCCGTGGTTTTACACCGGCTATCATACCACACCTTGCGGTTTTCATCAAATAAAGATATAATAAATAAGTTAAAGATTACGCCGGGAACCGAAGAGGAGGGTTTTGAAAATGCTTCATCCGGGACAGATGATCCTATCCCTTCAGCAGAACATCGGAAAAGCCGTGGTCGGCAAGGAAGAGGCGGTTGAATACGCACTGATTGCCTTGCTGTGCAAAGGACATGTGCTGATTGAGGATGTTCCCGGGGTCGGAAAAACCACCCTGGCCAGCGCAATGGCCAGATCTCTGGACTGCTCCTTTCGGCGCATTCAGTTTACACCGGATCTGATGCCTTCCGATGTTACCGGATTTACGCTGGTCAACTTCAAGACCGGCGAGATGGAGTACAAGGAAGGCGCAGTGATGAGCCAGATTGTCCTGGCGGATGAAATTAACCGGACAAGCCCCAAAACCCAGTCCGCGCTTCTGGAAGTCATGGAGGAGCACCAGGTGACAGTGGACGGAATCACGCATCCGCTGCCGCAGCCCTTTATCGTTCTGGCAACGCAGAATCCGGGTGAATTTGTGGGTACATATCCGCTGCCGGAAGCTCAGGTGGACCGGTTCTTCCTGCGGATCTCCATCGGATATCCGACTGTGGAACAGGAAATGGACGTCCTGGAGCGGTATTCCGGCACTGTGACGCCCATGGAAACCATTGAACCGGTCTGCACCGCACAGGATATTCTTGCAATGCAGGACCAGGTAACCCGGGTCTACTGCTCTCCTGAAGTCCGCTCTTATGTTGCGACGCTTGCAGCAGCAACCCGGAACGATCCTTCCTTCACACTGGGAGCTTCCACCCGCGCGGCGATCGCGCTGATCCGCGGCGGTCAGGCTTGCGCGCTGCTGGATGAACGGGACTTTGTACTGCCGGAAGATGTGCAGCATATGTTTCTGCCGGTACTGGGGCACCGGATGGTGATGAGCCCCGAAGCAAAAATGAAAGGTGTTCAGGCGGAGCAGATTCTGCTGAAAATTCTGCAGAACACGCCTGTTCCCGTAAAACTATGAGGGCGCACCTGACCATTCCTTCCGCGGTCTTTTTTACCCTGGCCTTCGCAGCGCTGGCTACCGGGAATCCGCTGCTGTATCTGCTGGCGGTCCTGACCCTGCTGACAGTCGCACTGTGCCTCGCAGGCGTAATGTGGGCTTCCGCCACCATGCAGATCGGCGCGGAAACAGTTCAGGAAACGGTTCACCGGGGGGACAATGTTTCCCTGCTGCTGCGGGTAAGGCACAGGGGATGGATTCCCATTGCGCCGGTATTGCTCGAACTGAGCACCCTGACGGGAGACAAACGAAGGGAAATCCGCCTGAAAAACCTGCCGGGACGGACACAGACACTCCGGATGCCGCTGTATGCCGCCCATGTGGGAGTTTTTTCTTCCGGGATCCGAAGCTGTACCGTGGAGGACCTGCTTGGTATTTTTCAGCGTAAAATCAATCCTTCCGATACAGAATATACCCTGACGGTACTGCCGCTGACATTTGACACCGAGCCGCTGGTCATGGCACCGGGGGACCCCGGCAGCGAGATTATGGCCCGGGCAACGGAAGACCTGAATGCGCCTTCAGACATCAGAAGCTATCAGCCGGGGGATGCCATGAAGAAGATCCACTGGAAACTTTCCCTGCGCAAAGGTGAACTGATGGTACGTAAGTTTGACGAGCCGGTACTGCAGGAAGCACTGATTCTGATGGACTGTTCCAGGCCGCCTGACCTGGGACGCCACGACGCTGAAGCTGACCTGCGGGACGCGCTGCTGGAAACAGGAGCCTCGCTTTTTTCCGATCAGGTAAAGACGGATCATACCGTACGGATGCCGCTGACGGGGAGCCATCCGGTGGATCTGGATGACAGGATGGGAATACCGATTGCCTTTGATTATCTGACAAAACTGGATTTTACGGCTGCGGAGCGGTTTGAACAGGTACTGATGATGGAAAGCCGCAGACTCGGCAAGGTGGGCTGTGTGGCAGTTATTACGGCACGGCTGAACGGCGCCATGGTGGAAATGATGATCCGGATGCACCGGATGGGTCCAAACCTGCGGCTGTACCTGATTACATTTGTCCCGGATGACCTGGCTGTTCTGCCACTGACGGGTCGGCTTGAGCATGCCGGAATTGAGGTGGCGACCGTTACCCCGGAGATCAGCGCCCAGTAGCCGGCAAAAAGCCGCGGTCAAAATAATATCTGAAAGGAGGGAGTCAGATGGCGGAGAAGCTGAAAGAACGGCTGCAGCACGCGCTGCTGGCGCTTCTGCTGTCCGCCGGCCTGACGGTTCCGCTGTGCGGCGCGCTGGATGAAACACTGATATCCCTCCGGCTGCTGTATATCATCGCAGGCATCATTCTGCTGTTTGAGCTGGCATCCCTTCACCGCATTGCCGCATGGTCTGCTTTTCTCGCGGCTGCGGCAGGCATTGCTTTCTGGATCTTTGCAGGGGACGGCGCACGGATCCTTTCCGATGCCGGCATTGCCATTACCCTTCGAACGAGGGGAATCCGGACAGCCATTCCCCTGGCCGCGCAGCAGGTTTCCATGCTGATTGCGGTGGGGATGACCCTGCTTTGCTGTCTGGCTGTACTGCGGAACGCCACATGCATTCCGGCCCTGATGCTGTGTACGGCTGTGGTGCTGGTTATCTGGCTTGCGGATGCCATGGAAATGCTTCCGTGGCTGCTGCCGGCGCTGGCGGCAGTGCTTACGCTGATGATGACTTACCGCTATGAGCACACATCACCGCTGCGTGTGCTGCCCTGGGCTGCGGGACTTGTTGCAGCCGCATTTCTGCTGACCGGAAGCGCGCCTGCGGACAATCCGCTGAAAGACAAGGCGGATGAGATCCGCCAGGCCGTGCTGGACCGGCTGTTTTTCACGGAGGCGCGGGATGTGTTTTCCCTCTACGCCGCGGGCCTTTCCCCCCAGGGAGCCGAGCAGCTCGGCGGAAAACCGAATCCTTCTGAAAACCCGGTGATGCAGGTTTCCACGCCGAAAACGGTCTACCTGCGCGGGACGGTATATAACCGGTATACAGGACACGGGTGGCAGAATACAACAGGAGGCAGGCGCTACCTCTGGCAGTCCCGCACGATGGCGGAGACGCGGGCGGCTTTGTTTGATGAAGGGCTCCCGCCTGCCTCTGTACAGAACTCCCTCAGCGAACCGCAGCGCATTTCAGTCCGGATGCTGTCGGGGAGCGCGTCCACGCTGTTCGTGCCGCAGCGCGTACGGGAACTGAATCCGGGCGGGGAGACTGTTCCTTATTTTTCCAACTCCTCGGAAATCTTTATTACCCGAAACCTGCAGGAAGGGGATACCTGGGAAGTATCCGCCCCTCTCTACAGCTGGTCCGATCCGGGGATCGGAACGCTTACGGAAATCTGTGCAACACTGGATGATCCGAGATGGAACACGATCCGGAACACGTATACGGAGCTTCCGGCGCATCTTGAAAAACCCCTGCAGGATCTGGCAGACGAGATTACATCCATGGCAGTTTCACCGTATGACAAGGCTGTCGCCCTGCAAAACTACCTGACGCGGAACTACAAGTATTCGCTCGATGTGGGGGAACATCCGGAGAATATTGACTTTGTTACATCTTTCCTGCTGGATACGAAAAAAGGATACTGTACCTATTTCGCATCCGCAATGACTGTGCTCTGCAGAATGGAAGGACTGCCGGCAAGATACGTGGAAGGATATCTGGCTGAGCCGAACGAAAACGGGGAAGCGCTGGTAACCGGCCTGAATGCCCATGCGTGGACCGAAGTCTATTTTCCCGGATTCGGCTGGCTGACCTTTGATGCAACGCCCGGACAGCATGCTTCCGGCCGGCAGGACAGCGCTTCCCATGAAACGCCGACACCAACGCCGACGCCTGAGCCATCCCCCGAACCGACGCCGGAACCCCAGGAAAATACGGGAGGGGAGACACCGGAGCCCCAGGACGAACCGGAGGAGACTCCTGATGAAATACCGCCTGAACCGTCGGAAAATCCCCCGGACGAAACGCCGGAACCTCCGGAACAGCCGGAATCACCTCCGGAGGACAAACCGAATACATTCCCCTGGTGGCTGCTGATTCTTTTCGCGGCTGCCGGCATCGGACTGCGTATATGGATGACTTCCCCCGTTTTCAGGGAGAAGCGGGCAAAGACGGAAGAAAGAAGGTTTGATATCTGGGCGGAAGAAATCACAAATCTGCTGCGGGCTGAACATCTGGAACGCAGAAACGGCGAGACGCCTATGGCTTTCGCGAGACGGGTGGACAGAACCGGACTTTTCAGTGAAAGCGTGACGCCGGCGGGAGAATGCCTGTCGCTGATCCGGTATTCCCGGGCGAAACCGGTCGAGACGGATACGGGGCTGATGCGCGATACGGCACTTCTGATCCGGGGCGAAATATCAAAGCGCGCGAAAATGATCTACCTGGTCCGCCGGCTCTTGTCAAACAAGGGAATCAAACGTATAATCAAAGCAACAGATACCAATTCATAAGAAAGGCGGTTGAAACGATGACGATCCGTGAGAATTATGAAAAATGGCTGAAGGATTTTGCGGAAGACCAGGAAACTGTCCGCGAACTGGAAGCGATCCGGAACGACGAGAAGGAAGTGGAGGACCGCTTCTATACGGAACTGAGTTTCGGAACGGCCGGCATGCGCGGCGTGCTGGGCGCGGGAATGAACCGTATGAACAAGTACAATGTCCGCCGGGCCACCAAAGGACTGGCAGGTTACCTGCTCGAAAACCCGGAAGAGGCGAAGCGCGGCGTCGTGATTGCCTATGACAGCCGCCGTTTCAGCGCAGAATTCGCGAAGGAAACCGCGCTGGTTCTTTGCCAGGAAGGGGTTCCGGCGTATCTTTTTGACGCGCTGCGTCCTGTGCCGGTCCTGAGCTACGCCGTGCGCCATCTGCACGCAATCGCGGGCGTTGTGATTACCGCAAGCCACAATCCGCCCCAGTATAACGGGTATAAGGTTTACGGCGAGGACGGCGCCCAGGTCGGACCTGAAGCGGCTGCCGGCATCACCCGGATCATACGGGCCACCGAATACACCGACTGCGTGCTTATGGACGAGCAGGAGGCGCTGGACAAAGGCCTGCTGAAGATCATCGGAAACAAGGAAGTCGACGACGATTACATCGCCCAGGTGAAGACCCTGAGCATCAATCCGGAACTGCTGAAGTCCGAGGGATCGAAGCTGAATATCGTGTATACACCGCTGCACGGAAGCGGGAACGTTCCGGTGCGCCGGCTGCTGAAGGAAATCGGACTGACAAACCTGGCGGTTGTCACGGAGCAGGAAATGCCGGATCCGAATTTCAGCACGATCAAGGTGCCGAATCCGGAAGATCCAGGCGCGTATGACCTGGCCTTCAAAAAAGCGGCCGAAGTCGGCGCCAGCGTGATTTTTGCAACGGATCCCGACTGCGACAGGCTGGGTGTGGCCGTGAAGGACGGACAGGGCGAATGGCATCTGCTGAGCGGCAACCAGATCGGCTGCGTGCTGCTGCACTACATCCTGAGCAGCCTGAAAAAAGCAGGAAAGCTGCCGAAGGACGGCGCGGCCGTCAAGAGCATCGTATCCACAAGCCTGGCCAACCGGATCTGCGAGAGTTTCGGGATTTCCATTTTTGAAACACTGACAGGCTTCAAGTTCATCGGTGAGAAAATCCAGCAGTTCATGGACAAGGGGGACCATACCTTCCTGTTCGGATTTGAGGAAAGCTACGGATTCCTTTCAAGCACGTTTGTCCGGGACAAGGACGGCGTGAATGCCAGCCTGCTGGTCAGTGAAGTCGCATGTGCCTGCATGGCTGAGGGAATTACCCTGTACGACCGGGTGCAGCAGATTTTCAAGGAATACGGTTATTATGTCGAGAACGTGGTTTCCACCACGCTGCCCGGCAAGGACGGCCTGACCCGGATGAAGGAGATTATGGCAGGACTGCGCGCAGATCCGCCGAAGGAAATCGCCGGCCTGAAAGTGACGGCTGTACGCGATTACCTGAAGGGCATCCGTACCGCGGACGGGAAGGAAGAACCCACGGGTCTGCCGGTTTCCGACGTGCTGTACTTTGAACTTGAAAAGGGCTGCTGGGTGTGCGTACGGCCTTCCGGCACAGAACCGAAGATCAAGCTGTATGTCAACGCCAACGATCCGGACAGGGACGCCGCGGAGAAACTGAACGCGGCCCTGTGCGAGGCCAGCAAGGCACTCATGGCATAAATATTCCGGACGCAGTCCGGGAACCGGAGGTTTTGAAGATATGTTCGGCAGAATGATGAACAACTACTACTACGGAAAGAGCGGGAAAGGCGATTTCCGGAAGGATGATATGCCGGAGACCCGGATGCAGCTGTTCCGGGATACACTGCGGACCCGCCTCAGCGGCCTCTGCAGGCTGAATCTGCTCTATATGCTGGTCTGGCTTCCGGCAATGCTTGTACTGCTGCTGGATGTTTCAAATCTCTGGAACCGGGTGCAGA
>JAEEGL016474468.1_pt1 | contig 10795 bp, 10 predicted proteins | sample 9134231 | NCBI WGS metagenome assembly JAEEGL01 (sample SAMN16246548, study PRJNA631951) | gut metagenome | biome: gut microbiome; feature: rumen; material: fiber-attached | host: Bos | place: Iran: Karaj | collected 2018-10
CATCATAAGGCCTACCAGCGCGCGGATGTTGAATTTCACGCGGCGCACCAGGAACGCGCCCAGAAGGATGCCAAGGAGATTGATGCAGGGAATGATGAGCGCCGCCGTGCGCGAATCCGCGCCTATGATCGTGGGTGCCCAGGTGATGACGCCGTCCCGCACGAAGCCGTTGGCGAGGCAGCAAAGCAGCATGAATACGAGCCCTGTCCTGAGCAATTTCCCAAGCGGTGCGCGCTCGTCCGAAACGTTCCGGCTGCCGCCGTCCTTTCCCTTCAGGCCGCCCGGGAGCCTGACCAGCGCAAGGCCCGCCGCAAAGAGCAAAACCAGCGCGGGGATGCGGTACGAGTAGCGCCAGGAGAGAAGCTCACTCAGCTTTATGGCGATGCCCCACGCGGCGAAGTGCCCCGCCGCCAGCGTAAAGGACATGACGAAGGAAGCGCTCTTTCGCTGTTCGGGGCGGAAGGTGTGCGCCATGTACAGCACGATCGGCGTCCAGATCATGGACTGGAAGACGCCGTTTAGCGTCCACATGGCGACCATCAGTTCGTAGCGCTTCATCAGCGAGAACAGTACGTTACACGCGGCCGAGCCCGCAAGCCCGGTCACGATCAGGCGCTTTGGGCGTATCCTGTCCGAAAGCGTGCCGAAGACCAGCTGCCCCGCGGCGTAGGTGACGGCGAACACCGTCTGCAAAAGGCCCGAGGCGGCCTTGGTCAGGTTCGTGAACTCGGCCATGATGTCCTCGAGCGTCGCGGACATATTGAGCCTGCCGATGTAGGCGCAAAAATACACGATGAAGCAGATCAGCAGTATGTGGGTCTGCCGCCTGTCAAAGGATTTGATGCCCGAATTCATTTGACGATGTACTCTCCGTCGCTTTGCGCAAGCACGCTCGATTCAAAGAACGCCTTGACGCCGTTTATCATGTATTCCACGTCCTTTGCGCCCGCGGTCTCGTAGGTCGAGTGCATCGAAAGCTGCGCAAGCCCTATGTCCACGGTGTTCAGGGAGAAGTGGCTGTTTGAGATGTTGCCGAGGGTCCCGCCGCCCGGCATGTCCGAGCGGTTGGAGAAGAACTGCGCGGGCACGCCCGCCCTGTCCAGTATGCGCCTGAAAAGCGCCTTGCTCACGCCGTCGGAGGTGTATTTCTGGTTGGCGCTTTCCTTGATGACGATGCCCTCGTTCATGTAGACGGTGTTTGCGCTGTCGCTGAACTCGGGATGGTTGGGATGCATCGCGTGCGCGTTGTCGCAGGAGAGCATGAGAGACGAGGCGCGCATCTGCTGGAAGCGCTCGGCGCTTATATTCAGGCCCGCAGCGATCCTGCCCAGCACGTCGGTAAGGAAGCTCGAGTCCGCGCCCTGCTTGGTCGTGCTGCCGACTTCCTCGTTGTCGAAGACGGCCATCACGCCGACGGCGCCGCGCGGCGCACTCATCGTGAAAGCCTTCGCCGTGGTATAGGCGCATTCGAGGTCGTCCAGCCTGCCGGCGGAAATGAACTCGCCGTCCTTGCCCCACTGCGCGGGCTGAACGCGGCTGTAGAGGTACAGGTCATGACCGAGGATGTTTTCCTCCTGCGTGCCCGTAAGGGACGCGAGCTCGGCCTTAAAGCCGCCTTTGCAGTCGATGCTTCCGTAGAGCGGCACCATGTCGGTCTGAAGGTTGTACTTCATGCCGTCGTTGATGTCCCGCTTCATGTGCGGGGCGACGTTGGGGATGACGAGGCTCGTCCTGTCCGAATCGACGAGCACCGTTTTGACGCCCGTATCGGTCTTTACCAGCACGCGGCCGGCGAAGGAAAGCGGCCTGTCCAGCCAGGTGGTCAGTATCGCGCCGCCGTATCGCTCGGTGTCCAGCTGGATGTAGCGGTTTTTGACCTCGAGCTCCGCGTTTTCCTTGATCTTGAAGACGGGCGAATCCGCGTGGGAGGCGGTCAGCATGAAGCATTCCGGCTCATCCTCAGGTACGATAAAGCCGATGACCGAGGAAAGATTTCGGGTCACAAAGTATTTGCCGCCCTTTTCGAGCTGCCAGGCTTCGCACTCCTTAAGCTCCGAAAAGCCGTTTTCGGAGAGCATTTTCTTGATCTGGTCCACCGCGTGAAACGCGCTGCGGGAAAGGGACAGAAATTTCAAAAGCCCGTTTACCATGTCAAAAGCACCTTTCTTTTATAATGGCCGTACAGTGTTTTGTGCACGCTTCAGCCCTTCAGAAGCAGCATGTAGATCAGAAGCAGGTGCGCGGGATAGAAGAAGTAGAAGATGCGCTTGGGGAGCTTCACGTAGCGCTTTCTGATCGGAAGGTAGATCAGCAAAAGCGACGGCAGGGCGTAGATCTCGCTCGAAATCCGCTTGAACGCCGGTTCGTTGAATTTGAGCGCGTAGCTCGTGCCCTGTTTCGTGAGCACGAAGGCGTAATCCGTGATGAGCCTTGGCATGCACCAGTTTATGAAGAACAGAAGCACCGCGACGAAGGAGACCAGCGGCCTGTCCAAAAAGGCGTAGAACAGTATGATCAGGAAAACGCCCTCGTAGCCGTAGTCGATGCGGCTGTGCAGGGCCACGGTGATCAGAATCGCAAAGCACATCAGTATATAGCGCCGGTGCCTGTAGCCGCCGATGATCAGCGTGCCGAGGCCCAGCGTAAACAGGATGTTCAGATTCTTTCCCTGAAAATAGTAGCGGTAGATGTCCAGCGGAAGGATGCCGTTCCAGGTGAACTTGCCAAGCGCCACGTGCCCCATCGCCTCCTGATACAGCGGGTGCACGAGGATGCCCATCAAAAGCAGCCTGAAGGCGTATTTCCAGATGTTGTGCGTGTAGTTGCAGCCCACGGCGATGCCGTAGGCGAACATGGGCATCGCCAGCCGCCCGATGACCCTTAAGATGTTCAGGCGCGGCAGGTACGAAAGCACTTCGCCGGTGAAGGTGAGCACATAGGCGTCCGGGAAGATCATCTTGCCCATGTGGTCGCAAAGCATCAGCAGGCATGCGAATATCTTCAGCATGCCTGTGTCTACGTTCGATTTTACGGGTTTCGGCGGCACGATCTGACGCTCGCCGTGCTGCCAAAACCTGCGCTTTTGAGGGACGAGCGCGTTGTTTTCTTCCATAGCAGACGCCCGCATCAGATGACCACGTCGATTTCCAGCGGCGCGGCGCCGAGCTTGTTCACGCTCACGTTGTCGGGCTGGCTGCCGCCCACGTACAGGCGGAAATGCCTGCCGGCGCGGATGCGCCTGCCGTCGTCGGTGACGCACTCGAAGGCCCTTTCGGGAATGGGCAGCATGACGCGCTTTTCCTCGCCGCTGGCAAGGGACACCCTGCCGAAGGCGCAGAGCGAATAGTTGAGGCCGTGGCTTTCGAACTCCATGGGCTTGATGTAGACCTGCGCGACCTCCTCGGCGTCTCTGAGGCCTGTGTTTTTGATCTTTACGGTGAGCGCGTTTTTGTTCTGATCGAACGTCGGCTCCGAGTAGCGGAACGCCGTGTAGCTCAGGCCGTAGCCGAAGGGGTACAGCGCCTCGCCCTTGAAGTAGCGGTAGGTGCGGCCCTGCATCGAATAGTCGGTGAAATCAGGAAGATCGGATACGCTCTTGTAGAAGGTGACGGGCAGCCTGCCGCTCGGGCAGACCTTGCCGAAGAGGAGGTTGGCCGCGGCCGTGCCGCCCGCCTGGCCCGCGTACCAGACCTGAAGGACGGCGTTGCCCTCCTCGACCCTGAGCGCGCTGCCCGCGGCGATCAGCGTGACGACGGGCTTTCCGGTGTCGATCACCGCCTTGAGCAGGCGCTTTTGGCAGGCGGGCAGCTCGAGCGATTCCTTGTCGCCGGAGGAGTATTCGTTGCTTGCGTCGCCCTCCTCGCCCTCGATCGTGGAATCGAGGCCCAGGACCAGTATGGCCACGTCGCTCATGCTCGCCATTTGCACGGCCTCGGCGATGCGGTCGTCTTCCTTGCTCAGATTGCTGGTCGCGTTTTTGTACAGCGGGCAGCCCAGAGAATAGTTCACCCTCACGCCCGCGTTGCGGCAGGCGGCGCGGATGCCCTCGAGGTAGGTCACGTAGCGCGAGGAGGTGCCGTTGTAGTTGCCCTCGAGCGCGACGGTGGAATCGGCGTTTGGTCCGATGACGGCGACGGAGCGGATGGCGTTCAGATTGATGGGCAGTATTCCGTCGTTTTTCAAAAGCACCATGCTGCGCTCGGCAGCCTTGAGCGCCGCCTTGTCGTGCCTGTCGCAGTCGTTGACCGCGAAGGGAATGTTGTCGTATTCGTTGTCGTCTGCGAACATGCCCAGGAGGTAGCGGCAGGTAAAGGCCCTGATGCAGCTTTGCGTGATGTCGTCCTCGGTGACGAGGCCCTCGTTCAGCGCCTCCATGAGGTGCACGTAGGTGTTGCCGCAGTTGATGTCACAGCCGCTCTTGATGGCCAGCGCCGCGGATTCCTCGGGCGTGTCGGTGACCTTGTGGAACTGATGGAAGTCACTGATGGCCCAGCAGTCGCTGACGAAGTGGCCCTCGAAGCCCCACTGCTTCCTAAGAATCTCTTCTATCATGTGATGGCCGCAGCACACTTCGCCGTTGGTTCGGTTGTACGCGCCCATGACCGCTTCGACGCCCGCTTCCTTTACGGCGGCCTCGAACGCGGGCAGGTAGGTGTCCCACAGGTCGTAGTCGCTCACCTGGGCGTTAAAGCTGTGCCTGAGCTTCTCGGGGCCGGAGTGCACTGCGAAGTGCTTTGCGCAGGCGGCGACCTTCATGTATTCGCCCTTGCCCTGCAGGCCCTTGATGAAGCCCACGCCCATGCGGGAGGTGAGGTACGGGTCTTCGCCGTAGGTCTCCTGTCCCCTGCCCCAGCGCGGATCTCGGAAAATATTGATGTTCGGGGACCAGAAGGTCAGGCCCTTGTAAATGTCTCTGTCGCCCAGCGCGGACTGGAAATTGTATTTCGCCCTCGCCTCGGTGGAGATGACGTCGGCGATGTCTTCGATCACGTCCTCGTCGAAGATGGCCGCCAGCGCGATCGCCTGCGGAAAAACGGTGGCGGTACCTGCTCTGGCCACGCCGTGTAGCGCCTCGTTCCACCAGTTGTAGGCGGGAATGCCCAGCCGCTCGATGGCCGGAGCGTCGTATCGGAGCTGAGAGGCTTTCTCCTCGATCGTCATTTTGGAAACAAGTTCGGTCGCCAGACGGCGCGCTTCAGTCCTGTCCATTGGGTTACCTCCATCCTTTTATGCTTTTATTCTAAACCTTAAAGCGCTTTATGTCAATGTTTGATTGACAAATTCTGCGAGATATCGCATAATATGAGCAAGAAACGGAGGCGAACGATATGGCGTGGACAGACAGGACGCGGATGCTTCTGGGCGAAGACGCGCTCGGCAGGCTCGCAAACAGCCGCGTGGCGGTCTTCGGCCTGGGCGGCGTGGGCGGCTACGTGCTCGAAGCGCTGGTCAGGGCCGGCATAGGACACATCACCGCCGTCGACGGCGACACGGTGGACGAAACGAATCTGAACCGCCAGCTGCTGGCGACGCGCTTTAGCCTCGGCAAGAGCAAGGCCGAAGCCGCGAAAGAGCGCGCGCTCAGCATAAACGCTTCGCTCGACATTTCCGCGCTTCAGCTGTTTTACGAGGCCTCGAACGCGGACGAGATCGATTTTTCTTCCTTCGATTACGTCGCCGACTGCATCGACACCGTATCCTCCAAGCTTCTGATCGTCGAAAGGTGCGTCTCATTGGGCACGCCCGTCCTGTCCAGCATGGGAACGGGCAACAAGCTGCACCCCGAAAAGCTTCGCATAGCGGACTTGTCCGAAACGAGCGTCTGCCCGCTGGCCAGGGTCATGCGAAGGGAGCTCAGAAAGCGCGGCATCGAACACGTGCAGGTGCTCTTTTCAACGGAGGAGCCCATAAAGACCGGCTCGCGCACGCCGGGCAGCGTCAGCTTCGTACCCTCCGCCGCGGGCCTTCTGATCGCGGGAGAGATCATAAGAAAGCTGGCCGGCGTCGACTGAATGCGCCGGAAAACGCGCAAAAACCCGCGGGCGTGACGCCGGCGGGTTTTTGTTTGAGGACTTGCGCGCGGATTATTCGGCCGCTTCCTCGATGGGTTCGAAATCGAGATCGCTCAGGAAGTCGATGGCAAGTTCGATATCCTCCGCGGTGAGGGCCGCCTCGGTGTCCATGCCGCTCATCAGCGTGAACTCGATGCAATAGCCCATGTAGATCGAGAAGAAGGATACGTAATCCTGATAATCGCCGACCTCGGTGGCCATGAGGAGCTTGGTGCCGAGCTTGGTCTCGGTGTAGCCGAATTCCATCTCGTACTCCGCGTAGGTGGCTTCGATCTCGGCCAGGGCCTCGTCGTCCAGATCGTTGAAGCGCTCGACGTCGGCATAGGCTTCGTCATAGGCGATGACCATGGACATGATGGGCTTGGTTTCGTCCTCGCTCATGATGCTCCAGATGCTCATCAGGCTGTCGCTGTAGAACAGGGAAACGGTGTAGCCTTCGGGCACCCTGGCCTTGAGGGTAAAGGCGCCGTTCACTTCGAGGCTGCCGACTTCTTCCTTTGCAGCGGTCTCGGCAAAGGAAACGAGGCTGAACGCCATAATCAGGCAAAGCGTGAGGGAAATGAGTTTCTTCATGGCATCAATACCTCCTTATCAGTTGCCGACAGTGAGCGTCATATCTTTCCAGATGTAGCCCACAAAGCCGGTCGCGGGATCCTGCACCTGCAGCCAGTGATTCAGCTCACTGATGACAGTGAAGCGGTCGCCGGCCTTATAGGTGGAAATGACCTTGGCGCTGGTGCTGGGCGCCCAGCGGAAGTTGATCCAGGTGGTGACGCGGGTGGGGTTGACGTAGACGGTGTAGGCGTTGACCTTCTTGGCGCTCTTGAACTCGGCGTTCATGTTGGCAAGGATGGTCGCATCGGTCTTGGTCTCGGGCTTGGATGCAGTCTTGGCGCTCGGCTTGGACGTGGGCTTCGTGGCTACGAGATAGCGGGTGGCTACGTAGCCCCTCTTGGCGCCGTATACGATCTCGGCCCAGCCGTTTCCGAGGTAATGATCCACACCTACAGCTTCGCCGTACTTGAGGCTGCCGATGATGTTGTTCTTGGTTACATTGGGCGAGGAACGGACATGCAGGCTGATCCCTGTGTTCGTGCGGACGTACATCGTCTTCACTTCTGCCGTGGCAGGCACGACCATTGCGGCGATGAGCATCATCGCTATGAGCACGCCTAACAAACGTTTGATCATGAAAAGGCCTCCTGTATATTGTCATTCCATGCTTTCGCATGTAGTGTTCATTATACCACAAAGCAGAACAAATAGCTTTACCTCTGTGTTAATTGTTCATTTTTCATTAAGCATTGTTTCGTTTTCTTTTCTGAAATAATGCAGCCCGGGCATAAATCGTCCGGGCTGCATACGGTCATGGCGCGATCTGTCAGGTCGCGAGCGTCAGTATGAACAGAAGTATGATGACGGCAAACAGGCAAAGCGTCACGTTCACGGCGCGGCTGTAGAGGTTTTCGTCCACGCCCAAAAGCCTGGCTGTCCAGGTCCTGAGCATGCCCCAGAGCTTCTTTGCGCCCCTGCACAGCGCTGCCCAGAGGATCGGCGTGTACTTGCAGATGAGCTCCCAGGCGCGCCGGATGACGTCGAGCAGCACGGCGCCCGCGCGCTTGAGCACGTCCAGCACCTTGCCCATGATTTCGTTGAATTTATCCATATCCGTGACCTCCTTTAAGGGAAACTGTCAAAAAAAGGATACCCGTTCAGGTATCCCATGGAGCATAGGAGATTCGAACTCCTGGCCCCCACAATGCCATTGTGGTGCGCTACCAACTGCGCTAATGCCCCGCGAACAAAAGATATTATACAACACGAAGGCGTATTTGTAAAGAGCGAAGCGCGTTAATATATGGTTAAAGCCTTTCCGACCGTCGGTTTCGGACAGCCGGCTTTGGGCGGGGCAAAAAAAAGCCTGCCCCGCCCAAAGCGCCGCCCTTTTCAGATGCGGCTTTCGAGGTAGCCGCACACGTCGCCCACGGTCTCGAACTTCGTGAATTCCTTGAACTCGAAATGGAAGGCCTCTTCGATCTCCATCGACATCATCATGAGCGCGAGGGAATCGAAGCCCAGGTCCTCCATCAGGCGCGTATCCATCGTGACGTTGCTCACGTCCGCGTCCGGCAGGACCTTCAGAAGGATCTCTTTCAGTTTGTCCAGCATGTTCATTCTCCTAACTTTTTGATATAGGAACGCCTGCGCTTGTTCTGGCGGGCGTCAAAATACTTCCACTGGGCCATGACCGCCGTGTTGTCCTCGAGGTTCAGATTGGTCTCGAATTTTTCCACGCCCATGTTTTCCAGCATGTCCTGCATGTAGTTGAGTATGACCGCGTTGACCGCCTTGCTCTGGTACTGCGGGCGCACGGCCACGAGGCCCAGGTCTATGGTTTTCGGCTTCCGCACGGTTTTCAGTATCCGAAGGAGCGCCATCGGCGTGAGTCTTCCGCCGCTTTTTTGGACTGCTTTTCCGATGCCGGGGAAGCACAGGCCAAAGGCGATCACGTTTTCGTCTGCGTCGCAGATGAAGACCGCGAATTCCTTGCGCACGATCAGCATGAACTGGCCGATCAGTTCGTCCTGCGCTTCGCGCGTGAGCTTGACCGTACCGTAGAGCTCCCGGTAGCATTCGTCCAGACAGTCGAACAGGCCGTCGCGGTACTTTTCCACGTAGGCCTTTTTGCTGATGCCCGCCGTGGGCGCGACGTGCAGCCTGTTGAGCTCGAGCGTTCGCCTGCTCAGGCGCTCCAGCATTTCGGGGCGCTTTTCGGGCTTTCGCAGTTGGAATTCCAGCCAGTCCGCGTCCTTGACGTAGCCCGCTTTTTCGATCAGGCGGGCGTAGTATTCGTAGTTGTACTGTTCTTCGAAGGTCTGCTCCTGGTCGAAGCCCTCGATGAGCAGCCCTTCCCTGTCCAGATCGCTGTAGCCCAGCGGGCCCACCGCTTCGTTCAGGCCCCGCTCGCGGGCCCAGTTTTCCACCGCCTCGAAGAGCTTGAGCGCCACTTCCTCGTCGTCGATCGCGTCGAAACGGGTAAAGCGCACTTTTTTGGTGCCGTGGGCGCGGTTGTACTCCTTCTGCTCTATGCCCTGTATGCGGCCGACGGTTTTGCCGTCCCGAACGGCGAGAAAGAACACAGCCTCCGCGTCCCGCGTGCGGCCGCCGTTTTTGAGCAGCTTCTTTTCGTCGCTGTACAGCGCGGGCACGTACCAGGGATTGCCCTTGTACAGGCGCAGGGGAAAGCGGATGAACTCGCGTATGTCGCGAGGGGTGGTCACCTTGCGGATCGTAGTCATTTCAAACGACCTTTCGGAAAAATGCATGGGATGCCGGGCGCGCCTTTATTCGTCCAGCGGCTCGTCTTCGCGCCGCAGGAAGACCAGGCCGTAACCCGCGAGCCAGGGCCCGTTGTGGCAGCCGCTCACGGGAGACATGATCACGGATTCGTGGTTCGTCTTGACGCCGAATTTCGGCTCGATCTCCTCGAGCGTTTTGATGAGGCTGGGTCCCGTGTACACGTGCCAGAGCAGGTAGTCCTTGGGGTCTCTGGCACCGATGATGTCCCGGATGAGCTCGCAGGAGCGCATCAGCGCCTTCTTGGGCGTGCGCACGCTCTCCAGGGCGACGATCTCGCCCTCTTTGGAAAAGTGCACCACGGGGCAGATGTTGAGCATTTGCGCCATGAAGGCCTTTCCGCCCTTTAAGCGCCCGTTGTAGATCAGGTAATCGAGCTTTCCGTCCACGCCGATGAATTCCTGATGGCGCATCATCCAGCCCGTTTCCTTCAGGATTTCTTCGCTGCTTTTTCCTTCTGCGGCCAGCTGCGCCGCTTTGATCGCGAGATACCCCTCGCCGAAGCAGGTGATCTTCGTGTCGACGACGTGGATTTTGAGTTTGCCCTCGTAATCCCGCGCGACGAGGCTGATCTTGTTGTACGTTCCGCCCAGCGCGGAAGAGAGCACGTACACGATGGCTTCGTCATAGCCCTCCGAGATGGCCTTGTCGAAGCAGGCCTGTATCTCCGAGGTGTCCGGCATGGCGGTGGAGGGCAGGTGGTTTTTGGGGTCCTCGATGGTTTCGAGGTATCTGTAAAAGTCCACGGGGTCCAGATCCAGACCTTCGCGGTACTCCTTGCTGTCGTAGAGTACGTGGACGCGGATGATGTCGATGTCCAGCGCCTTATAGCGCTCGGGCGCGTAGTCGATGCACCCCGTGGAGGTGCACATGATCTTTATCTTGGACACGGTGTTTTTCCTCCGTTGTTTCTGTGATTCTCAGTTCTTTTCGTAAAACGTCCTGTGGCTTGCGAGGTTATAGAACATGCCCGCGATCGAGACGATGGCCTTTTCGCCCGAATTGCCCCTTGCCTTTATGACGGGCTTTCGGATGCCCAGGATGTAGCCGCCGCCGAGCGAACCCAGATCGTAGGTGTCGATCAGGTACTGCCCCAGCGAAAGCACGTCGCGGCTGCCGGTCTTTTTGCCGTATTTCATGACCTCCGTGATGATGCGGCGGTATGTGCCCTCGGTGACCTTCATGACCTGATTGCCGGCAAAGCCGTCCGCGACCAGCACGTCGCATACGCCGCTCAGGGCGACGTTGCCCTCGACGTTGCCGATGAAATTGAGTTCTTCGTCCGCTTCCAGAAGCGCGTGCGTCTCCTTGACCAGCTTGTTGCCCTTGGACGCCTCCGCGCCGTTTGAAAGCAGCCCGATCTTCGG
>JAEEGL016584354.1_pt1 | contig 10795 bp, 9 predicted proteins | sample 9134231 | NCBI WGS metagenome assembly JAEEGL01 (sample SAMN16246548, study PRJNA631951) | gut metagenome | biome: gut microbiome; feature: rumen; material: fiber-attached | host: Bos | place: Iran: Karaj | collected 2018-10
ATCAATGCAGGCGCTTTCTGCATGATCATCGGCTTGATCATCGTACCGTTTGTTTCCCTGTTTTCAACGAAACCTGACAAAGCGCTTGTTGAGGATGCCTTCGCGAGCTATGACAAGAAGGTTCTGGTCTACCAGCGCGAAGCGTTAGCGGATGAGGTTGAAGCCCAGTAGAGCGGTGCACCGCAGTTTTCAGATGAAAAAAGAGCTGGCAGGACAAACCTGCCAGCTCTTTAATTGTCATTCAGATCTGACTATTTATTGATGGCACGTCTGCCTGCCATCTTTCTCATCATAAACAGGAAAGCGATCGTTACGATCGCGCCTACGATCAGGCAGACAACAGCGTTCTGAGCATATCCTGCAATAATATACATGATAAAGCTGATGCCGGCTACAGACAGCGCATACGGAAGCTGAGTCGACACGTGATTGATATGTTCACACTGTGCGCCAGCAGAGGACATGATCGTGGTATCTGAGATCGGTGAACAGTGGTCGCCGCAGACAGCGCCTGCCAGGCAGGCTGAGATGCCGATGATCAGCAGCGGAGAGTTCGGATCAAAGATTGCTGTCACGATCGGGATCAGGATACCGAAGGTTCCCCATGAGGTACCGGATGCAAAGGCCAGCACAACTGCCACGATAAAGATAACGGCAGGAAGAAGGCTGTAAAGATGGTTTGAAGCACCCTCCATCACATTGTGCACAAAGACGTCCGCTCCAAGAGCTCCGGTCATGGCTTTCAGTGAGAATGCCAGAGTCAGGATAATCATCGGAGGGATCATCGCGATAAAGCCTTTCTGGATGCATCCCATTGCTTCCTTAAAGGAGACGACTCTCTTGGCGCACATATAAATGATCGTCAGGATCAATGTGATCAGAGCGCCCCAGGGGAGTGCGACATAGGAATCGGTATCTCCGAACGCGCCGAGAAGATCGTGGTAATAATCACTCTTTGTGGCAAAGTAACCACCGACTTTGAGCATCGCGACAGTACACAGAGCGATCAGGACGATGACCGGGAGGATCATATCGAACACGCGGCCGTTTGCGTTTCCTTTTTCTTCTGTTTCCTCTACATCAAGCGCAAACAGTTCTCCGTCGACCTCAGCTGCCTCTTCGTACTTTTTCATCGGGCCGTAGTCAAAGCGCATCATGACGAGTCCGATAATGAACACGAATGTCAGAAGCGAATAGAAGTTATACGGGATCGCTTTGATGAACAACTGGATGCCGGAAACACCGTTATCGAGATCGTTGGCAACACCGGATACGGCCGCCGCCCATGATGAAACAGGCGCGATCATACAGACCGGAGCAGCTGTCGCATCGATCAGGTAGGCCAGTTTCGGACGTGAGATCTTGTGATTGTCTGTCACCGGACGCATGACAGTACCGACTGTCAGGCAGTTAAAGTAATCGTCGATGAAGATCAGGACACCGAGCACAAAGGTGGCCAGCATGGCGCCGGAACGGGTCTTAATATGTGTTTTGGCCCAGCGTCCAAATGCCGAACTTGCACCGGAGGCAGAGATCAGCGCAACGATAATACCGAGCAGGATCAGGAACAGATAGATACCTGCATTGTCTGAGATAGCCTGGACCAGACCGTCATTGACGATGTGATCGACCGCTTTGACCGGATTTCCCTTGGCTACAAGAAATGCGCCGACGAGAATACCGATAAAGAGTGAACTGTAAGCTTCTTTGGTGATCAACGCCAGAACAATGGCGATGACGGGGGGCAGCAGAGCCCACGCAGTGTTGACAAACATATTGACGAGTCTCCTTTCGTATTGTGATTTGTCATTAAAAAAGTCACGATGCGAGCATCATGACTTTGCGGATATGACAAATAAATCATGACAGCTCTCCGCAGCAAAGGCTGCGACAGTCCGCAGGATCTTATTCCTGCGGCCCGGATGGCGGACGCACAGAGGGGCGTGCGTTTCGTCTCCTCGGCGGCATTCCCTTTCCTTTCCCTGTATCCCTCTGTCTGCGGGAAAATACTGATGTCAGCCGCACCTCTATCAAAAATTTATATTACTAAAATTTCTATAAACTGTCAACAGCCGGTTCATTGACCGAAACAGCGTTTTTCGGTATAATCTAATAGGAGGAATTTCGGAAAATGACAAACACTGCAGTTATTATTTTACTCATCGTTTTGATCATCTCCGTGATCGTGCTGATTACGGTGACCCTTGTTGCGCAGAAGAACAACCGGTACGAACAGGAACAACTCCTTCGCAGACAAAATGAGATCCGCGAAGAACTGCGCGATGATATGGATCAGTCTGCCACAGCAACACGCATTCATGTGGACAGTGTCTTCAAAAACTACGGTGATACTGTCAGTGGAAATATTGCTGATAAACTTGGCAACATGTCGGAGAAAATCAAGGACTTCTCTGATGTACTGGGAGAGAGTTCCAGACAGAATGAGCAGAAGCTTGATAATATCCGCACCTCGATGCGCGATCAGCTGACAGCCCTCACACAGCAAAACAGTGATCAGTTGGAAAAGATGCGTGAGACGGTGGATGAAAAGCTGCAGAAGACACTGGAAGAGCGGATCGGTCAGTCCTTTAAACGCGTCAATGAAGAATTGGAAAAAGTATACCGCGGTTTAGGTGAAATGCAGACACTGGCGACAGGGGTGGGAGACTTAAAGAAGGTACTCTCCAATGTTAAAACCAGAGGTATACTGGGTGAGATGCAGCTGGGAAGCATTCTGGAAGAGATCCTTGCACCCGAGCAGTATGAGGCGAATGTCCGCACCAAGAGACGCAGCGCCGACAATGTGGAATATGCGGTGCGTCTGCCCGGACAGGACGATGAGATCAAACAGATCTGGCTTCCGATTGATTCAAAATTCCCGGCTGAGACTTATCAGCGGCTCGTTGAGGCTGTTGAAAGCGGCGATGCGCAGCTGATTGACGAAGCGTCAAAAGAACTGAAACGCCGGCTTAAATCTGAGGCAAAAGATATCAGCGAAAAGTATCTGGATCCTCCCTATACGACCAATTTCGGTATCATGTTCCTCCCGTTTGAGGGTCTTTATGCGGAAGCGATCCGGCTGGGCATGATGGAGGAGCTTCAGCGCAGTTATCATGTGAATATCGCAGGACCGACGACGATGGCAGCCCTGCTGAACAGTCTGCAGATGGGATTCCGCACCCTTGCCATTCAGAAACATTCCAATGAAGTCTGGTCCCTTCTGGCTGACGTCAAAAAGGAGTTTATGACTTTTGCCGGAGTGTTGGACAAAGCGCGAAAGAACATCAACAGTGCCGATCAGGAACTTGAAAAGCTGATCGGGGTGCGCACGCGTCAGATCAACCGCAAACTGGAGAAAGTAGAAGCCCTCGATTACAGCGATGAACCTGGTGCGGTTCTCAGTGATCCGCTGGATGAAGTGATCAGCGCGGAAGATTATATTGACAGCTAAACGAAAACTATCCCGGAAGATGAGGAGCAGTTCGACAGACGATGTATTATCCCGATGACGTAGTTGAACAGGTCAGACTGGCCAATGATATAGTCAGTGTTATTGGTGAGTACGTGACACTCAAGAAAAAAGGCACACGCTATTTCGGCCTGTGTCCTTTTCACAATGAGAAAACGCCGTCCTTTTCTGTAGATCCGGCTTCTCAGATGTATTATTGCTTTGGCTGCAGCAAAGGCGGAACAGTTTTTACATTCCTCATGGAATATGAGAACATGACATATCCTGAGGCGATCAAAGCATTGGCAGAGCGCGCCGGGATCGTTCTTCCCGAACAGACATATTCCCAGAAAGAGAAAGAGGCACGGGACCGCAAGAGCCGTATGCTGGAAATGAACAGGGAAGCGGCTGTCTATTACTACAATAACCTCAGAACAGCCAAAGGGGCCCAGGCTCTTGAGTATTTGAAAAACCGCGGGTTATCGATGGAGACGATCCGTCATTTCGGTCTGGGCTATGCCGGCAAATACAGCGATCACCTGTATCAGCATTTAAAGGAAAAAGGATTTGATCCGGTCATGATGAAGGATGCCGGATTGATCGATATATCAGAGAAAAACGGTGTGAACGACCGTTTCTGGAACCGTGTGATGTTCCCGATCATGGATCAGGGCAGCCGGGTGATCGGCTTCGGAGGACGCGTGATGGGAAGCGGAGAACCAAAGTATCTGAATTCTCCACAGACATACGTATTTGATAAGAGCCGCAATCTATACGGTCTCTTTGCCGCCAAGAAGAGCCGTAAACCGTATTTCCTTCTGTGCGAGGGTTATATGGATGTTATCTCCCTGCACCAGGCAGGATTTACCCATGCGGTCGCATCCCTCGGAACAGCACTTACAGCGGAGCATGCCAAACTGCTCCGGAGATTCGTGAAACAGGTTTTGATCACTTATGATTCTGACGGAGCCGGAGTCGGAGCGGCGATCAGAGCGATTTCGATACTGCGTGATGCGGATATCCGAACACGTGTCGTCAGACTGGCCCCGTACAAAGACCCTGATGAACTGATCAAACAGGCGGGATCCGAGGAATACCAGAAGAGAATTGATACAGCCGAAGACGGCTTTCTGTTCATCATTGCAACAGAAGCCGGGAAATATGATCTGCAAACTCCTGAAGGCAAGATCGACTTCTGCCACGCTGCAGCACGTTTGCTGAATGATTTGTCCGAAGAGGTTGAGAGACGCTCTTACCGTGAGGAGATTGCACGCCGCTATGGTCTGACAAATGAAGAACTGGAACAGGTGAGGATCAAGGAGGCATCTGCTCCGGGCTTTAAGCCACGTCAGGTTCAGCCAAAAAGGACATCTACAGTGCGGAAAGCACAACGCACGTCTGAACGTGCACAGCAGACTTTGGTCGCTTGGATGGCTGATCATGACAAAGTGATTGAAGCAGTCAAACCCTTTATTTCGCCCGACGATTTTCCGGATCCTATGTGCAGCAGGCTCTGCCGGTTGCTTTATGAGCAGCACAGTACCGGCACCACAGATCCCGCTGCTGTTATTGACAGATTTGAAGATCAGGATGAGCAGGAAAAGGCGGCAGCTGTCCTGCATACGGATCTGAGTGATATCAGATCCGCCAGAAGCCCGGAGAAAGCCTTGAAAGAACTGGTCTGTCAGGTTATAATAGACCGACTAAAAGGGCAGCCGCTAAATCAGGCACTGGAGGGCAGAAAGCGGGCTGAAACCTTAAAAACAACAAACATAACGCTTTAAAGGAGACATTATGGCAGGCAAAAAGAAGAATACAGATATCAATCCCGAAGAGAGCTTACCGGAGATCAATGAGATGATCGTCGAAGACGATGATATGATCGATGATTTCGGTGATGAGCTCGATGAGGAGATCGAGGCTGAATTGGTTCCGGATTCTGATGAGAACGGCGACAATGCAGTGGATCTTGATCTGGCGGATGATGAGGGCACACATATAGAAGATGCCGATTTTGATGAGTGTCTTGCCAAACTGGTCAAAAAAGGCAAAAGCAATAAGAATGTCCTGGAATTGCAGTATATTGACGAATTCTTTAAGGATGGGGAGCTGACGAGTCTGCAGATCGACAAACTGTACTCTGTACTCGAAGAGAATGAGATCGATGTTCTGGAATTAGATGATGTCGATGTCTCGGGCGATGAGGACGGAACAGATCCGGACCTTTCCGATGACGAGACAGATCAGCTGATCAAGAATAAACTGGCGATCCCTGACACGATCAGTACGGAAGATCCGGTCCGTCTCTATCTGAAGGAAATCGGAAAAGTATCGCTTCTGACAGCTGACGAGGAAGTAGAGCTGGCCAAGCGGATGGGACACGGCGATGAGGAGGCCAAGCATAAGCTCACCGAAGCAAATCTCCGTCTGGTGGTCAGTATTGCCAAACGCTATGTCGGACGCGGCATGCTCTTTTTGGATCTTATCCAGGAAGGAAACCTCGGTCTGATCAAAGCGGTAGAAAAATTTGATTACACGAAGGGATTTAAATTCAGCACATACGCAACCTGGTGGATCCGCCAGGCGATCACACGTGCAATTGCCGATCAGGCGCGCACTATCCGTATTCCGGTGCATATGGTTGAAACCATCAACAAACTGATGCGTGTGCAAAGACAGCTCCTCCAGGAACTGGGCCGCGAACCGACCGAAGAAGAGATCGCGGAGGAAATGGGTCTGTCTGTCGAGCGTGTCCGTGAGATCTTAAAGATCGCACAGGAGCCGGTTTCTCTGGAAACACCGATCGGTGAGGAGGAAGACAGTCATCTCGGTGACTTTATTCAGGATGAAAATGTTCCGGTCCCGGCCGAGGCCGCTGCCAGAATGCTCCTTAAAGAACAGCTGGACGAAGTGCTTGACACACTCACTGAGAGAGAGCAGAAAGTGCTCAGGCTCAGATTCGGCATGAATGACGGCCGTGCCAGAACACTCGAAGAAGTGGGTAAAGAGTTTGATGTAACCCGGGAGCGTATCCGTCAGATCGAGGCAAAAGCGCTCAGAAAGCTGCGCCATCCGAGCCGCAGCCGTAAGCTGAGGGATTTCCTTGACTGACCGGCTTAAAGTCATTGCGGGGTTGGTGACAAAAGGGCATGTGACCGCCGATGTCGGAACAGACCATGCCTACCTACCGATCTGTCTGGTGTCTGAAGGAATCAGCCCACGGGTCATTGCTTCCGATGTGAGCAAAGCAGCTGCATTAAGAGCATCTGCCCATATACAGGAAGCCGGACTGTCGGACAGAATCAGTGTCTTTGTCCGTGACGGACTCAACGGTTACAGGCCATTTGAGGCGGAGACACTTGTCATATCCGGTATGGGCGGACCTCTGATGATCCGGATCCTGGAGAGCTCAAAAGAAACTGCTCTCAGTTTTAAAGAAATCATATTATCGCCGCAGTCAGAGATAGCCTCGGTGCGGCGATGGCTATATCAGCAGGGTTTCTGTTTGACAGATGAAGCGATGGTCCGGGACGGCGATCACGATTATTTTATTCTCAAGCTCTGTCCGCCGCAGGAGGGACAAACTGATGTCTATGCATCTTTTGATGATGACGGGCAGGGGCGGACGATCGCGTTTCGCTATGGACCGATCCTGATGGCAAGAAAAGATCCTGTATTAAAAGATTATCTGGTCAGAGAGATCGAAAGACTGGATCAGGCTATTGCCTGTGTTTTAAAAGGGACAGACCGTGAAGTTACAGATAGGAAGAATCAACGCTTAAAACAATTGGAGAGTGAGAAGGAGACAGCATGCAGTGCTTTGATGTCATTGACTATTTAAACGGTTTGTGTCCGCCGGAACATGCCGAGAGCTGGGACAATGTCGGTTTGCTTGTAGGAGGAAACCGCGCCATCAGCTCGGTGTATATTGCGCTTGATCCGACCGATGAGGTGATCGAAACCTGTACGGGGGAAGGATGCGAGCTTTTGATCACACATCATCCGCTGATTTTTAACGGACTCAAAAATATTTCAGAGAGTGATTATATCGGAAGACGTGTGCTCAAACTGGCGGAGGACGGGATTTCTTATTTTGCGATGCACACGAATTATGACGTGGATCTGATGGGAGATCTGGCGGCGGAGCGGATAGCCTTGCGCAACTGCCAGCCGCTTCTTAAGACACAGGAATTTGACGAAACCGGCATTGGCAGGATCGGTGATCTCGCAGAGGAGATGACACTCGGCCAGTTTGCGGAAAAGATCAAATCGGCGTTTGATGCGCAGGGTCTGCATGTTTTCGGCGATCCTCAGCAAAAGATTTCTTATGCGGCAGTTCTGCCTGGATCAGGCAAAAGCGGCATCGATACGGCCATTACCTTCGGTGCCGATGTGCTGGTGACCGGAGATATCGATCATCATGCGGGACTGGATGCCGTTGCGCGGGGGCTTTCTGTGATAGATGCGGGACACTATGGTCTGGAACATATCTTTATTGAGGATCTTGCAGAGAGACTCAGAGATCAGTTTCCGGATCTTCGCATCATAGAAGACAGTCCGAGAGATCCGTATTTTTCATTGTGAATCAGGGATGAATCAGGAGGAGAAGCAGTGAAAGAGAAACTATTCCAGGTAACGGTCCAAGATCAGACTGAAAGCTATCCGCCGGGTACTTTATTCAGCCAGATCGCCGAGGCTCATCAACATGAGTATGACAATACGATCGTGCTTGTGATCGTTGACGGCAAACTGGAAGAGCTTTACAAAGAAGTCAAGAAGAACTGTGTGCTTCAATTTGTTACGACAGCAGAACAGATCGGCCACAAGACCTATGAGCGCAGCATGTGCATGATGATGGCTAAGGCCATATTTGATGTCGGCGGCGGTAATACGATCGATCAGGTCCGTGTACGTTACAATATCAGTGACGGTCTCTACTGTACGATGCATGACGGGAGAGAGATCACACAGGAGTTTCTTGATGCAGTCAAAGCCAGAATGCATGAACTTGTGGAACAGAAGATCCTGATCCACAAGCGAAATGTCAATACAGACAAAGCGATCGAATTATTCCGGCGTCATGGAATGCACGATAAGGAAAAACTGTTTTATTACCGCCGTGTTTCACGCGTTAATATTTACAATATCGAAGAATTTGAAGATTATTACTACGGATATATGGTGCCCGACACGGGCTATCTGAGATACTTTGACCTTCTGCTTTATGACAAAGGCTTTGTTCTGATGATGCCCAACCGTCATCATTCCACAACGATTGGTGAGTTCAAGCCGCATGAGAAGCTTTTCAGGGTCATGGAAGAGTCTACACGCTGGAGTGATATTCAGGGGCTGTCGACAGTCGGATCCCTAAATGACCGGGTGACAAAAGGCGATGTGCAGCAGATGATCCTGGTCCAGGAAGCGCTGCAGGAGCAGAAGATTGCCGAGATCGCCGGCCAGATCAAAGCGAGGCCCAGCGTGAAATTTGTATTGATTGCAGGTCCGTCTTCATCGGGCAAGACGACTTTTTCCAGACGGCTTTCGGTTCAGCTGCGTGCTGCAGGACTCATTCCGCACGCCATCTCGGTAGACAATTACTTCGTCGATCGTGAACACACCCCGGTTGACGAGAACGGAGAATACGATTTTGAGAGTATTAAGGCGATCGATATCGATGCCTTTAACGATGATCTCAACCGGATGCTGGCGGGTGAGGCTGTACAGATGCCGACCTTCAATTTCAAGACCGGATACAGAGAGTACAACGGCGACAGCATTACAATGGGCGAATCCGACATATTGGTTATTGAGGGAATCCACTGCCTCAATGATGAACTGACCAGGAAGCTTCCCGCAGAGAATAAGTTTAAGATCTATATTTCAGCACTTACTTCGATCAGTATCGATGAGCACAACCGCATTCCGACAACGGACGGGAGACTGATTCGCCGTATGGTCCGTGATTTCAGAACGCGCGGCGTTGATGCGGCCGAGACGATAGCCAGATGGCCGTCTGTGCGCCGCGGTGAGGAACAGAACATCTTCCCGTATCAGGAGCAGGCAGACGCAATGTTCAATTCAGCGCTTATTTACGAACTGGCTGTTCTGAAAGTACAGGTTGAGGCCCTGCTGTTCAGAGTTGAGCGCAGTGCGCCTGAGTATCTGGAGGCAAAGAGACTGCTCAAGTTCCTTGATTATTTCGTCGGAATAGGCGCAGAGATGGTCCCGACGAACTCGATCCTGCGTGAGTTTGTCGGCGGCGGATGCTTTAACGTCTAAAGAGACTTGCGGTATGGCAGCGCCTTGTTGTATAATACTAAACGTTAACTCGATGTTTGAAAAGATTATGTTGGAGAGATGATTATGAGCTTATTACTGGCAGCAGCAGGCGATACAACTTTTTTGATTGTTTTTTATGTTGTGATTATCGCAGCATTCTATTTCTTCCTGATTCGTCCGAGAAGAAAAGAACAGAACCGTATCAATCAGATGTACGCAGATATGGAAGTTGGCGACAGCGTCCTGACGACAAGCGGTTTCTACGGTGTCCTGATTGACATTGAAGAAGAGACTGTTATTGTTGAGTTTGGCGGAAATAAGAACTGCCGTATTCCGATGCAGAAAGCAGCGATTCAGCAGATCGAGAAGCCTTCAGCTGGTGAGGAAGAGTAATTCTTTATACAAGCGACAGCTATGATAAAGACCGGTTTTCCGTGAGGGAAACCGGTCTTTTTATAATCGTTGTATTTTAAGAATTAAGACTGCTGATCGACCCGCATAAATCCGCGAAGTGCGTTTACAACTGCGTCACCCAGCAGGGCCTTGCACTGAGTATCTACAACATCGGGATCTATAGTCATATCACTGGCACTGAATTCAATCATCAGAGCGATGTATGTCTCTGCATAGAGGCGTGTAATAAATCCTTCGTTAATGGTGGACAGATGGTAGTTCAACAGAGTTTCCTGTCTTTTGATAGCTTTCTTTATGAGACGTGTCATAAAGGCTGCGGCTTCCTCGTGGATCGAGGCTGCCCCGCAGTTGTGGACTAAATACTTATGATCCTCCATGAATGACAATACAGATTTAATATTGCCCAGCCAGTCTTCCCATGTCTGCAAGCCGGGATTGAGCTTTGTGACCTGATAGACAATGGCTTCAAAAGCAAGATTGCCAAGGGATGTAAAGTGATGATAGAACGTAGGACGCGAGACATTACTCTTTTTGCATAATTCGGTGACAGTGATTTTTTCGAACGGTTCTGTCTCCATAAGATCAATCATGGCAATTTTAAGCTTTTCCTCAGCGTACAATTTATCGGCCCCTTTCTAACCGAGAAGATGCCTG
>JAEEGL010708336.1_pt1 | contig 10794 bp, 7 predicted proteins | sample 9134231 | NCBI WGS metagenome assembly JAEEGL01 (sample SAMN16246548, study PRJNA631951) | gut metagenome | biome: gut microbiome; feature: rumen; material: fiber-attached | host: Bos | place: Iran: Karaj | collected 2018-10
AGCGGGGATGTCTTCGTCGTAGGAGTAGGAACGATTCAGAGGGTGTCCGTCGTTATCTACAAGCACGTAGAAAGGCTGAGCATTCGCTCCGAACTTGCTGCGCTGCAAATAACTCCAGCGGTCACCTACAGTACGCAACTTTCGTTCGGCACCATTCTCCTGTACTATGATCGGCTCGGGAAGCGGGGTTTTGTCATCAACATAAAGAGTGATGAGCACATAACGCTCGTTGATGACCTCTGCAACCCGAGAATCGGTCCAAACGGCAGCCTCCATCTTACGGCAGTTCACGCATCCGTAGCCGGTAAAGTCGAGCATGACGGGAAGATGGTTGGCTCGTGCGAACGCCATCCCCTGGTCGTAGTCGTGGAATCGAGCTTCCACCTCCGAGTGGGAAAGGTTAAAGTCCTGGGTGTACATGGGTGGTGCAAAGGCACTTACAGCCTTGCAGGGTGCCCCCCACAAACCAGGCACCATGTAGAGGGCAAAGGAAAGAGAAATGAGAGCCATTAGAAAGCGCGTCACACTAATGCGGGGACGCAGGATGACATTGCCGCCCTCGTCGTACTCGTCCTCGTCATGCGGCAGTCGAATCCATCCCAACAGATAGGTTCCAAGCAAGGCGAAGAGCATAATCCAGAGGCTAAGGAACGTCTCACGGTCGAGCAGGTGCCAACCGTAAGCCAAATCAGCAACCGAGAGGAATTTCAGCGAGAAGGCCAGTTCTACGATACCCAATGACACCTTGACCACATTCATCCAGTTGCCGCTGCGGGGTGCACTCTTCAACCAGGCAGGGAAGAGGGCAAAGAGAGTGAAAGGCAGGGCCAGAGCTAAGGCAAAGCCCAGCATACCAATAGTAGGAGCCACGATGCTGCCCAACGTGCTGACCTCAACGAGAAGGAACCCGATGATGGGACCCGTACAGGAGAAGCTTACGAGGCTCAACGTGAAGGCCATCAGGAAAATGCTCACAAGGCCACTGGTACGCTCCGATTTACGATCAACAGCATTCGTCCAGGAACTGGGTAGCGTAATCTCAAAACCTCCCAGAAAACTAGCGCCGAAGACAAAGAGCATCAGGAAAAACAGGATATTGAAGACTGCATTCGTACTAAGGGCGTTCAAGGCACTAGCACCGAAGAGTAGGGTGACAAAGAGGCCCAGCAGCAGGTAAATAACAATGATACTAAGCCCGTAGGTGAAAGCATCACGCACACCACGAGACTTACCCTGACTCCTTTTCAAGAAGAAGCTAACGGTCATAGGGATAATGGGCCAAACACAAGGTGTGAGCAGCGCCACAAAACCACCCAGAAGACCTAGAAGGAAGATACTCAAGAGACTACGGTCAGACGGCTGAGATGTCTCACCAAACGCCTGCAACTCAGAGATGACTGGTTGCCATAGCCCCCCCATACCCTCCTCGGGGATGAGAGACGGGGAAACCATCAATGAGTCGGAATCGTCGGGACTAATAGACAAAGAAGAAGGAGACACAGCATCTTCATTGGCCAGGGAAGGGAGAGTCGAAGTTTCTGCAGAGACATCCCCAATCCGTTGGGAAGAGTCGTGAGTAAGTCCACTGGGCTTGCCGGATGTGGAATTGTTGGCTATTCCCTTCCCCTTAAAGTTAAACTCCACATTTGTTGGGGGCATGCAGTTCTTGTCGTTACAGGCTCCATAGGTAAGGTAGCCAGCCACCTCATATTCAGATGCGGTAAGCATAAGTGTCTGTGAGAAGGAAACATTGCCCTCCATAAAGCTAACATCCATATCAAAGACAGCATCGTGTGAGCGTATGAGTTTGCCGGTTGCCCTCAGCTTGCCCTTGGGCTTGGCTCCGTTGCACTTTTCAAACGTCAGTTCGGCCGGGGTGGGACCACCTTCGGCTATGTCTGTGCCATAGACATGCCAACCCAGGTCTGCTTTTCCGCTGAAAACAAGTTCAACTTCAAGGTCGGAAACCCGTTTCTGTTGCACCTCGAACGTAACGGGTTGTTCTAACTGAGCTCCGGCCGCCTGGGTCAGACACAGAAATAATATGAAGAGTATCTGTTTCATATCAATCCTAATCTCTTTGCTTCGCATTTTATATCAATCCTTTCTTTACGTCCGCAAAGGTATCAAAAAAATCCATTCGGGCATCAGAAACGGGTTCCTTTTTCATCCAGAAGGCCCATTTTTCTGCACAAAGACATACCCACTGTGCATTTTTTGCAAGTTTTCACACTTCTTCCTTGCATAAGTGAGTAATTTGTCGTTACTTTGCACCCCGAAAAGTAGAAATCGTTATTTTTAAGTATAACTAAATTAAATTATTATGTCTGAAATTGAAGCTAAAGTAAAAGAGATTATCGTGGACAAGTTGGGCGTTGACGAAGCTGATGTAACTCCCGAAGCTAGTTTTACAAACGACCTGGGTGCAGATTCTCTGGACACCGTAGAACTGATTATGGAGTTCGAGAAAGCCTTCGAAATTACCATTCCCGACGATAAGGCTGAGAAGATTTCCACCGTTGCTGACGCCATTGCCTTCATCGAAGCCAACAAGTAAAGCACAGGATTAGCACTATTAAAAACGTTGAAAGCTGGATGAGCTAAGGGACGTAGAAGGCGTGCCAAGAGACATCCAGCGTTCAACGTTCAACTTTATTCACGCAGGCGCACGCTTGCGCTTTATTATTATTGTTCGCGCGCGAAGCAAGCACGTACTCACACACACTCGTAACAACTTACACACCTGAGAGAGAGGCCAAATGACAAAAGAGCAGGATAGCGAAAAGGAGATAGACTTCCCTACTCTAAACTTGCACAATGGCGAGAACAACGATTAGACACACGAAAAAGAGTATTATACACATGGAACTGAAAAGAGTTGTAGTGACGGGCATTGGTGCCGTAAGCCCACTGGGCAATACTGCCGAAGAGACTTGGCAGCGGATGCTGGAGGGCGTGAGCGGTGCAGCCCCTATCACCCATTTCGATGCAAAGGACTTCAAGGCACAGTTCGCCTGCGAAGTGAAGGACTTTGACGTAACAAAATATGTGGATCGCAAGGAGGCCCGCAAGATGGATCTTTACTGCCAGTACGCAATGGCATCGGCCACAATGGCTGTTGAAGACAGCGGGCTTGACATGGAGACGCTCGACAAGAACCGCGCAGGAGTGATATTTGGAGTAGGCATCGGCGGTATGCACACCTTCGAAGAGGAAGTAAGCAACTATGCCCTGACTGGCGAGAAGCTGGGTCCCAAGTACAGCCCCTTCTTTGTACCCAAGATGATTGCCGACATCTGCAGCGGTCACATCAGCATCAAGTATGGCCTGCACGGTCCGAACTATGTAACCTCCAGCGCTTGCGCCAGCAGCACGAATGCCCTCGCCGACGCCTTCAACCTAATTCGATTGGGCAAGGCCAAAGTGATGGTGAGTGGCGGAGCTGAGGCTGCCATCTTCCCTGCCGGAGTGGGTGGGTTCACTGCCATGCACGCTCTGAGCACACGCAACGATGACCCACAGCACGCCAGCCGCCCGTTCAGCGCCAGCCGCGACGGATTTGTGATGGCCGAGGGTTCAGCATGCCTGATTTTGGAGGAGCTGGATCACGCTAAAGCTCGCGGTGCAAAGATATACGCCGAAATGGCCGGAGCGGGCATGAGTGCTGACGCGCACCATATCACTGCCTCGCATCCTGAAGGATTGGGAGCCAAGCTGGTAATGGAGAACGCCCTGGAGGATGCCGAAATGAAGCCCGAAGATATCGACTACATCAACGTACACGGCACTTCGACGCCCGTAGGCGATATATCTGAGGTAAAAGCCATTCAGGCCGTCTTTGGCGGACACGCCTACAAACTGAATATCAGCAGTACGAAGTCCATGACGGGCCATCTGCTGGGAGCTGCCGGTGCCCTGGAAGCTATGGTCAGCGTTTTGGCCGTGAAGAACGACATCATCCCTCCCACCATCAACCACGATGAGGAGGACAAAGATCCCGAGATTGACTACAACCTGAACTTCACGTTCAACAAGGCACAGAAGCGTACCGTACGGGCTGCCCTGAGTAACACATTCGGATTCGGCGGACACAACGCCTGTGCTATCTTCAAAAAATACGCCGAATAGAAGTGCTTAGCTCTAACCTTATAGACGCGATAAGGTTGCCTTTCCGCAAGGATAAGGCACTTTATCGCTCTTTTTATACCATGCTGGGGTTCTATCCGCGCCATATCCAGCTCTATCAGGAAGCTCTGATGCACAGCTCGATGTCAGCTAAAAGCGAGAAAGGACGCCCGCTGAACAACGAACGGCTTGAGTTTCTGGGCGATGCCATACTGGACGCAGCAGTGGGCGACATCGTGTTCCATCACTTCCAGGGGAAGCGCGAAGGGTTCCTGACCAACGCACGCAGCAAGATCGTGCAAAGAGAAACGCTGGGACGAATCGCCGTAGAGATGGGGCTCGACAAGTTAATCATGCATACCAGCCGCGGACACCAGAACCACAACAGCTACCTGGCCGGAAATGCCTTTGAAGCCATGATAGGTGCCATCTACCTGGATCGCGGCTACAAGGCCTGCCTGAAGTTTCTGGAAAGACACATCCTGAAGCACTATATCAACATAGACAAGCTGGCATACAAGGAGATGAACTTCAAGAGCAAACTGCTGGAATGGTGCCAGAAATACCGCCTTCATGCCCAATACCAACTGGTGGACGAACAACGCACCAAAGAGGGTTCGCCGATATTCAAGACTACAGTATGGATAGAGGACGTAGAGTGTGGTACGGGACAGGGATTCTCGAAAAAGGAAAGTCAGCAACAGGCCAGCAAGAATGCGATGAAGAAGATGGAACAAGACCCCGCCCTGAAGGAGAAGCTGAAGGAATTGGGGCAAGCCAAACTGAACGGATGAGCATCACACGAATCATACGGCCCCTACTGACTCTGCGGCGCCAGCGGCAACTGGACCTCTATGCCAGCAAGGCCCCCGAACTGCAGATGGAGGTTCTGAAACACCTGATCGGAAAGGGGATACAGACGGAATGGGGACAGACACACCATTACGAAGATGCGATGAGCTACGAAGCATTTGCCAGCCAGACGCCCGTAAACACCTATGAGGAGCTGAAGGGCCATATCGACCGGATGCGTCAGGGAGAACGTGATGTGCTATGGCCGGGACTGGTGAAATGGTATGCCAAATCCAGCGGCACGACAAACGACAAGAGCAAGTTCATCCCCGTAAGCCGGGACGGGCTGCACGACACGCACTACGCAGGCGGCACCGATGCGGTGGTCTGGTATCTCAGGAATAATCCGCAGAGCCGCATCTTCGACGGGAAAGCCCTGATACTGGGCGGAAGCCACGCACCGAACTATAATCTGAAGAACAGCCTTGTAGGCGACCTGAGCGCCATTCTGATAGAAAACATCAACCCGCTGGTCAACCTGGTGCGAGTACCGCGCAAAGCCACTGCCCTGCTGAGCGATTTCGAGGTGAAGCGAGACCGCATTGCACACGAAGCACTTAAGCAGAACGTGACGAACCTGAGCGGCGTACCCTCCTGGATGCTCTCGGTCTTGACGCGCGTTATGGAGCTTTCCGGCGCCTCGCACCTAGAGGAGGTCTGGCCCAACCTGGAAGTGTTCTTCCACGGTGGAGTGGCCTTCACGCCCTATCGCCAGCAATACGAGCGCCTCATCACCACCCCGCAGATGCATTATATGGAGACCTACAACGCCTCAGAGGGTTTCTTCGGCCTTCAGGACGACCCCGGCGACCCTGCAATGAGTCTGATGATTGACTACGGCGTGTTCTACGAGTTCACCCCGATGGATGAGCTGGAAAGCGAGAATCCTTCGGTAGTGCCTCTCTGGGGTGTAGAGGCAGGACGGAACTACGCTATGGTTATCACCACTTCGAGCGGACTATGGCGATACATGATTGGCGATACGGTACGCTTTACGCAGAAAGACCCCTATAAATTCATCATCACCGGGCGGACGAAGTTCTTCATCAATGCCTTCGGAGAAGAACTCATTGTGGACAATGCCGAAAAGGGGTTGGCCGAAGCATGCCGCCAGACAGGCGCACAGGTACTGGAATACACTGCGGCCCCCGTCTTCATGGACGAGCACGGGAAGTGCCGCCACCAATGGCTCATCGAATTCAGCCGGATGCCGGAGGACCTAGAAGCCTTTGCCCGACAGCTGGACAGCGCCCTCCAGCGAATAAACTCCGACTACGAAGCCAAGCGTTTCAAGGACATCACCCTGCAACCCCTGCAGATCATCGTGGCAAGGAAAGGGGTGTTCAACGACTGGCTGAAGGCAAAGGGAAAGCTGGGCGGGCAGCACAAGGTGCCACGTCTGAGCAACAAACGCGACTTCATCGAAGAGATACTGAAACTGAACGAATGAGAGGAAAGCACCTGGCATACACTGCGCTGCTGATGCTGGTACTCGTGGCCTGTGCCAGCATCGGCAACCCTGACGGCGGGATATACGACGAGATTCCGCCGAAGGTGGTATCGTCAACGCCAGGAAATCAGGCCACCGGGAACAAGAGCAAGAAGATAAGCATTCTCTTCAACGAGTTCATCAAGCTCGAGAACGCCAACGAGAAGGTCATCGTCTCGCCGCCTCAGATCGAGCCGGCAAACGTGAGGGCCGACGGCAAACGCGTGAAGATAACCCTCTACGACACCCTCCAGGAGAACACCACCTACACCATCGACTTCAGCGATGCCATCGAAGACAATAACGAAGGCAACCCGATGGGGCAATACACCTTTTCGTTCAGCACGGGCGAATCCATCGATACCATGGAGGTGGCCGGAACGGTACTGAACGCCCAGGACCTGGAACCCATCAAGGGCATCATGGTCGGCCTCTACCCCGCCGACTCCACCTTCAGCGACACGCTGCTCACAAGCACTCCCTTCCAGCGCATCTCGCGCACGAACGGCAGTGGGCGGTTCTCCATCAAGGGGGTCAAGCCCGGCCGCTACCGCACCTTCGCCCTGAAGGATGTCGATGGCAACTTCGTCTTTAACCAGAAAAGCGAGGTAGTAGCCTTCGACACAACGGTCATAGAGACCTCGTGCAAGCCCGATGTCAGGATGGACACCATCTGGCGAGACTCCACGCACTACGACTCAATCCGCGTAATCCCCTATACCCACTACCTGCCCGACGATGTGGTGCTGCTGGCTTTCCTTGAGGAGGGGCAAGACCAGCACCTGCTGAAGACCGAGCGCGCCGACCCCTACTCGTTCAAGCTCTACTTCACTGCACCCGCCGACTCCCTGCCCGCCATCGAGGGCCTCAATTTCGATGCTTCGTGCCTGGTGGCCGAGGCGACAGACAAGAACGACACCATAACCTACTGGGTCACCGACACCATGTACAGCCAGCAGCAGGACACGCTTTCCCTGGCCCTCACCTACCTCGAGACGGACACCCTGGGAAAACTCTCGCCCCATACCGACACCCTGAACCTCGTACCGAAAGAACGCTATGAGAAGATTCAGAAAGAGAAGCAGAAGCTGATAGACGGATGGAAGAAGGAGCAGGAGAAGAAGCAGAAGAAAGCCAAGGGGCAGCTTCCATACGAGGAAAACCCGTACGAGAAGACGTGGCTCGAGCTGTCGGTCAAGCCCAGCGGCTCGATAGACCCCAACCAGAACGTAAGCATAACGGCCAAGGAACCCATTCTGAGCGTTGACTCCGCGCGCATACATTTTTATATTAAGAAGGACACCGACTGGATAGAAGCTCCCTACCTCTTCATGCCGGTAGAGCGCAACCTCAGCTCATACATGCTCTATGCCGAATGGGAACCCGACCAGCAATATCGCTTCGAAGCCGACAGCGCCGCCTTCCTGAGCATAATGGGCCACGAGTCCAAGGCCATGAAGAACGAGTTCAAAGTGCGCTCGCTCGACGAGTTCGGCTCCATCTTCGTGCACGTCATACTGCCCGATACGGGGGTAGTGGTGCAGCTCATGAACCGCAGCGACAAGGTAGTGGCCGAACAGAGAGCCGACTCCACCGGACAGGCAGATTTCTACTATCTGAGACCCGCGGAATACTACCTGCGATGCTTCATCGATGCCAACGGGAACGGCATTTGGGACACCGGCGAATACGCTACCGGACGACAGCCCGAGGAGGTCTTCTACTTCCCCAAGCCGCTTACCCTGAAGGCCCAGTGGGACATGGAGCAGGACTGGGATGTGAGGAGCATCGAGCGGGCGAAGCAGAAAGCCCTGGCCATCACAAAGCAGAAGCCCGACAAGGCCAAGTCGGTTAAGGACCGCAACAAACAGCGCGAAGAGGAGAAGAGGAAAGGCAAGAAGGGCACCAGCAACAACCGCAGCAGCAGCGGAATGGGCGGTATGGGAGGCATGGGAGGCTTCGGCGGTTTCTGAGAACCACAATAAGACACTAGGAATATGAGAAGGACTATACTTACCGCAGCCACTACAGCCCTGCTCACGCTCGCCAGCCTGAGCCTGAAGGCCCAATGCAGCGTAGAGAACACCGCTTTCCAGGGAGGCGAGTCGCTCACCTACCAGCTGTTCTTCAACTGGAAATTCGTATGGGTGAAGGCCGGAACGGCCACCATGAAGACCGAGAAAACGGTATGGAACGGAAAGGAGGCATATATCAGCAGGCTCATCACGCAGACTAGTGCACGGCTGGACAAATTCTTCATGATGCGCGACACGCTGCAGAGCATCATCAGCACGGATATGATACCCTGGTACTACAAAAAGGCAGCCAACGAGGGCAGCAAGTACTACGTTGACCAGGTATGGTACAGCTACGGCGACGGACAGACGAAGCTCAGGCAGGAATACCTGAACCGGCAGGGCGTAACCAGCCATGCGAGCACCACGCGCCAGGACTGCGTTTACGACATGATGAGCATGATGCTGCGCGCCCGCTCCTTCAACGCCGACAACTTCAGGGAAGGGCAGAAGATGCAGTTCCCGATGGCCGACGGGCACAAGGTGGAGGACATCACCCTCATCTATCGCGGCAAGCGGAACTTCAAGATGAAGAGCACGGGCATCACCTACCGCTGCCTGGTCTTCTCGTTCGTGGAATACGAGAAAGGCAAGGAGCAGGAGATCATCACCTTCTACATCTCCGACGACGCCAACCACATGCCTGTGCGCCTGGATCTGTTCCTGAAATTCGGCACAGCTAAAGCATACCTATCAAAATCCGAAGGATTGCTCAACGAAACGGCATCAATCATCGGAAAATAGTAGGTTTATCTTACTTATATATTAGATCAAGATACAATAATCAATACTCGTGCGTTAAAATTATGTTAAAAACGCATTTTTGCATAAAAAAAACAGCCAATAGCAGAAAGGTTTCTCAAACATATTTAATAATTTTGCACAAGAAATTTATCAGTATTTATTATTAATTATACCAATTGTAACAAGTAACATGAAGGAAAAAAAGTTTTTGACGAAGGCTGAGCATCAGGTTATGCTCATCCTGTGGGGACTGAAAGAAAAAGGTGGTTTCACAAACGACATCCTGAGAGGGTACGAAGAGCCCAAGCCCGCTTACACGACTTTGGCTACTTTCCTGAAGATCCTTACCAACAAGGGTTTCGTTAAGTCCAGCAAGGTTGGTTCCATGCTCTATTTCACCCCGAAGGTGTCCAAGATGGACTATTGCAAGATCGTGATGGAGAAGGCCTGCGACGACTACTTCGACGGCGACATCGTGAAGTTCTTCCAGTTCCTGGCTAAGAACAACGCCCTCACTCCCGAGCAGAAGGAAGTGGTTCTGGCAGCAATCGGATAAAACTGCAGAAGACCTGAGTTAAGGGGACAAACAGTTTGAACCTCCATTAACTAACACGAGAAAGAGGCGGGCCCGCTGAGGTTCGCCTCTTCTCTTTCCCCCCAGTTCCTCATCTGCTCCCATCCACTCCCATCCACTCTCATCCACTCCATCCACTCCCATCCACTCCCATCCGCTTCCATCCGCTTCCATCAGCTCCCATCCACTCCCATCTGCTTCCATCCGCTCCAATTCCTTCGCGGCCTCCCCCCATTTTCCGGGCAGAAGAAAAAGAAAAAGATTTCCCTTTTGCCAACTCGACTTTGCAAAACAACAATAAAAGAGAAAATATATATCCCCGCCCCTCAAAAAAAACGCCTTTCGGCTTCGTCAGTTCAAAAGAAAAGCGTAACTTTGCACCGCCAAAAGAAAGGCAGCAATGATTTAAGGTAAAAATATTCACCAACAATAATTTTTATAACGAATGGCAACATTAGATTTAACCAAGTATGGCATCACCGGTTCTACCGTGATTGCCCACAATCCTTCCTACGAGTTCCTCTTCGAAGAGGAGATGAAGTCTGAACTGACAGGCTACGACAAGGGTCAGCTCACCGAACTGGATGCCGTTAACGTGATGACCGGCATCTTCACCGGCCGTTCGCCCAAGGACAAGTACATCGTGATGGACGAACAGAGCAAGGACAAGGTGTGGTGGACCACAGAGGACTATCCCAACGACAACCACCCCATGAGTGAAGAGGTATGGGCCAAGGTGAAAGAGATAGCCGTAAAGGAACTCTGCAACAAGAACCTGTATGTAGTAGATGCATTCTGCGGCGCCAACGAGGCCACACGCCTGCGCGTGCGCTTCATCGTAGAGGTAGCCTGGCAGGCTCACTTCGTGAAGAACATGTTCATCCAGCCCACTTCGGAGGAACTGGAGAGCTTCGAGCCCAACTTCGTGATCTACA
>JAEEGL011492551.1_pt1 | contig 10794 bp, 9 predicted proteins | sample 9134231 | NCBI WGS metagenome assembly JAEEGL01 (sample SAMN16246548, study PRJNA631951) | gut metagenome | biome: gut microbiome; feature: rumen; material: fiber-attached | host: Bos | place: Iran: Karaj | collected 2018-10
TCGTACGAGAGAGCGTCCGTATCCGTGGCGTCGTCGACATTGTCCAATGCGTCATAGACCGCCTTGAAGAACATCTGCTCATTGAAATCAGAGCCGATGCAAGGCAAGTACAGTTCCTCGTCGTCCTCATCCGGCTCGTTCCTGTACGTATCCGAAGGATCGTAGCTCCGATTATACATCCTGCTGAGCATCCTGATGCCGGACGCCACATCAACTGTCTTCAGGGAGTGGATCGGATGCCTGACATCCTTTGGCTCCCAGTCCTGCGGGGGCCCCGTCCATTCCGAGAAGCGTACGAGGTTCGTAATGTAAGGGTGCTCCCTGTCGAAGAGGATCAGTGCCTCCCCGTTCTCCTTACTCAGCCTCTGAAGCCTGTAAGCGTCCATCAGAGGCCTTCCATCCTTTCCCTGCCCGCATAGATAGGAATAGTAGTTCAACATGTCCGCCTCATGGCTGTTCAGGAAATAGTTGACGGTGCAGTTCCCTAAGATGGTCTTCATTCCATCCTCGCCATATCTGGATCTGACCTGTGAAAGTGCCTGGACAATGAACATGAACCTGATGTTACGGGAACGGCAGGCGGAGACCATGGCATCTATGTTCGATAGCTTCGGGAAGCTGGCGAACTCGTCGAGTATGAGGTTGAACCTGTTGGGAAGCCTGTCCCCGGGATACATGGAGGCACAATCGATCAAGGCCATGTACATCTGCTGCACGAACATGGATACTATGGAATGGTATGCGGTCTTTTCATCTGGAACACAGATAAATATGACCGCCTTCTTCTCGACCATGCTCTTGAAATCGATATCATCATCGACCAGAACGCTTGAGATGTATGTGTTTGTAGCAAATGGGATCAGGGCCTTCCTGGCCGTCTGTATGATGCAGGACCCGGTCTTTTCTGAATTCTCGTAATATACATCCATGTATGTCCTGACATTGTCCAACGGACCCAGTAGCTCATAGAATTCATCGAATTCCTCTCTGTGGCCGATCATGTATGAGAAAATGGCCATCAGGTTGCGGATAGTGACCTGTTCAGGATCGTCACAGATGCGGAACAGAAGAACCATGGCGCCCTTCAGCACCTCTGCGCCGGCCTCATCCCAGAAGGGATCGTCGAATGATCCGACCGGCGACAGTATGTTCGCATAGTTCTCGACCAGCTCTATCGCAACGGACATCTTCTTGGCATCTCCGCTACGATACATGTTGTAAGGTTTCAGCAGCGGGTTCCATGAGACACTCTCCTCGGGTTCCCTGAGGTCGATTTTCTTGATGATGTCATATCCAAGCACCTCGAAGATCCAGCGAGTGCTGTCATAGAGCTCCCCCTTGCAGTCCGCGATGATCAGATTCTCTCCAGCTCTGGCCTGTGCCATGATGGTCGGGATCGCCACAAATGTGGATTTGAGGCTACCGGAAGCCCCTGTGACCAGGATGTGTCCGTCCGACCTATCGACGTATGCGTTAACCTTGTCAGAATAAACGACGACACCTCCGGTTTCAACGGGGGAAATGTCTTTGATGGAGATCCTGTTGAAATTGCTGAAGAACTCCTGATCGGAGGCCAATCTGGCCTCCCTGTTAGGTGTCACCACCCCTCCCAAGATGTGATCTACGATGGCTTTATGCTCAGACTTCATGTGAATGGATGTGCTGCCCTTTGAAAACATAGGGCTCAGATCAATTATGTCTCCGCTTTCGTCCATCTCAATCACCCGATCATGTGGTCCACATATCCCTTCTTAGGGAGATAGAGCTGAGCTTCGTTAGCGATCCCCCTCTCTCCGGATACCGGGCCTATGGTCCTCTCCAGCTCTTCCAGAATCTGCTTCTGCGACTGCAGACAGAGCTTAATGTACTCCATGCACTCATCCGGAGTCTCTCCTTCTTTGGGCACCAGACATGATGTCCTGAACTTCAGGAACCCCCTGCTGTCGTAGGAGAAGAACCCAATGGAGATAGATTCGTTGATCCTTGCAAGTGCAGAGTCGATATCCGCAGACTTGACGGCATCCGGTTTATACTCGCATGCAGACTCGAAGATTGCGTATGTCTCATCGATGATCGTGACCTGTGTGACGTCTGGAAGCCCCTCCTTCACCTTAGCCACCACCTTGAATATGTGCTCATCGGGCCTCTTTACTACGAATCCCATTTCTTTGTATGCTTTCTCTGCCGACCTAATGCTTGTATCTAATGATGCTCTAGACATTTCGTCGTCCTCCTCTTTCTTGTTTGTAAACTATGGAAGTTTCATGCTTCCAATAAAAGGCGGGTGGAAGCCAAGCCCAATTGTTCCAGAAAATATATATACAGCTTTAATGGAAAAAAGAATGATTCGATTTAGCGTCAAACGGGAGGCTTCAATCTAATCCAAATCTGAGATGGGTGAATGAGATGGACGATGCGGACCTGCAATATTTCGGGAGTAAGGAGCGCAGCAAATACCAATTGTTCATAAAGATCCTTAACGAATCTGACGATGAAGAGAACGGTCGCTACAGGGACAAACTAGTGGAGATCTTCGAGGACGACATAGCAACTATCGAAGAGTTCCTCAGGAATGCAGGAGTGTACTTCGACGAATCTCCCATCGAATATACAGAAGAGCAGGAGCTACTGTGTGCTAAGATTATGGAGTTCCATGTGGACGAGATCTACAGACTTATGAAAATGCGGGACAGAGCATTGGCTGTAAAGATCAGAAGGGAACTGTTCTCGCCTGACGTCGATTATCCCGATGAGAACATAGATGACTGGATCCTCGATTACGAAGGGGATATCGACTGCAGGCTCATAGATCTGAGGAATATAGAACTGGACGGCATCGACTACCCCGATGCTTACTACACCATAAACTAAATCATCTAATGATAATGATCTGATCACATATCTTCCATCGAAAATCCCTCGAAGGACACTTCATAACCTTCGAGCTTGTGCGATAGCTGTTTACCCTTCTCCCTCAGCTCCCCCAATCTTATCTTATCGGGGTTCCTCTTGACCTCGATGAGCCTTGCTTTCTTCTCTATGTCATCTATCAGCACGATGTCTATCTCGACAGTGCCAGATCTGTTCCAGTAGCTGCCTATCTGAGTATAGGTCTCCTCTTCGGTCAGCTTCCTCCTGAAGTAGTCCTCAAGCGCCCTCCCCTCATATTCGGAGATGCCGTGGTCAATCATCCTGCGTAGAAGGTCATACCTACCCGATTCCACGTAGCTGTAGTTAGGCTGGATGAACCTGAAGTAGAACCTCATATACATATCAGAGACAACCCAGCGCGTGTTCCTGTTGCTGGGATCAGAGAATATGGGCGATATGTGATCGACGAAACCGTATTCATCCTCCAGACGCTTAAGATAGGGGCCAACCTCCATGTTCAGTTCTTGTTCCACCTCTGCACGGCGCCCCTTCCCTTCCGATAGGAGCTGCAGTATCGAGAAATATGTGCTGTACTCGGTGCCGAACTCCGTCACCAGGATGTCCTTCCCGTCTGTGAGAAACACCGACCCTGAGGAGGACACCTTCCTCAGCATGGATTCCGAATCGGTCGCACCATCATCCATCAACAGCTCGATGTAAAGGGGAACGCCTCCGGTTAGCATGTACATCGTAAGCAGATCCCCGTTAGTGTAAGAGGAGTTGTATCTCCTCAATATGCCCTTCATAAGGGAGATGCTGAAAGGATGGAGTTCTATCTTCGATGTGGGACGTTGGAAGAGAGGTTCCTTGTCATTCTCGAAGATCTCCTTCATCATCGAATGGACAGAACCGCTGATGACCAAGTTCATCTTAGTGGTACCCTTGTACGAATCCCACACGTTCTGAATCTCACTGAATATCGATTTATTCACCCTCTTCAGGTCCTGAAATTCGTCTATTAGGAGGGTCAGAGGTTCCGCACGAGTGTATATCATGAGTGCTTTCAGTACTTCAGCGAGTCTTGTGTAATTCCCAGGAAGCTCCACGCCGGCGTCCATCGATGCCTTGACCAATTCGCTACAGAGAAGTGTCTCGTTCACCCGTGAAACGAAGAGATAGATGTAACGCTGTCCCTGAACCGATCTAAGCATGAGCTCTGTCTTGCCAATACGGCGCCTGCCGGTTATCACAGTAAATGTACTCTTCTTGAGGGACTGCTCCCTGATGTGTGCAAGTTGGCTCAGTTCTTCCTCACGTCCAAAGAATTCCATGTTTGTGTGATGAATTCTAACGTAATATATATTACGGTAATTTATATTACGTTACTGTAAGGAAGATAGACGAGTTAACATCCTTTCATAATCACAAATAGATTCTTTTCTGCCACTGACTGACATCAGGCGGGCACAACTGCATCTCGCTGAACGGCAAGGATAGATATCGCAGCCTAAACACTCGACAGGAATGGCCGGAATCCTTCCCAACAGCGTTTCTCTACGGACCTTATCGATCCCATCCACGACATTCCCCATGCATAGCTCCGGATACTCAGACCAGATGTGACATGGGAACAGCCTTCCATCCGGCATCACATAGATGTTCTCGCCGTCCTCGCATTCCGATGGACCGCTTCCGCTCAACCCGCTGAATGCAATATCTTTGTTATCATCGACTATCTCAGCCAGCACATTCTCCAACTCTTCGTAATCCCAACCTGATGTGTTCGCCACCGGATTCAAGCAAATATTCATGAACCCCAACTCTGTCAGAACCCTGACGTCGTCGGAAAGGCCGCTGACATCCCCTGGATAATATGTGCACACAGCTATGCTATCTGGGCGGTATTTGAGGAGCAGTTCCGAGGCGTTGTCAATTATTTGCTTCGAATACGCTCCGAAGAGAGGTCTCGTACGTCCTACCCTGGTGCCGTCGTGAGAGATGGAGAATCTGAACGGAACATCATAGGTCATCTCCAAGAACTCCTCATCGAGCATCGACCCATTGGTTGTCATGAAGAATGAAGGATTGTCAGAGACCAGCAGACTGCGGTCTATGGCCCTGAGAATCAGATCCTTCCTCATTAGAGGCTCCCCTCCGTAGAAACCGATACGCACGCCGCTGCAGCCCCGTATGAGATCCACCGCCCTCGTCATCGTATCCATTGACATATCCGTATTGGACCTCTTCTCGAAGCAATAGGTGCAACGCATGTTGCACTGTTCGGTGACCTTCAGGATAAGTCTCATCGAAAGTCTCCAAGAACCGTCTGCTTCGGACCACTTTTGAACCTGTCCAGATACACACCTCTCAGAGATGCCGACAGTTCTGAGAGCTCGGCATCCGATATGTCCGATTCGATGAGCGATAACGAACGCAGTCTGTCGCAAATCCTGTCAGAACCGAACTTGCATACCATATCGATACATCTAGCTAACGGGATGAAATAGTACTCTAGACCTGTCCTGCAAGCAAAATCGCATGCGGTGAACAGTTCTGACGGTTTCAGAGGGGTTTCTATGAACCATGTCACCATCGATAAAAAACCGCCCGCTGCACCGACTGTAAAGACCGGGCTCCCCTGGTCATGGTATTCTTGTAAGAATCCCTTCGGCAGTTTCTGTGTATCGCCTCTGTACACGAAACCGCCTTTGAGCGTGTGTGCATTCAGAACTATCAGATCCGGATCGTCGACCATCTCCTGGTCCTCATCCTCGCAGAACCCGACGATCTGCGAGACTATCCTGGTCACGGGGCGGTTCAGTTTGATATAGTCGGAAAGAAGCAAATCCTCGGTGATTATGCCCTCTTCCAGCAGTATCTCGTACTTTTCGGAATGATCTACCCCTGCATTCTCGCCTGCCAGATACACCGCCTTGAAGGCAGAATCGATATCCTGCCTATCCAGCAATGAGATGAATCTACGAATGATATCCTTCTGGTATTCGGTGAGATAAACAGAAGAGTTCCCCCTATATTCCAGACACAGGATTATCTTCTTCATCAACGGATCGGGATCACCGTCGAATACCGGATAGTCATAATTGGGACCTACCCAGATCAGCTGAAAAGGATGCTCAGGGTCGATACTGTCTATAATCTTCCTGAACATTATGCTGGATTCTTCACCTAGAAGACCATACCTCTCCAAGAACTCGACGTTCTGCCCATCCTCTTCTCTTGCCTCACCGTCCAGTATCCTTACGAATGATGAACGGGTGCTTTCCGGCGTCTCGGAGCTCAATACGATGTTCGGATCCTTCTCTGTCATTATGTAGCCCCTGTCAATTGAACTCCGACCATTCATAGCCGATCTCGAAAGCTATATACTCGTCAGATCCCCCGCCGAATATGCCTTCTATGTCCGTCTTGAAGACGCTGTCCCTATCGGAACAGAGCATCTCCTCCCCGTATACTTCGTAAAGCCTGTCGAATGATTCGTAGCGGCGCTTCTCGCGGACCTTGACATTGATGCTCATGCCTTCTCCGAAACAGAGGGTGAGGATGTCATCCCTCCTTATCATCTCCGAGAGCTTGCATTTGGGGGCCGCTATGGTCTTCCTCCTCTTAGATATGAATTGATCCATCAAACCCACGGGGACGTTTATCGCGGATGCATCGCCCGAGTATTCCACTCTCATGGCCGCCTTCAACGGTATGGATTCCGTGAGGATGAAACCATCCTCTGTATAGTAGAAGTGATTGCTCCGGAGTTCATCGCAGCTGGTATCCACGGTCACATAGACCTTCTGGCCATAATACTCATAGAAACCGTGTTTGTATATCCTCATGAGGAGATATCTTCCGATTCTCGGACGGATCACCCCCTATGTCATCAATTCCCTATACTCGGCAGCGGTGGCAAGGTAGTACAGTATCCCCCTGGTTCTGATCTCCGGATGGGGAACGTCGAAACTGTGTCCCGAATGAGCCCCCGCATATAGACCGTCTTCGGAGACAAAGAGGTTCCCTTCACTCTCACATATGTATCTGATGTCACTTTCGTCTATTCTAAGGCATCTGCTGATCTATTCGATGCAGAACGCCCCATCCTCCCTGTGCGGGATCTTCTGTTCCGAACGCAGAAACTCATTCAGCATCTTGGTGTAACGGTCACGGCTGTCATCCACATAGACCCCCATGGTGACGCACGGCCCCGCCATGTAATCTCTTATCGCCTCCGGTTCGGATAGGGGGATCCTACTCCTAAGCGACCTTGTCAGCGTATTGACGTCGTTTCCGTTCGGCCTGCGGCCTTCCAAACGTATCAGCCTCAGATAATCGAATACATTGGATGGACTACTGATCAGGGATTCCATCGGGACCTCTACGACAGGAATTGCGTTCTTGATGTTGATGTTGAAGGTGTGATCGCCGCTGCGCCTCTGTACGATGCTCATTACAATCTCGTATGCATCCATATACGACTTGAGAGCATACGATAGCCCTTCGAGGGCCACGGAACTATCTTTGGTCTTGACAGCTTTGATGTATCCGCGATAGCCGGAATCATCATGGGGGAAGACCTCCTCTGAATAGACACTACGTCCCTCTGACCTTCCGAAATATGGGACCATTGCCACATATCCGCTTGTACAGCACCCGCTGAATCTCTTCAGTGAATCGTACAGATTCTCGAATTCAAAAGAAGTCATAATTTCGAGTTTCAGAGGCTCAAAATATACGAATATTCTCCCTCTAACATCTTTTTCCATCGTACCACATTGAAAGCATAATGTATTGAGATAAAAGGATAGTGAAAGTCCTACAGCATCACCATTCAACACCACCGGAAACAGCAACCATATACTGAAAGCTTGTACCCTCTTTCCAATCCTGTTTTACTGATTACGATTTCCGCTCCCTTTTCCAAATAATGAGAATAGAGATCGGCCGCCGGTGGGCGGCCTTTTCTCATAGAGTTGCCCTCATTCTGAAACTGTCGATTTCGTCCTGATCCATCTCTCTAATCGCTTTCAGCGCTACCCAGTAAGCATTGTGGATCGGCTGAGACTGATCCCTGAGCTCATCTGCCATGGATTGCAGGAACTGGATGATGGAATCCTTCTTCTTGAACAGGAAAAGGAACTCCTCCATCATCACTCTAGAGAACTCCTCAGGATCGTACGGATCCTCCAATCTGTCGATGGCAGTATTCACGGCTTTTATGAACCTCTGCTTATGGAATTCGCTTTGGGAGGGATCCTGTTCGCAGAACTCTTCCATCTCGAGGTTTACAGGATCGGGAGCAAGGTAGATTATGCCCGGTACCGCCATCAGCTCCTTGATCCCCTTGCCGACATCGACGCTCATGAAGGGCTGGATGGGATGCGCGGATTCGACCAGCCTCCAATCCTCGGCCGGACCCGCCCAGTCCGAGAAACGGACGAGGTTGGTTATGTAAGGGTTCTCCCTTCCGAACAGCACCAGGGCCTCTCCCTTATCCTTGCTGAGCCTCTGAAGCCTGTATGCATCCATCAGAGGCTTGCCGTCATCGTCCTGACCGCACAGGAAGGAGTAGTAGCTCAGCATATCCTCCTCGCGGCTGTTCAGGAAGAAGTTCGTCGTACAGTTGCCGAGGATGATGTTCGCCGTATCCCTGCCGTACTTGGACCTAAGCTGCGAAAGGGCCTGGATGATGAACATGAACCTTATGTTGCGGGAGCGGCAGGCAGATACCATCTCGGCGATGTTGGGCATCGCCGGGAAGCTGGCGAACTCGTCGAGGATCAGATTGAACCTGATCGGGAGCCTCTTATCGGGGTAATCCGAAGCCAGATCCACCAGCGAGGCGTACATCTGCTGGACGAACATGGATACGATGGAGTGATACGTCGCCTTCTCATCCGGGACGCAGATGAATACGACGGTCTTCTTCGTCAGCATGCTCCTGAAATCGATGTCGTCATCGACCATGATGCTGGAAATGTATTCGTTCCCTGCGAATGGCGTCACCGCCTTTCTGGCCATCTGCATGATGCAGCTGCCTGTCTTCTCCGAATTCTCGAAATAGACGTCCATGAACGTGTTTATGTGATCCAGGGAATCCAGATACTCATGGAACGCCCCGAACTCACTCCTGTTGTTGATGATGAATGAGAATACCGCCAGAAGATTGCGTATGGTGACCTGCTTGGGGTCTTTGCATATGCGGAACAGCAGGATCATGGCCCCTTTGAGGACATCCGCCCCCGCCTCATCCCAGAAGGGATCGTCCGTGGATCTTACCGGAGACAGCTCGAATGCGTAGTTCTCAACCAGCTCGATGGCCTCGGACACCTTCTTGATGTCGCCGCTCCTGTACGCATAGTAGGCCTTCAGCAGGGGATTCCAACCTACGCTGTACTCCGGCCTCCTGATATCAATCTTCTTGATGTCGTAGCCGAGCTCTTCGAATATCCACCTCGTCTTCTCGTAGAGCTCCCCCTTACAGTCCGCTATGACCAGGTTCTCCCCGGCCCTGGCCTGGACGTAGATGGAGGGGATCGCGATGTACGTGGACTTGAGACTTCCGGATGAACCGGTGACGAGGACATGCCCGTCTGAATCGTCCACCAGGGCGTGGACCTTATCGGAATAGACGACCACGCCACCCCTCTCGATCGGGGATATGTCGGTGACCGATACCTTGGTGAAGTTGCTGAAGAACTCCTCGTCGGATGCCATCCTCGCCTCCCTTGGTGAAGTCACAACATCCCCCAGGATGCTGTCGATCACCCTCCTGTGCTCTGGCTTCATCTGGATGGGTACCGCACCGGATGACTGCATGGGATCGATGGATCCCATCTCTTCTGGATCGTCCATTCAAATCACCTGATCATGTTGTCGACATAGTCCCTTCTGGGGAGGTATATCTGGCCTTCGTTCGCGATCCATCTGTCCCCAGCGGAGAGGGAGGTGTTCTTCCCGATCTCCTCCACTATCTGATCCAGGGACTGCAGGCATATCCTGATGTACCCCGCGAGCTCCACTGCGGTCTTTGGATCGTCTTGAAGCAGGCAGGATATCCTGTACTTGAGATACCCTTTGACATCGTAGGAGAAGTATCCGACGGCTATCGACTCGTTGTAGGTTGCGAGCCATGAGCACATCTCCTCGGGGGTAGCACGGGACGGTCTGTATTCCATGGCGGATTCGAATATGGCGTAATTCCTGTCGAGGATGGTGACCTGCGTGATTTCCAGGGACCCTTCCTTGAACTTGGATACGGCTTTGAACACGTAGGACTCAGGTCTCTTGGGGACCATGCCCAAGGATCCGTATGCTTCTTCCAACGCTGCGGCATTCTTATCGATCGTTGATAGATACATTACCATACCTCCTGTTGCACTCGGAGTGCAAACATTACAGCAACAACTTCTAGAATTTAAACATAGTATTGATTTTGTCAGTAATTGTAAAATGGTTAAACCGAAAGAAATGAAGTAACCATCATTGCAAATGAAGGAGAATGGGTCACATTCGTGTTTCGATACGCGAAACACTCTGTGACCAATCTAGAACGATTCCTTGCTCGCTGCGCTCGCAGAGCCGCCTGTCGGCGGCACGATAACTCGTCGCTACGCTCCTCGCAGGGACACCCTGCCTTAGGATATGGTCAGTCTCTTGTCGAACAAACCCCTTTTGGCCTCCATCCTGACCACTGTATCCTTATCCAGCGATACGGTCTTCTCGGCCTGCAGATTGTTCGAAACGCATCTAAGACGGATGCGGTACTGCCCTTCGGGCAGGAGGACACGGTACCTCTCCATCCCGGTGAGCTTGAATGTGGAATCGTTGATGGAGAGCTCGCATCCCCAGTTGAACACCATGGAGGTCCATTGGATCTCAAGCATCTTCGATTCGGAAGGATTGGATCTCAGAAGA
>JAEEGL011561118.1_pt1 | contig 10794 bp, 8 predicted proteins | sample 9134231 | NCBI WGS metagenome assembly JAEEGL01 (sample SAMN16246548, study PRJNA631951) | gut metagenome | biome: gut microbiome; feature: rumen; material: fiber-attached | host: Bos | place: Iran: Karaj | collected 2018-10
ATCGGCAAGCTTCTTTGCTACCTCGGTATCGGGAACATGATCACAATCGATCCCCGCGTATTTCTTTATTGCATCCATCATGGTGATACGCTCGAAAGGCTTGCCAAAATCAAGCTCTATATCACCGTATTTAAATGTGGTCGTTCCAAGAACCTCTTTGGCCACATGCCTGAACATGTTCTCGGTCAGATCCATCATTCCGTTGTAATCGGTATATGCCTGATAGAGCTCCATAAGTGTGAATTCCGGATTATGCCTTGTATCAAGACCTTCGTTCCTGAACACGCGGCCTATCTCATATACCCTCTCAAGCCCTCCTACTATAAGCCTCTTAAGATAGAGTTCAAGCGAGATACGAAGCTTAAGATCTTCATCAAGTGCATTGAAGTGGGTCTCAAAAGGTCTTGCAGCCGCACCGCCCGCATTTGAAACAAGCATGGGCGTCTCAACCTCCATGAATCCCTGGTCATCCAGATATCTTCTTATTGAAGAAATGATCTTAGACCTCTTTATAAATGTATCCTTAACCTCGGAATTCATTATAAGATCTACATATCTCTGTCTGAATCTAAGGTCCGTATTGGTCATTCCGTGGAACTTCTCGGGAAGTATCTGGAGTGACTTCGACAGCAGTATTATCGATTCCGCATGAACGGATATCTCACCCGTCATTGTCCTGAACACATAACCCTTGATACCTACGATATCACCTATATCATATTTCTTGAAATCGGCATAAGACTCTTCGCCTACGGCATCCCTTGCTACATAAACCTGGATATTGCCGGGCTTATCCTGAACATTGCAGAATGCAGCCTTACCCATGATTCGTTTACTCATGATACGTCCCGCAATGCTCACGTTTATCGGATTCGCATCCATGGTCGCACGCTTCTCATTGTAATCGGCTTTCTTAGCCTCTCTTGCTGCTGCCTCGTCAAGACCGCTAACGTCAACCGGCGCACGATCACCTATAAGCTTAGCCTCCAGCTCCTCATATTCAGCCTTCGCATCTACCGAATGGTGGGTCTGGTCGTATTTGGTTATGATAAAAGGATCCTTGCCTGCTTCCTGAAGGGCTGCAAGCTTCTCTCTCCTTACCTTAAGGAGCTGTCCTATATCCTGCTGCTGTTCTGTGTTCTGCTCGTTCTTAGCCATATTGATTCCCCTAAGTATTGTCATAATATCTCTTGTTCCATGACAACGAGTTATATAAACGTTCCACTGTCTTTCTAAATTACGGAAGCTGTACTCCTTCCTATAAGAAGTATTCCTTCCTTTAATTAATAATCCTTATCACCGGGACGGATTATCTGGAGTACCTTGTACTTTATCTCACCTGCCGGCGTTTCTACTGCAACCGTCTGTCCCTTCTTGGCTCCGATAAGGGCTTTTCCTATGGGTGATTCATTACTTATCTTTCCGTTAAGTGAATCAGCCTCGGTAGAACCTACGATCTTATATTCCATGTCTTCCTTGAATTCCATATCACGGATCTTGACTTTGCATCCGATACTTATCTTACCCGTATCTACCTCTTCATCAAGTACTACTTCCGCATTCTTAAGGATCTTCTCTATTTCTTCTATCCTTGCTTCTATATCACGCTGCTCGTCCTTGGCTGCATCATATTCCGCATTTTCCGAAAGATCTCCCTGCTCTCTTGCTTCCTTGATCTTCTGGGCAACCTCTGCTCTCTTTATAACCTTGAGGTCATGCAGTTCATCCTCTAATTTCTTAAGACCTTCATAAGTTAAGATATTTTTTTTCTCCATTTCCATCTTATCATCCTCTTTTTAGATAAAACGATAAAATAGTCATATATTTATGACTATCATGCAACACGGGAATACATTATTGCATAAATTCCCATACTTGCGTAGTATACTCCATTCACTCATACAATGTCAAGAAATGGAATTATTTATTCGTTGACTTTTAGTAAGAATATTTTTATACTGAAATAGTATTACAACAGGCATTGACAGCACATGATAATTTGGGGGAAACAGCACTATATGAAGCGTATAAGAACTTCCGATCTTGTACCCGGAATGACAACAGCTGAGGACGTTTATTCGTATAACAATCAGATGATCGTCCCCAACAATACAGTTCTCACCGATAAGATGATCACCCGTCTTGAATTCTATTCTGTTCTGGCAGTAAGGATCAAGGACGAGGTCATCACACCTACCGAAGAGGTTTCTCAATTCGATATGCCGTCGTATTCGGAGAGGATCAAGGCAAGCAAGGAATTTAAGGAATTTGAGAAAACCTTCATAACCACTACCGAGAATTTCAAACGTAACTTAAGATCAATAGTAGATGACAGGGCTCCTATCGATACAGAGGAATTGTTCGACCATATCTCCAATCTCATGGCAGCGCAATCTTCTTCTATTTCCATATTTGATATGCTTCACAACATGCGTCAGTATGATGACATGACCTATGCGCATTCGATAAATGTCGGTCTTATCTGCAACGTTTTCGGTAAATGGTTAAAGCTTCCGCCTTCCGAGGTTGAAAAGCTCACATTATGCGGTCTGATGCATGATATCGGTAAGCTTGTTGTTCCGGATAAGATAATACGTAAGCCCGACAAGCTCACACCTAACGAATACAATATAATCAAGACTCATACCCTTCAGGGTTACAAGATACTCAAAGAATATGAGAATATAAGTGATGATGTTAAGGAAGCAGCTCTTATGCATCATGAGAGATGCGACGGAACGGGTTATCCTCTCGGACTTACGGGCGATAAGATAAACAAATATGCAAAGATCGTTGCCATAGCCGATGTCTATGATGCCATGACGGCAGCCCGCGTCTACCGCGGTCCCCTGTGTCCGTTTAAGGTTATAGGGATTTTTGAGTCCGAGGGGCTCAACAAATATGACAGTAACTTCATTCTGGTATTCCTTGAACACATCGCCAGTACATATATTAAAAACCGCGTACGCCTGAACAACGGTATGGAGGGTGAAGTAGTATTCATGAATAAGACAGCCCTGTCAAGACCCATGATCCAGTGCAGGAACCGTTTTATAGATCTGTCAAAGGAAACTGATATCTATATTGAAACCTTCGTATAATAATATATCTGTTCTTTATAAAAAACCGGCTGATCATCAGCCGGTTTTTAATCTGAACTTCTGTATATCCCTCTCGGCGCTTACTTTTTCAATCTGCGCTCCAAGACTTCTTAATTTCTCGGGAAAATCTTCATATCCTCTTTCTATATAATATATATCATCTACTGTTGATACTCCCTCTGCCGCAAGTGCCGCCATAACCAGCGCTGCACCGGCACGAAGATCCGGAGCCGTGATCGGAGCTCCCGTGAGCTTGCTGACTCCTTCCACGATGGCTGTATTTCCTTCAACCTTGATAACCGCACCCATCTTCAGCAGTTCATCAACATATTTGAATCTGTTCTCAAAAATACTTTCGGTTACCACACAGGTACCGTCAGATGTTGCAAGTGCCGTTGCTATCTGTGGCTGCATGTCCGTAGGAAATCCGGGATACGGCAAAGTCTTTACATGCGTATGCCTTAACGTCTTGGATGATACTATTCGTAACTGATCGTCGAATTCCTCGACCTCACAGCCCATTTCTATAAGCTTGGCAGTAATTGACTCAAGATGCTTGGGGATCACGTTCTTTATGGTGATATCACCCTTGGTTATAGCTGCGGCAAACATGAAGGTACCGGCCTCTATCTGATCCGGAATTATTGAATAAGTGGTCCCGTGAAGCTTCTCAACACCCTTTATCCTTATAACATCCGTACCTGCGCCCTTGATATTTGCTCCCATACTGTTAAGGAAGTTCGCTACATCTACAACATGAGGTTCCTTGGCCGCATTCTCGATTATGGTCTTACCTTCCGCCAAAGATGCTGCCATCATGATGTTTATGGTAGCACCTACCGTTACTACATCAAGATAAATATGGTTTCCCGTAAGCCTCTCTGCCTGTGCCGTTACCAGACCTCTCGAAATCCTTACATCCGCACCCAGAGCTCTGAAGCCCTTGATATGCTGATCGATGGGACGGCTTCCTATGTTACAGCCTCCGGGCAACGCAACCTCGGCATCCCTGTACTTTCCGAGCAGTGCTCCCAGCATGTAATAAGAAGCTCTTATCTTTTTAATATACGAATCATCAATTGTATGATCGGTGATCATCGAAGCATTTATCTTAACCGTGTGCCGATCAAGATGCTCAACAACTACTCCAATGCTCTCCATTGCCTTTATAAGGACATTGGTATCCCTTACATCGGGAAGGTTCTCTATAATGACTGTTTCATCTGTCATTACTGCGGTAGCCAGTATTGCAAGAGCCGCATTCTTGGCTCCGCCTATTTCAACCTCACCTACTAAAGGGTTACCTCCCCTTATCACATATTGTTCCACTCTTTTTCCCCTAACCGCTCATCCGTTAGCTAAAAAAATCATTAAAAATTATACTCCAACTTAACCCTCTTGTAAATGCGAACAGACTTTCTGTTAATTGTTACAGAAATATTACGGATAATCATACGTATCTTCTACATCTGCTACAAACTTAATTCATATAATTCAACGGGTTAACCTGCACTCCGTTTACCAGTATCTCAAAATGTATATGAGGTCCTGTACTTACTCCCGTATTACCTGACAATGCTATCTTCTGTCCCTGCTTAACCGTCTGTCCGTTCTTAACGAGTATCTTGCTCAGGTGACCGTATCTGGTCTGTTTCCCATCCGGATGCTGTATCATAACAACATACCCGTAACCGCTTCCCCATCCGGCTCTTACAACCGTTCCCCCCGATGAAGCAGCGACTGCGGTACCTACAGGTGTTGCCCAGTCTATACCCTTATGATAGGTTGATGCACCTCTCTTTGGAGCCTTTCTTCGTCCAAATCCCGATGTAAGCCTTCCTCCGGATATCGGCTTTAAGTAAGTAGGCGGAACCTTGGTACCTCTCTCTACCACCTTTGCGACAGCTTCAACGACAACATCCTCGTATATGATATCCCTTGACTCTTCACTGTCATTTTTGTATGTTATATCGGCGACAACCTTTCTGAAGCCGTCTACCGGTTCTGTAATTACCTTGCTTTCGTTTGTGAACCAATTGTCATTGTCAATATATTCAACAGGTTTATTGTAGGTCTCTTCGTAATAAACCTCTTCCATCCTGCGTACCGACAATTCCGGCTCAGGCGAACTGACCCTGATCTCATCACCCGGTCTTATTGTAGCACTTATATTAGGTATGGTCTCGGAATTGAGTGCTATTATGTCGTCTATCGTCATCTGATTCTTCTGTGCGATAACCGACAGCGAATCCCCGGCAGCCACCTCGTATATCTTGCTCTTCTCCTGTTCCTTGGTAACCAGTTCCTTCGCTTCCTCCAGAGTGCTTATCTTGTCAGGATCCGCATATGTCTTAACAACTTCGACATTCTCAGCAAAATCAAGATCCTTCACTCCGAAATGGAACTGTGATACATCCTGCTTAAGTGCTTCATTAAACAGCCTGTCTGCCTTGGAAAAGAAGCCTGCCTTCGGAAATGCGAATTCCTCATCATCCTCAAGCTCCGATGTCCTTTTAACGGAAGCAGTCAGAACATTCAGCTCTCTTGTCGGATCGAGGATCAGATCAACATTAAAATCATCTTCCTCATCATAGCGTTTCTTTGCATCAATAAGCAGCTGATGTACTTCATCGGCAGTTCTTAAATTAACGGTAAACTCATTTATCTTAACCTCATACACCGGTTCCTTGGTCTTAAGAACATTGTCACTGAAAACGTTGTATATATTGTTGATCACCGTCTCTTCGTCATCAAGCTTGGTGAAGACATCCGTTCTTGCATTAGTTCTGATATCACAGTTAATGAGCACCAGCTGATCGCTGGTTGAGGCAATCCTTTTCCTTGCCTCCCTTATCATTCCCTCTACATCTGCCGTGTCCGAAACCACACCGACGGCATTACCGTTAATAAATATCGTTACCTGACTCCCTGCATCCGCCGCCTTGCCGACAGATCCGAAATCCACAATAAATGACAGGATCCCGATCAGTATCATTGTGACCGTGTGCCTGTATTTTACGATCCTTTTTAATCTACTCCCCATTTACTTTCCTATATCAGCCGCAGATACCAGCAGATCATAAAAGCCAGATCCGCTATTCCGAATAAAAGTGCGGTAATGACAATCCCCTTAAGCTTTGCCACTTCCTTACTTATCTTACCGTATGTCAATGCATCCTGCTCCGCGATAGCAGTCTGAACATTACGGTAACACTTAACGTTTTCTTTATGCACATGATCCTCGAGATCAATAAAAGCCTTCTCTGCAGTAGCCTTATCGAATACTTTGTTCTCCTCATCCGTATCTTCTTCGGACTTATTATCAATAAGCTCCTGCTTCAGCGTAGTCAGTATCTCTGACTGATCAAGGATCAGATCAAGTACCTCCCTGTTGGAAAGTACTGCCTTTAATATCTCTTCCTTATTTGCTTCGGACAGACTCTTAATATCCAACGGCTCTTCACTGTCCATATCGGACTTCATATCGATCAGCAGACGGTAGTTCTTGCCAAGAAGCTTGTTATTGTTGTCTACTGCCCTGAGAATTTCCTTATTGGAAGCTTCCCTGTCCATCCTGGCATCATAGAACATATCCTCGATCGCATCCAGCTGATCCTCATTCCCGCTGTTTACCGCTTCCTTCACCTGTTCGGCTGTCAGCGAATTGGCCATCTGCCTTCTGCGTTCGTAATCTCTTTCCCTGTCCCTGTCGGTCCTTGTCCTGTCTGAATTATCTCTTAATGACTGATTCTGATACCTGCTGAGATTGTTAAGATTCTTTTCAAACCTGCTTGCTATCCTGCTGATACTGCTTTCCATGATTAACTCTCCCTCCTTTACAAAAAAGAAACGATTTCCCCATAATCCGTTATATTTTAACATTTTTTCTTCGCAAAAACAAGAACCACATCATTTTGTGCAAATTGTCAGACATAAACTACATAATATGGATATTTTTGTGCGGATTAACCATCTATTAAAATTTTGTTCATGATTTGTTCATATAACATTGCTAAAATTTGATTGTACAGAAGAGAGAAGAGAAGAAAAGTTGATAAATTTTTTCATAATATTGCCCAGGTGATTCTCATCCACCTGGGCACTCCTCATGTATTGGGATAAAACAATAATTCCTCATTGCAAACTGATTTCGTATCCGGAATAAAAACACATGATGTGAACCGTCAAGCTTGCTTGATCGGGGCATATCATGTGTTTTATTACATGGGACGAAGTCACATACAGCACAAATACCCGGTATTTGTGCTGTTCCGGCTTGTCTGTAACTTCTCACCCTTACTTCGTATCTCCGTTCTTCTTCGCTTCCCTGATCTCCTCATTCAGCTGCAGCATCCTGTCATCGAGCGCCGATACCATCTGCGCACATTCATACAGCTCCTTCTTGATCTCCTCAGGTGCATTCATGTCGAACTTATAGTTCATCTTATGCTCGAGGCTTGCCCAGAAATCCATTGCAACAGTCCGTATCTGAACCTCAACCTTGGTATCGATTACGCTGTCCGACAGATAAATTGGCACACTGACTATCATATGATAGCTCTTGTAGCCGCTTTCCTTGGGATTCTTGATATAATCCTTGATAAACAGCACCTTGACATCACTCTGATTGGCAAGCATATCGGCAACCCTGTAAATATCAGAAGTAAACGAACATATAACCCTGATGCCCGCTATGTCGTTCACATATTTCTGCATATTCTCAAGTGTTGACTCATATCCCCTTTTCTTAAGCTTCCTTACGATGCTCTCCGATGTTTTCACTCGGGATTTGATATGCTCTATCGGATTGTACTGATGTATATGCTGGAACTCATCATTTAATATCTCCAGCTTGGTTCCGACTTCCTTAAGCGCGGAATTGTATAATAGTATCATGGTCTGCCAGTCATCTACCTGGTCGACTCCGTTAGGTCTGTACTCCACCCCTGGTACCTCTCTTAAAATAGTGCTTCCTCTTCCCCGGAAGAGAACATGTGAGCATAAAAATTAAAAAAAGTAACTATTCAGAACAAGCTCAAAATACTACGTATTTTCGCTGTTTTGGATTTATCCAGCATATATACAAAATTCGAAAATACCTCATTAAGTATATATGCATGGCTCACACTAAGCTCGAAAAAACCTCGCTAAGTGTTCTGCACAAATACATAAATTTACAAAATACAGTTCTTACAAGCGAGCTTGACGCCCTGTATTTTAAAATTTATGTGCTGTTCTGAATAGTTACAAAAAAACAATGGACAGCACACACACAATTATTATATCATAATCAGGTAACAATTGCACGATTTTCACACATTTTTCAAGGAAAAAATATGCGTATTTGGGGAAAAGTAATAAAAAACAATCGAATACTGAAAGATATTGTTGTAGAGAACACGGAAGATGACACCAGGACGCACAAGGTTTTTGATGCGATAGAAAACATGAGCTACGAATTCGACTTAAGCAAGCCCATATGGCTTGACGCGACCGTTTCCGAATTCAAACGTCACGGTAAGTGCCGGTTCCATGCCGATAATTTCATAGATTCTATTGATTTTGACTATCTTGAGATAGAAGTTCTTGAAGAGGACTGAGACATTTCTTCCCCTGTCCGGGGTTAAAAATCCACATTATTTACCGATATAATTAGCAGATGTGTAATTACACTGAATGCGCAAATTAAAAATCTCATAAAGGAGGATTGCTATTGATCATTTCCGCAAGTACGGTAGGAATGGAATCCGTCAGGAATTATTCCTCTTTGCGCATGGATGCATATGGCATAACAAATGGTCTTAAGCCTGTTATGCCCGATAGTAACATTACTGTAAGCGAAAGCAACAGTAAGCAGGTTCCGACTGATGGCAAGGGCAGCTTTCAGAGCTCAATGGACAATCTGATGAAACGGTTTGAAGCCATGGGAACCTCAAGGATTACACACAACCACTCCGAAGAGAGTGTGATGAACCGTATCCGAACCGAGTGCATAATATATCTGTTACGTCTTCTTTTCGGACCGGAGACCGATGACGGCTGCGACAGTCCGTATTTGGATCCGGATAAGTCGGAAACGGCATCTGAAAACCGGGATACCGGAGGCAGAAATGTCCTAAACAGGGCATACAACAATTTTTCGGGACTCTTTGGATACAGGCAGTATGAAGCACATTATTACGCCGAATCCGAGGAGTTAAGCTATAATACAACCGGCCGGGTTATTACCGCAGACGGTCGTGAGATCGATTTCGGCTTGAGCTTTCAGATGAGCAGATCATTTGAGGACTACTATGAAAAGGAACATACTTTTAATCCCGTGAGGCTGTGTGATCCCCTTGTCATAAACCTTGACAGTGACATTGCTGGGGTATCGGACCAGAAATTCATGTTTGATATTGATGCAGACGGGGTAAAGGACAGTATTTCAACGCTTAACAGGGGCAGTGGTTTCCTCGCACTTGATAAAAACGAAGACGGTGATATCAATGATGGAAGCGAATTGTTCGGAACTGTCTCGGGAGACGGATTCAGAGACCTTGCTGCGTATGACAGTGACGGCAACGGATGGATAGACGAAGCCGATCCTGTATGGAAAAAGCTGGTAGTATACTCAATGAACGAGGACGGTACGACCTCAATGTACGGTCTATCCGAAAAGGGCGTAGGAGCTGTTTATCTCGGAAATGTATCCACCGAATATTCACTTAGGAACGGTACGGACCATTCTTTAAACGCAATGATACGTAAGACCGGTATGTTTCTTTACGAGGACGGTCGCGCAGGCACCGTCCAGCATCTGGACATAGCAAGATAACGACCGATAGTTGTTATAAACGCTGTCATATAATACATAAATCAGCCACCGGAAATCTCCGGTGGCTGTAATTCATTTCATATACTGACTCATTCCAATGGCTGCTACTGCCGCACCCGCAATTAATATAACGATCAAAATCGTAAATATAAACATTACAAGACTGATGATCGCACAGGTCTTTCTCTGTCCGAGAAGGCTGGCCTTCCTGAACAGATAAGGGAACTGAAAAAGAACACCGAGTATTCCGTATCCCGGGGAAATATACACTCCGCACTTCCTCAAAAGATTAATATCTATAACAACCACTGCAATGTATGCAGCCGTAGTCACTACATTTGGTATAACAATTCCGATCTTGGCTAACAAAGTCAATATCATTGTCAGGGCAAACGGCATAAAACACAATACCCATGACAATATATTTGATGTCTTTAATGCAGACGTATACTCATCATCATAAGAGGAGGAAGAGGTATCACCTGCGGTATTTGAAGGTTTATAAACATCATTTACATATATCGGCTCATATGCGGTTTTCTCATTATCTTCCATTCCGTCGAAGAAGCTCGAACCGGAACCCGATACCGAACCTGTCCCCGTACCTGCCCCGTCGAAAAAGCTTGAGCCGGAGCTGCTGCCTGTACCGGTATTCGATCCGGTACCTACCCCGTCGAAGAAGCTTGATCCGGAACTGCTGCCTGCACCGGTATTTGATCCGGTATCCACTCCGTCAAAAAAGCTTGATCTCGTAGCTGTACCGCCTCCCGATGAACCGGCTGCACCAGCACCGGCAAAGAAGCTCGAGCCTCCTCCGGATGATGAACCTGAATCTCCGAAGAAGCTTGAACCGCTGCCCTCTGACGGCTTGGCTGA
>JAEEGL011941476.1_pt1 | contig 10794 bp, 10 predicted proteins | sample 9134231 | NCBI WGS metagenome assembly JAEEGL01 (sample SAMN16246548, study PRJNA631951) | gut metagenome | biome: gut microbiome; feature: rumen; material: fiber-attached | host: Bos | place: Iran: Karaj | collected 2018-10
ACTGTGCCCGCGTCCAGCCCCCGGATCGCGGAGGCGGTCTGGTTCAGCTGTTCGGCGCTGCCGAGCAGGGCCCGGACCGCGGGCAGAAGACGCTCCCCCTCCGCCGTCAGTCGGATCCCCGCCCTGCTCCTTTTCAGGATCGGAAAGCCCAGATCCTTCTCCAGCCTGTCCAGGCTGTGGCTGACGGCGGACTGGGTGCATCCCAGCTCCCGTGCCGCCAGTGTCAGGCTCCGGGTCTCGATCACCGTCATCAGGGTTTCGTATTTCGACAGGTTCATCTTCCCGCTCTCCGTTTTCATGAAATCTGTTCATGCATTTATGAGCAAAATTAAATCTTTTTCTATTATACACAAAATAATCGTCATTTCAAGAGAAAGTCCTTTCTCCGGCTCTTGCGACTTTTGTTTTTTTCTTTATAATCATTTTTATGTTTTCGATCTGTATCACTGTATACAGATATTCGTTTCAGTAAGGAGAGGATTTTCGCCATGAACTCGTCAAGCATTTTCATTATCCTGGCCATCGTGGTCTATCTCGCCGGGATGATCTTTATCGGCTACCGCCACTCCAAGGGCACCCGCAGCAGCTCGGACTTCTATCTGGGCGGAAGAAAGCTCGGCCCCATTGTCGCCGCCATGAGCACCGAGGCCTCCGATATGAGCGCCTACCTGCTGATGGGTGTCCCCGGCCTGGCGCTTTTCTGCGGTGTCGCCGAGGCAGGCTGGACCGCCATCGGTCTCGCGGCCGGTACCTATCTCAACTGGCTGTTCGTCGCGCGGCGTCTGCGCACCTATTCGGAAAAGGTCAATGCCATTACCGTTCCGGACTTTCTGGCACGCCGCTTCCGTGACAACACCAGGCTCATCGAGACCATCGGCGCGCTTGTGATTGTCATCTTCTTCGTCCCCTACACCGCCTCCGGCTTTGTGGCCTGCGGCAAGCTCTTCAACACCATGTTCGGCTGGAACTACGTCCCCACGATGATTATCTCCGCGATCGTCATCGTCGCCTACTGCGCCATGGGCGGCTTCATGGCGGCTTCGATCACCAGTCTGATCCAGAGCATGGTCATGACCTTTGCGCTGATCGTCGTCCTGATCTTCGGCATCGGCGCCGCGGGCGGCTGGGACGCCGTGATCGCCAATGCAAAGACCGTGCCCGGCTACCTGAGCTTCTTCTCCAACACCAACATTCTCGCATCCGAGGCCGGCAAATACGGTTTCCTGACCATTTTCTCCACGCTTTCCTGGGGCTTTGGATACTTCGGCATGCCCCACGTCCTGATTCACTTCATGGCGGCAAAGGATGAGTCCAACATCACCACCAGCCGCAGAATTGCAACCATCTGGGTGGTTGTTTCCCTCTCTGTCGCCGTCATCATCGGCATTGTCGGCTTCGGCATGGTCAACGCCGGTGTCATCCAGGGCTTTGCCAGCAGTTCCGAGGCGGAGTCCGTTCTGGTCCGGGCGGCCCATCTCATGAGTCAGAACAGCGTCTTCTTTGCGATTATCGCCGGCATCATCCTCGCCGGTATCCTCTCGGCAACCATGTCCACCGCCGACGTCCAGCTGCTCGCCGCCGCTTCCGGCATCACGCAGAACCTGCTTCTGGACGTCTTCGGCGTCAAGCTGGATGACAAAAAGAACCTGCTTGTTGCGCGGATCACCGTCATCGCCGTTGCCGTCATCGCGGTGTTCTTCGCTCTGGATCCCAACAGCTCCATCTTCCGTGTGGTCTCCTTTGCCTGGGCCGGCTTCGGCGCCACCTTCGGGCCGATCATGCTCTTCTCTCTGTTCTGGAAGCGCTGCAACAAATACGGCGCCATCGCGGGCATGATCTCCGGCGCCGTCATGATCTTTGTCTGGAAGTACGGCGTCCGTCCCCTCGGCGGTGCATGGGATCTCTACGAGCTGCTTCCCGCCTTCCTGGTCAGCTGCATCATGATCGTTGTCTTCAGCCTGCTGACCAAAGCCCCCGATGAGGAAATCGTCGCGGAGTTCGAAAGCGTGAAATAAGTTTCCCCTTATTTTCGAAAAGGCCTGCTGTTCCTGCCGGAGCGCAGGCCTTTTTCCGTTCCCCTTCCCGCCGTCCGCTGACAAACTGTCAATCCTGTAACTTGCTTATCCGACTCTGTCTGTGGTATACTTCATATCTGTATATCTGTCAGACCACTATCAGGCAAAAGGAGCTGCTCATATGGATAAAGTCGAACTGAACGAACTGCTGCAGCAGGTGGCGGCGGGGACGGTCTCTCCGGAAGACGCCGCGCTGAAGCTGAAAATGGAGCCCATCCGGGAAGGCGGAGAATAGGCCAAGGTCGACATGCACCGGGGCATCCGCCAGGGCGTCCCCGAGGTCATCTACGGTGCCGGGAAGACGAAGGAGCATGTGCTCGGCATTGCGAAAACCATGCTGCAGAACGGGCAGAAGACCGTGCTGGTTACACGCATCACCGCGGAGACGGCGGACTACGTCCGGGAAGGTCTGTCCGGGATTGCTCCTCTTGATTACAACGAAAGCGCCCGCACGGGCGTGATCGGTGAAATGCCCGCACCCACGGGTGTGGGGACGGTGGTCGTCGCCACCGGCGGTACCAGCGACATTCCCGTGGCGGAAGAGGCCGCCATCACCGCCGAGGTGCTGGGGAACAAAGTCGTCCGCCTGTACGACGTGGGCGTCTCCGGCATTCACCGTCTGCTCTCCCATATGGACGTCATCATGAGCGCCCGCAGCATCGTTGCCGTCGCCGGCATGGAGGGCGCCCTGCCCTCGGTCATCGGCGGGCTCGCGGACTGCCCGGTCATTGCCGTTCCCACCAGCGTGGGCTACGGCGCCTCCCTCGGCGGGATTGCCGCCCTGCTCAGCATGCTGAACTCCTGCGCCAGCGGGGTTTCCGTGGTGAACATCGACAACGGATTCGGCGCCGGCTACATGGCCAGCATGATCAACCACCTGACCTGAGCCTGCCCTATGGATCCGCTTCATATCAAACTGGACCGTCTGAAGGCCCTGCTTGAGGGTTACGGCCGCGTCGCGGTCGCCTTCTCCGGCGGAGTTGACTCCGGCTTCCTGCTTCAGACGGCATACGACGTGCTGGGCGGCGGGGCGCTGGCCGTCACGGCGGCTCCCCTTTTCGTTCCTCCCCGCGAGCTGAAGGAGGCCGCCGATTTCTGTGCGGAGCGCGGCATCCGCCAGATCGTCATCCCGGGTGAGGAGCTGAACATCGACGCCTTCCGGCACAATCCGCCTGACCGCTGCTATCACTGCAAGCATGCGATTTTCGGGAAGATTCTCGAAGCCGCCGCGGAAAACGGCATTCAGACCGTCGCCGAGGGCTCGAACACCGACGACACCGGCGACTACCGTCCCGGCATGCGTGCCATCCGGGAGCTCGGCGTGGCAAGCCCTCTGCTGGAAGCCGGTCTCGGCAAGGCGGACATCCGCGCCCTCTCCAGGGAGCGGGGTCTCCCGACCTGGGGCAAGCCTTCCTTTGCCTGTCTGGCATCGCGCTTTGTCTACGGCGAAACCATCACGGATGAGAAGCTCCGTATGGTGGACCGCGCGGAGCAGCTTCTTCTGGACCTGGGTTTCCGGCAGTTCCGCGTCCGCATTCACGGGACCCTCGCCCGGATCGAAGTACTGCCCGAAGATTTTGAAAAAATCATGCAGCCTTCCGTGCGGGACCGCGTCAGCGCCGCGCTGAAAGCGGAAGGCTTCTCCTATGTGACACTGGATCTTGCCGGCTACCGTACCGGCAGCATGAACGAGGTGCTGAAGTTTTGAAATCTCTTTATTTTGACCTGAGCATGGGCGCCGCCGGCGACATGCTGACCGCCGCCCTGCTGGAACTGCAGGATGACCCGGACGCCGTCATCCGGGAGCTGAACGGCGTTTTCGCCGGCCGCGCGGTGCTGTCGGTCCGAAAGGAACAGAAGCGCGGGATTACCGGCAGCCATGTGACCGTGGAAATCGGCGGCCATGTGGAGGGCGAAGAGGAACATGCCCATGAGCCGGACGACCATGGCGGGCATCACGGGCACCACCATCACCATCATCATACTTCTCTCGCGGAAGTCCGCGGCATGATCGGCGGTCTCGCGCTTCCGGAGACGGTCGTCCGGGATGCGCTGGCGGTCTACGACCTGATCGCCGAAGCGGAGGCCCGTGTACACGGCGCTTCGATGGAAAACATCCACTTTCACGAGGTGGGCTCGCTGGATGCCATGGCGGACGTGGTCTCCGTCTGTTATCTGATGCACCTGCTGGCGCCGGATGCGGTCTGTGCCTCTCCGGTGCATGTGGGCAGCGGCACGGTGCGCTGCGCTCACGGCGAGCTGCCGGTCCCCGCGCCCGCGACCCAGGAGTTGCTGAAAGGCATCCCCATTTACGGCGGGGAGATCGTCGGGGAACTCTGTACCCCCACCGGCGCGGCGCTTCTGAAATACTTCGTGAAGGAATTCGGCCCGCTGCCCCCGATGCGGGTCTCGCGGACCGGCCTCGGTCTCGGCACCAAAGACTTCCCGCGCCTGAACGGTCTCCGCGTTCTGCTGGGTGAGTCCGATGTCCTTCAGCCGCAGGACCGGGTGGTCGAGCTTGCCTGCAGCCTGGACGACATGACGGCCGAAGACCTCGGCTTTGCCATGGACGCGCTGCTTGCCGCGGGGGCGCTGGACGTCAGCTTCACCGCCATCGGGATGAAAAAGAACCGCCCCGGCGTCCTGCTGCGCTGCCTCTGCCGCCCGGAACAGCGGGAGGAAATGCTCGCCCTTCTGTTCCGGCACACCAGCAGTCTCGGGATCCGGGAATACGTCTGCAATCGCTATACCCTCTCCCGCAGCTTTGAAACCCGGGAGACGCCCTTCGGCCCCGTCCGGATCAAGCGCTCGGAAGGCTACGGCACCGTGCGGGAAAAGCCGGAGTTTGAGGACCTGAAAAAAATCGCGGAGGAACAGAATCTGTCCCTCCGGGAAGTTCGCGAAAAGATATAACGCACGCCGAAGCATTCGCCGCGGACCGGAAAGCAATCCGGTCCGCGGCGTTTCGGCTTTTTTTCGGTTTTCAGCACGGTCCTTTTCAGTAAAACTCCCGGACTTCCCCCTCAAAATAGTGCTCCAGACCCGATGGTGCATAAAGGCCCCTGTCCGTCACGACGCCGGAGATCAGCGCGGGCGGAACGACGTCGAAGGCGGGATAGACGGCCTTCACCTGCGGCAGGCAGTTCGGGATTCCGCGGTAACGAAGAACCTCCTCCGGGTCCCGCATCTCGATGACAATGTCCTTCTCCGACATCTTGTCCCGGTCGGGAATCCCGGTGACGTAGTACGGGATATGGAAGTATCCGGCAAGAATCGCCATCTGCAGCGTGCCGACCTTGTTGGCGATATGCCCGTCCCGGGCAATGGTGTCCGCCGCGGAGGTGAAAAGGTCGATCCCCTCGTTCTGCATGGCGTAGGCCACCATGTTGTCCGTCAGCACGGTGGTGTCAAAGCCCGCTTCGGCAAAACAGCTGGCGGTCAGCCGCGCGCCCTGCAGATACGGCCGGGTTTCCGCGCAGCAGACGCGGAATTCCTTCCCCTGTTCCCGCGCCGCGCGGATCAGCGTCCCGATAATGGTTTCTCCGAAGCACTGGGTCAGGATTTTCCCTCCCGCCGGGATCAGCCCGAGCAGCTCGTTTCCGACCGTCTGCATCGTGGAATACCGCCGGTTCAGGGAGGCCAGCGTCGACTCGAAAACCGCCGTGACGGGGTCCTCTCCGGCTTCCAGGGCTCCGGCTGCCAGCTCCTCCGCCCGGAAGCTGATCTGCCCGTAGCGGTTTGCCGCCGTCGGCCGGGCATTCGCCAGTTCCCCCGCCGCCTGCCGCAGGAAAGCCAGCTGCCGTTCCTTCTTCTGCCCGCGCACCTGCCAGGCGGCCAGCGCCATCCCCATGCCGACGGCGGTATAGGGTCCGGCGCTCTGCGTTACCATCTCCGCGATGGCCCGCACCACCTCCCGGTAGTCCGTGCATTCCACGAAGCGGACCTCCGTGGGATAGACGCGGCGGTCCAGAATGCGGACTTTTCCGTCCTCAAACCAGGCCACGTTCTAATACCGCAGCAGGCAGGGCATGTTCCCGTCCATTCGTTCCATCCTGCAGTCTCCTCCCTATCCGAGTATCCGGCGGAACAGCGCCGTGATTTCGCGGCCGCGCCGGTACTCGTTCCGCCGCATGATCAGCGCGGTGCCGAAGCGGATCAGCGCCTTCTCCATCGGAATGCGGAGGGCGGGGTCCTCCACCAGGCTGATCTCCGCGACCTTGGAATCCCCGACCGTTCTGCGGACGATCTCGGTCCCCGCGTAGCCGGCGGCGTCGGCCATCACCTTCGCCAGCCACTCCCGCCGGAAGGCCTCGGCACGGTAGAGCGGAAGGGCAACCAGCCCGTCATAGCGCCGGGCAAGCTTTGCTGCCGTCAGGTCATGGATCTCTTCGATGCAGCTTGCCAGCGCCTCCGTCACGTCCCGGTCATCCGGCCGGGTGAAGGCGTGATATGCCCAGGAGAAGAAGAAGTTCCCGATGACGTTGCCGATGTCATAGCCCATCGGGCCGTAAAAGGCGAATTCCGGATCGAGCACTTTGATGCCGCCGGCGTTTGCGAAGATCGAGCCGGTGTGCAGGTCCCCGTGGAGCAGCGCCTGCGGGTTGTTCATGAAGTTCAGGCGCAGCTTCCCGACTTCCGCGTGAAGGGCCTCGTCCTCATACAGGCAGCGCCGTACAAAGTCCTCTGTCCCCGGAAACAGCAGGTTTCTCCCCTTGTAGTCGTAGTAGGGTTCGGTCAGCACCAGATCTTCCGTGATGCTGCACAGCTCCGGATTGGTAAAGAAGCAGACCTGCCGCTTTTTCTCCTCCGCATCTGCCGCGAGGTCCGTCGTCGGCAGCATTGTCTCCGCCAGAAAGTCCGAGATGTTCGCACTCAGGTGCGGATACACGTGCCCGGCCATCAGTTCCCTGCGTAGATTGCCGTACGCGGAGACGTCCTCCATGCTGATGGCGGCCATCTCCTCATCATAGTGAAAGACCTCCGGCACCATCGCCGGCACATACTTTGCCTCCGAACGCAGGGCCGCCGCCTCGATGCGGCTGCGGTTCTGGTCCAGCGGCCGGCCGGAGGAGCGCAGCAGCCGGTCCGACTGCTTGATGATGAGCGAGCGCCCGTCCTTTACGGACCGCACCCGGAAGACATAGTTGATGTTTCCGTCTCCGATCTCCTCGCAGACGGTCTCCTCATCCGGCGCGAAAAAGCGCAGCACTTCGGCCGCATAGCGCTTCGCATCCTCCGTGCTCATCAGAAAATTGGAATGAAACCCCTTCATGGCATTCAAATCTCAACCTTCAAAGCATTTGAATAAAAACGCATCCCGTGATGCATTACTCGTTCATTTCCATCGAATTTCAGCAGCACCTGTATTTCCCGAAAAAACGAATCATACACCGGGCAGGAATCCCCGGAGAAAACAGGGATCATTCCTTTTCGATATAATCATACAGATAAACGGGCGTGCCGAAAGCAATCGGCGTCCAGTCTGCCGGCAGGGGCGGGAGCGGGAACGGCTGAATATGCGCTGAAAAGGATGCGCCGGACGATTCAGGCGCGGGAATACTGATACGGAAAACATGGCTGCCCTCTCCGGAATCAATCATGGTCTGGCAGTCTTCCCCGAGATTGGAATACATGAAACCGCCGTCTGCACTGTACATGACGTCCAGCGTGGCAGCGTTCACGCCCTGAAGAGAATACGTGACATCGACATCCACGGTGAGAGAACCATCCTCATTTCTCTCAACCAGCGAGATGTTTCGAATGCTGACCGACGAACCTTCGGTATCCGCGTCGGAAGGCAGCTTCACCGCTGTCTTCAGCTCCACGCAGTTCTCCTCTACCCACCTCGCTTTATCCAGCGACGGGATAATCACGCACAGCATTTTGCTGCTGCGTGCGAGGACCACAACCCACGCGCCGTCCGGAACGGTGTTCCGGGTTCCCTTCCCGTCAGGAGACGCATAACCGTAAACATCTTTGTCATCCTGAGCCTGAATGACACCGTATGCATATCCGAAATAATACACGTATTCCTCCGGAAATTCGATCCCGGAACCGATCTCTTTCAGATCCGCGGAATTCGGTCCGGCCGGGCGGCCGGGCTTCTCCCCCGGCACCTGCAGGTAGTCGCTGTTAATCCATCTCCCCTTGTTCTGAGAGAGAACAATGCAGCAGCTCATCCCGCCCCGTCTCGCCAGGGCAAGAACCCATTCTCCGTCCATCACTTCAAAGCTTGATCCTGCTCTGTCCGCAGAACCGTAGCCGAGTACGCTGTAGCCTTTCGGGGCTTTGACTTTTGCGATTTCGTACTCATCAAGGTATTCTTTCACCTTCGGGTATTCGATTTTTGACTCAATCGCCTTCAGGTCTTCACTGCCCGGTCCGGAAACGGCGAATGCACCGGGCATCAGGCTCCCGAGAATCACCAGCGTCAGGAAAATGCAGATCCACTTTTTCATGAGTTTTGCTCCTTTCCATTCCCGGATAACGAAACGCCCTGCGGATGATGCCGTCCGGGATGTTGTTCTTTATGTTTCCGGGTGTATGCCGCATTCCGGCGATAACCGCAGGACGAATCTGCTCTTATTTGTCTGATAAATAGTAGCACACTCTGAGGAAGAAAACAATAAAAAGCGGCAGAAATGAGCCCCCTTCGCGGCCTCTCTCCCCCCGCACTGCCCATAGTAAAAGAAGCATTTGACGTCTCGTCGATTTCCTTATATAATAGTATCTGTTCAGGAAAAACGCAGCCGCGTTTTTTCCTCTTTATCTTTCTCCCTCCGGGGAACGGGACGGAATGATCACATGGTCGATACCTTTGGAAGAAACATCAGCTACCTGCGGCTCTCCGTAACGGAGCTCTGCAATCTCCGCTGCCGCTACTGCATGCCGGAAGACGGCGTCTGCAAGAAGCGCCATGAGGACATGCTGACGCAGGAGGAGATGATCCTCGCCGTTCGGGCGGCCGCCGCCCTCGGCATCTCGAAGCTCCGCATCACCGGCGGCGAACCGCTGGTCAAGGCGGGCATCGTGGATCTCTGCCGGGAAGCCGCGGCGGTGGAAGGAATCCGGGAGCTCTGTCTGACGACGAACGGAACCCTCCTGCCGAAGCTGGCCGGGCCGCTGCGGGAGGCGGGCGTCAACCGTCTGAACATCAGCCTGGACACCCTTGACCCGGAGAAGTATGCCTATATTACCCGCGTCGGCAGCCTCGCGGACGCGTTGGCCGGCATTGAGGCGGCGCTCTCCTGCGGCTTTGACAAGGTGAAGATCAACAGCGTTCTGATCGGCGGCTTCAACGACGATGAAATCCCGCAGCTGGCGGAACTGAGCTGCCGTTATCCCCTGGACGTGCGTTTTATCGAGCTGATGCCCATGTATGACAGCGGGGATTTCGGTCCGGAGGCCTACCTTCCCTACACCGTCGTGACGGAGCGCCTGCCCGAACTGCGCCCCGTGGAGAGCGACGGCGGCGTTGCGCGGCTCTACCGGCTTCCGGGCGCGCAGGGGAACGTCGGGCTGATCAGCCCGGTCAGCGCCCACTTCTGCGCCGAATGCAACCGCATCCGTCTCACTGCGGACGGAAAGCTCAAGCCCTGTCTGCACTCCTCGGACGAGATTTCTCTGAAAGGCCTCGACTATGAGGGCATGCTGGAGACCATGCGCTCCGCCATCCTCGCCAAGCCAAAATGGCACGGCGTCCTCTCCTACCGGGAGCGAAGTCAGGCAAATCGAAACATGAATCAGATCGGCGGCTGATGCCGCCGGTTTCTTTTCCCTTCGGATTTCTTTACGAAAAAAGACTCCGGAGCTGAAACTTTCTTCTCTGTTCTGCGTCCTGATGGTTGAGAACGTTCTTAAAACCGATGGAGGATCCTATGGACGACGAATCTATCCTGACACTGTATCATCGGCGCGAACCCGCAGCGCTTACGGAAACAGCATCCAAATACGGCCGTCTGTGTTCCTGTATTGCCGGGCATATTCTGGGAAATCCGCAGGATGCGGAGGAATGCGTCAACGACACCTGGCTTCATGCCTGGAACGCCATCCCTCCCGCGCGGCCGCAGTGTTTTTCCGCCTGGCTTTCCCGTGTCACCCGAAATCTCTCGATCAGCCGGCTTAGAGAAAACACTGCCGCAAAACGAGGCGGGGAGGAACTGCCTCTGGTGCTCGACGAACTCGCCGAATGTCTCCCGGGAGGGACAGACCCACAGCGGGAGCTGGAAGGCCGGGAACTCGCCGCCGCCGTGGACCGTTTTCTTTCCATGCAGAAGCCTGATGTGCGCAACGTGTTTGTCGCCAGATATTTTTACGCCGCCTCCCTCACGGAACTGGCATTCCGCTGCGGATGGACGGTCGGAAAAATCAAAACGGTTCTTCATCGGACCCGGCTGAAGCTCCGGGATTATCTGAAGGAGGAGGGCTTATGCTGAATCGTGACGAAGAAAAACTGTTTGATGCCCTGAACGGCATCCGGGATGAGTATCTCCTTTCTGCGGCAGACCTCCTCACATATACGAAGGAGGAATCGGAAATGCATCCCGAAAAAAAGAATCCGTCTGCCGGCAGGCGAAAGCTCGGCAGGACGCTTCTCATTGCTGCCGTAATCGTCTGTCTCTTCACCGCAACCGCCTTTGCTGCAGGCCTTTTTTCCGTCTCGACCCGTGTCCCGGATCCGGAGGAGAGCTTCCAGATCCATTGGTCCGAAAATGAGTCG
>JAEEGL012412251.1_pt1 | contig 10794 bp, 7 predicted proteins | sample 9134231 | NCBI WGS metagenome assembly JAEEGL01 (sample SAMN16246548, study PRJNA631951) | gut metagenome | biome: gut microbiome; feature: rumen; material: fiber-attached | host: Bos | place: Iran: Karaj | collected 2018-10
AGGGCATCGGTGAGGTGCTCGATATAATAAGAACCGGCAGACGGGTCGACGATACGGTCAAAATGACTCTCCTCCTTGATCAGCAACTGCTGGTTGCGGGCAATGCGCTCACTGAAGTCGGTAGCCTTCTCGTAGGGAGCATCGAACGGCGTCACCACCATCGAGTGGACACCACCGAGGGCAGCACTCATGGCCTCCGTCTGCGACCGAAGCAGGTTGACATACGAGTCGAACAGCGTCTGGTTGTACGTCGACGTCGTGGCATTGATGGTCATCTTGCAGGCGCAGTCGCACTTCGGCTCGTACTGCTTGACAATCTGAGCCCAGAGCAGACGGGCAGCACGGAACTTGGCTATTTCCATGAAGTAGTTCTCCGACACACCCATGTAGAACTTCATCTGACGAGCAGCGAGGTCTACGTCGACACCGGCATCCACCAGTTGCTGCAGATACTCGTTACCCCAAGCCAGGGCGTAACCCAGCTCCTGCACGATGTAGGCACCGGCATTGTTCAGCGTCTCGGTGTGAACGGTCATGACGTGAGCCTTCGGATAGGCCTTAAGAGTCTCCACGATCTTCGGACCGTCGGCCAGCAGTTCCGTCACATCCTTGCCTTTAGTCAGGATGTTTTCAATGGGGTCGAAGCCCACGGTAAACGACAGCTTCTCCTTGTCGTAGCCCTGCTTCGTGAAATAGGCGTCGATGATTTGAGCCAGCTCCAAGGCGTGACGCGGACAGGTACGGAAGTTCAAATCCACAATCTCGCAATAGATGTCCTGTAACAGCGTCTCAATGAGCTCAGCGCTCACGTCTTTACCTTTGATACGGAAACCCAGCGAGTTGACACCCTTGTTCAGGATGTCAAGCGCCTTCTTGTTGGCCTCCTTGGGGTCGTCGACGGCCACGTTCTGACGGACATACCACTCGTTCGAGTCTTTCTTGTTGCCCCTGACGAAGGGGAACTCGCCCGGCAGCGCGTCGGGTGTCTTCAGGTTTGCCAGGTCCTCCCTGCGGTAGAAGGGCTGTACATTGAACCCTTCGTTCGTTCTCCATACGAGTCGTTTCTGGAAGTCAGCCCCTTTCAGGTCAACCTCAATCTTGTCCAGCCACTCCTGAGTCGTAGGCGACTGAAACTCGCTGAAGAGTTTCTCTTTGTTTGCCATAAATACTTTAGTTCGTTTGTATTATTATATAAGTAATGTTATAGTCTAACAGCCTACAAAGGTAATCAATATTTTCCAAACGGACGAAGAATTTAATATTTATTTTATCTTTATGCATCCTGTTCCGAAAAAAAGTGTTTCTTTATAGCCCTGTTTTACCATTATATGAAGCCCCAACAGGACGGGGCTACGGGCAAAGATGTAGTCAGGTACGGGCAAAGTCGTTCTTTGGTACGGACGGAGACGTTCTTTGTCTGGGGGTAAGACTAAATCCACGCCTAAGAACGTTAATTCTAAGACAATGGACATTAAATCCACGTCGATGAACGTTAAATCCAAGGCATTGATTTAACTTTTTGGACCGTTCGGTTGCCTGCGGCATGCAGCACGGCAAAACGTAAAAAAAGTAAAAATCGGAGGATTAGTTGCACAAAACTGCTTGTATTGCGCAAAAAAGTAGTAACTTTGCAGGCAATTTAGCAAGTAGGTTATGGAATCGTTTCATTGGCTTAAGGAATTGTTCACTGCGACAGACTCGGTTGCTCACATCGTACTGTTGTATGCGGTGGTGATTGCCATCGGTGTGTATTTGGGAAAAATCAAGGTCGGTGGCATTTCGCTGGGTGTTACCTTTGTGCTGTTTGCCGGCATTGTTGCCGGACATGTGGGATTCACTGCCCCTACGGCCACGCTGACCTTTGTGCAGGATTTCGGACTTATCCTTTTCGTCTTCATGATTGGTATGCAGGTGGGACCGGGTTTCTTCGAGAGTTTCGGCAAGGCGGGCATCAAGCTGAACGGTCTGGCTGCCATAGCTATCGCACTGAACATCATAGTCATGTTTGCCTGCTACTTTATCTTCTTTGACACGTCAGACAACACGACCTTGCCTATGATGGTAGGTACGCTCTATGGTGCTGTGACGAACACACCGGGTCTTGGTGCAGCCAACGAGGCGCTGCTGTCGGTGTTCCCCAACGGAGGGCCGCAGATTGCTTCGGCCTATGCCTGTGCCTACCCACTGGGTGTGCTGGGCATCATTGGGGCTACTATATTAATAAGGTATATCTGTAAGGTGCGGCTCGAGAAAGAGGAGGCACGCCTGACCGCAATGGAGGAGACGGCGGCGAACAAAAAGCCCTACAAGATGCATCTGGAAGTGACGAACAAGTACCTGGAGGGCAAGACGCTGTTGCAAGTTCACGACTTCCTGCAGCGTGACTTTGTGGTGTCGCGTCTGGTGCACGACGGAGAGCTTTGCATTCCCAATCGCGACACGCTGTTCCACCTGGGCGACCAGATGCTCATCGTCTGTGCCGAGGCTGACCAGGAGGCAATCATGGCATTCATCGGTCCGAAGCTGGACATCGACTTCGAACAGCAGGACCAGCCGCTGGTGTCGAAGCGCATTCTGATTACAAACCCAGCCATCAACGGTAAAACGCTGGCTGCCATGCACTTCTCAAGTGTTCACGGAGTCAATGTGACGCGTGTGACGCGTCACGGCATTGACCTCTTCGCATCGGGAGGCCTGCCCCTACAGGTCGGTGACAAGATCATGGTGGTGGGGCCTGAGGACGCCGTGGAGCGTGTATCAGGCAAGATGGGCAACTCACTGCGCAAGTTGAACGCACCCAACATCGCCACCATCTTCGTGGGCATCATTCTCGGCATTATCTTCGGTTCGCTGCCGGTGGCCATTCCTGGCATGCCCGTGCCCTTAAAACTCGGTATCGCGGGCGGACCGCTCATAATAGCCATCTTGATTGGAAGGTACGGGTACAAGATTCACCTAGTGACCTACACGACGACATCAGCGAACATGATGCTACGCGAGATAGGACTCGTGCTCTTCCTTGCCTCGGTAGGCATCAAGGCGGGAGCGACGTTCTTCAGCACCGTCATCGACGGCGACGGCCTGTTGTACGTGTTGACTGGCTTCATCATCACGGTGATACCCATCCTCGTGGTGGGGCCCATCGCCCGTCTGAAGTTCAAGTTCAACTACTTCACCATTGCAGGCATGATTGCCGGTACGTATACTGACCCGCCTGCACTGGCTTACGCCAACAGCATCTGCTCGAAGGAGGCCCCTGCACTGGGATACTCGACGGTCTATCCGCTGGCGATGTTCCTGCGCATCTTCACAGCACAGCTCGTGGTACTCTTCTTCTGCGGCTGACAAACTAGTAGGACTAGCATAACTAGAGAGACTAAAATAATACACGAAATAAAAACAAAAAATGAACAAATTCGCTTTCCTGTTAAGCTCGTTGCTCGCCTTCGCCTCGCAGCCCGTGCTGGCACAGATGGATGCCAGCATCAAGCTAAACGAGGTGATGACCGACAACCAGTCGAGCCTCATCGACGAGTACGGCCACAGGCACGCCTGGGTCGAGATTGTCAACATCTCGCACTCGACGTACAACATCCGCGGCATGTACCTGACCACCGACCGCACGGTGCTAGACAAGCAGATGAGCGTGCCTGAGCGCGTCAGCCGCATGAGCCAAATTCCCAACGGCGACGAGCGCACCAGCCTCAGCGCCCGACAGCTCATCGTGTTCCACTTAGGCAGCCGCCCCACCGAAGGTTCGCTGCATCTGGCCGTACCCGTAGAGGCAGGCAAACCCACGTGGATAGCCCTCTACAACGGCAATGCCACGCAGCTGATTGACTCCGTGACGGTCCCCACACTGGGTGCCGACCAATCGTATGCCCGCATTGCAAACAACGGCACGGCGAAGGACTGGGAGATTAAATCGGCCGACCGCGTGACCCTGGGCATCCAGAACCAAACGACGGTCTCGGAGTCGAAGATTGAGAAGTTCAAGCGCGAAGACCCCTACGGCGTCGGCATGGCAATCATGGCCATGGGCATCGTCTTCTTCTGCCTGGCACTGCTCTGGGTATTCTTCACCCTCTTCGGCATGTTCATGAGGCATCAGGAGACCGCCAAGAGAGTCATCAACCAGCAACCGATAAAACCCATCACGAAGACAGTTGAGAAAACCATCGAGGTAGGCCATAAGACGGGCGTCATCCTGAAGGACGGCTTCGAGTCGAAAGGCATTGACCGCGAGGTATACATGGCCGTAATAGGCCTGGCCCTGAGGCAGTATGAGGACGACATACACGACGTCGAATCAGGCGTCATCACCATTAAGCCCAAGGACACGGGGTGGGACGACGAGTACAGTCAGATGACCCATCTGCACGAGGCTTTTATACCTGCCAAGCACAACGCACCAAATATTCCAACAGCACCCGAGCTGCACTAACAAGTCAGATCAAAAAAAGACAGTGAACAAGTATGAAAAAGTATCAGTATAAAGTACAAGGCGTAGACTACGAGGTAGAAATTACCGAAGTAGAAGGAAAGATAGCAAGAGTAAACGTCAACGGCATCCCCTTTGAGATAGAGATGCAGAAGCCGATTAATGCTGCCAAGCACCCCGCACTGGCAGCAACAAAGAGAAGCACGGCACCCGCTGCCGCTGAGACTCCTGTCGCTGCGGCACCTGTGGCCGCTGCCGCAACAGCACCGCAACCCGCCGCACAGCCCGCAGTTCCCGCTGGGGCAGGCAACGCAGTGAAGGCGCCCCTGCCGGGCACCATCACCACCATCAATGTCAAGGTGGGCGACACGGTGGCCGTGGGTGACACCGTCATAGTGCTGGAAGCCATGAAAATGCAGAACAACATTGAGTCGGAGTATGCCGGCACAGTCACTGCAATTACTGTGAACGCAGGCGACTCCGTCATGGAAGGTGCCGTACTGATGACCATCGGGTAAGGGAAAAACAAACCGCGAAAAGTAAGAAACCATGTGGCAGTTTATCGTTGACAACTTTAACGAGTTCCTGACGTACACAGGCTTTGCCAACGTCACGACAGGCAACCTGATTATGATAGCAGTGGGCGCGTTCTTCATCTGGCTCGCCATCAAGAAGGACTTCGAGCCCCTGCTGCTCGTGCCCATCGGACTGGGCATCATCCTGGGAAACATCCCCTTCCGCGCCGATGCAGGCTTAGAGATAGGGCTCTACGAGGATAACTCAGTATTGAACATCTTCTACCAAGGCGTCAGACAGGGCTGGTATCCCCCGCTCATCTTCCTGGGCATTGGTGCTATGACCGACTTCTCAGCACTGTTGGCAAATCCGAAGCTGATGCTCATCGGTGCCGCAGCGCAGTTTGGTATCTTCGGAGCCTATATGTTTGCTTTGGCACTGGGCTTTGAGCCAAACCAGGCAGCAGGCATTGCCATCATTGGCGGTGCCGACGGACCGACGGCCATCTTCCTGAGCTCGAAGCTCTCGCCCAACCTGATGGGCGCCATCGCCGTGTGTGCCTATTCGTACATGGCCTTGGTACCGCTGATTCAGCCGCCCTTGATGCGCCTGCTCACCACGAAGAAGGAGCGTGTCATCAAAATGAAGCCAGGGCGCGAGGTCAGCCAGACGGAGCGTATCCTCTTCCCCATCGTGGGTTTGCTACTGACGACGTTCATCGTGCCCTCAGGCCTGCCGCTGCTAGGCATGCTATTCTTCGGCAACCTCCTGAAGGAGAGCGGCAAGACGACACGACTGGCCAAGACCGCGGGTGCCGCGCTGAACGACATAGTGGTCATGCTGCTGGGACTTACAGTAGGCTGCTCGACACAGGCCTCGGAGTTCCTGACTATGAATACAATATACATCTTCGCCATCGGTGCAGGAGCCTTCATCATCGCTACTGCCTCGGGAGTATGCTTCGTAAAGGTAATGAACCTGTTCCTGCCGAAGGATAAGAAACTCAATCCGCTCATCGGAAATGCAGGCGTCAGCGCAGTGCCCATGGCGGCACGCATCTCGAACAACCTCGGGCTGGAGTATGACAGGCATAACTTCCTGCTCATGCATGCCATGGGACCCAACGTGGCGGGAGTCATCGGCTCCGCCGTGGCCGCCGGTGCTTTGCTCGGGTTCCTCTCTTAGAACGCATCTTCTTAGCCTTCCGGCGCAACTGGCGCTTGGAAGGCTTCTTTTTAACCTGGGGCATGGAGTCGCTCTTCCACGTGACAGAAGCACGCGCCGTCAGATGGGGAACACCCTCGACGGGATTCTTCTCGCAGTACTTCAGAATGGCGTAGTAGTCGATGTTCCGCTTCTGATGATTGGCGTAAAAGTACACCTCCACGGTTTGCTTGGCAGTGCCGATAAGCACGATGTCGCGGTCAAAGTCAACGTACCAGCGCGCAAAGGGATGGCTCCGCACAAAGGACTCCCACGAGGGCTTGCCGTAATGCTGCTGCATCCACTGCATGAGCTGACGGTAGACCTCGCGCACGGTGCGGTCGCCAGAGAGCGTGCTCAGCCGCACATGATTGATGTGCAGGGTGTCCTTAGAGTAGTTGATGTCGACAAGCAGCTCGAGACCTGCAATGCGGCCCATCAGGCGGTAGGTGTACGGAACACCGGCACCATTGGCCAAATGGAGGCCCTTCTGCTGCAGCTGGTCGGCCATCTCAGTGGGATTCATCGTGAGGGGAAGGCCGCCAAAGACCAGACGGTCCCCGGCCATGGACGGCAGGCACATCAGCGCCGAAAGGCATAGGGAAAGAAGGTATTTTCGTGTCATTTCTAGATGTAGCGTTATTATCGGCGGACAAAGGTATGAAAAATAATTGAGAAAGCCGTGCTTTTCGCGCAAAAAAGAAACGGATAGTCCGAAGGAAAAGCCAAGGAAAGGGCACTATGCCTCCCCAAAAAAGGCCGTTTCGGGGGCGTTTAACGTTATTTAACCGTCCTAATACAAAGGTAGTCTCAGATTTTTAATAAATTTGCAGACCAATAAAAAGAGAATGACAGACGTCATCTTATCGAGTTTCATCAGTCTTTTTGCCCTATTCGGCAAGGAGGAGCAAGTAGACGAGGTACGGGCAAAGGATATGCTCGTCAGTTATTTGCGTCACCATTTCGGCATTAGAAATATAGATCTTTACCTCGATCTGTACAGTGATATGAGGGGCGCATACGAGATGACGGAGGGCCTGGACAGCAGGTCGGCAGTATCTTCCATCTGCTCCAATCTACACGGCAAGATCAGGACCAACGAAGAGTCACTGCTCTTGTTGCGACTGATGGAGTTCTGCGGCAGTGGCAACAAACTCGAGGATACCATCTTCAGAACGATGGCCAAGGAGTTCTGCATCCCCGACGAGCAGTTTAAAGACTTCACTGACTTCGTTGACAACAAACCTAACGGGCACGTGCTGATGCACGAACCTGCAGGTTTCAACGGCATGCTCAAGACCCTGCTCGACGAAAGCACTGGTCTGCTCGTCTTTACCTACATGGGCAGCGACATTGTGCTTCTCAACGACGTACCGGTGCTTTCCGGCGCCTACCAGGTGTGGCAGCAGAGCAGCGTGCTGAAGAACAGCGGCAGCGGCAGTCCCTTGTACTACTCGACTATCATCGACCTCTATAACAAGGCTAACGGCAACGCTATGGACAAAACGCAGGAGGTGACCTTCTGCGGCCGCGACATCAACTTCCGTTTCCCCAATAGCGACAACGGCATGCACGACTTGAGCTTCACGCTCCACAATGGCGAGCTGCTGGCAATAATGGGTGGTTCCGGGACAGGCAAGACGACCCTTCTGTCCTTGTTGAACGGAAGTCTGAAGCCACAGGAGGGCAGCATAACCATTAACGGCCATGACATCTCGGAGCCTCAGGCAAAGGACCTCATCGGCTATGTCCCTCAAGACGACCTGCTCATCGAGGAACTTACCGTCTACCAGAACCTTTGGTTCACGGCAAAGCTGTGCTTCGAAGGCATGTCCCACGAGGAAATGGACCTTCGGGTGATGAAGACTCTCAAGGACCTTGGACTTGACGCCATCAAGGACCTCAAGGTAGGGTCGGCCCTTAACAAGTATATCTCAGGCGGTCAGCGCAAGCGCCTTAACATCGCCCTGGAGCTGATTCGCGAGCCGGCCGTGCTCTTCCTCGACGAACCCACATCGGGCCTCTCGTCGGCAGACACCGAGAAAGTCATACTCCTGCTGAAGGAACAAACCCAGAAGGGCAAGCTCATCATCGTCAACATACACCAACCTTCGAGTGACGTCTATAAGCTCTTCGACCGACTTTGGCTCCTCGACAGAGGCGGCTACCCCGTGTTTGACGGGAACCCTATTGACGCCATCACCTACTTCAAGGAGGCAGCCAACTACGCCGACGCCGAGACCAGCGCATGCCCCACATGCGGCAACGTCAATCCTGAGATTGTGCTTAACATTATCGACGAAAAGGCGTTAAGCAATACCGGGGAACCCTCTGACGAGCGAAAGATGTCGCCCCAGGACTGGCACGAACTCTATTTGGAGCACCGTCCGGTGTGCGAAGAGCCCGTGGTCACCGAGGTTCCGCCCTCAGACCAGAAGAAGCCCGGCGTACTGAAGCAGTTCGCCATCTTCCTGCACAGGAATATCAAGACCAAGATTACCAATGCCCAATACCTGTTCATCACTCTCCTCGAGGCTCCTGTGCTCGCCGTTGTCTGCGCCTTGCTGACACGCTACGCCCCACCCGAGGGCTATACAGTGATGGCCAACAAGAACATGGTGAGCTACTTCTTCATGGCCGTCATCGTGGCCACATTCATCGGAATGAGCGGAAGCGCTGAGGAAATCATCAAAGACCGCGCACTGCTAAAGCGGGAGCAGTTCCTACACCTCTCATACGGCAGCTACATCTGGTCCAAGATTGTGTATATGGCAGGCATATCACTCCTGCAGACCCTGCTGTTCATCGTTATAGGTAACACCATCATGGGGCTTCACGGGCTCTTCTGGACTTGGTGGCTCATTCTCTTTGCCACAGCGTTCCTCGCAAGCCTCACGGGACTATTGCTTTCGCAGTGCCTGAGCTCAGTGGTGGCCATCTATATCAGCATCCCCATGCTGCTTATCCCCCAGATTTTGCTGTGCGGCCTGGTGGTAAGCTTCTCGGACCTGACACCCCGCAGCACCACGGGCAACGTGCCTGTGGTAGGCGACCTCATCCCGTCGCGCTGGTCTTACGAAGCGCTTGCTGTCACGTCGTTCACCGATAACGCCTACGAGGCACCCTTCTTTGCCTACGAAAAGGAGAAACAGGAGAACCAGTTCTACAACATGGGCTACCTCTACGAGCTCCAGTCTCAGCTCGAGACTTTCAAGAGTGAGAAAGTGCGCCTCGGCGAGGGCGACCTGGCTCATATCGAGGTCATCAAGACCAATCTTCCCGTCCTGACGGCGTTCTGCGGCATGTCACCCTATAGTGGTGGCTACGACTATGAGTCGCTCAGCCAGTACATGGAGCAGGCCGAGGACATTCTTGCCAAGCGCTGCAACGATGCTACGCTTAAGGCCGACGCCCTGATGTCGAAGCTCATACGCCTGCACGGCAAGGAGTATGTGCTCGACTTGAAGCGCAACAACTTCAACAACAAGCTTGAGGAGTGCGTGGTCTGCGCCGACCAGCAGCGCACGGTGGACGTCATTGACGGCTACCTTGTTCCCCGTACGGGCATTATCTACCTGACCCCACTGAGCCACTCAGGCCGTGCTCCCTTCTACAGTAGTGAGAAGATTATCGGCTCCTGGCACGTCAAGACACTCTGGTTCAACATGGGTGCCCTGCTGCTGATGAGCATCATCGTCATCTGCCTGTTGCTGTCAGACTGCCCCGGACGCTACATCCGCAAGGAGAACAAATAGGACTTACAATTACGAACAAATAACATTTAACATTATTAATAATAACAAAAAACAAAGACAATGAAGAAGTTAAGTATTTTAGCAATTACTTTCGCTGCCATCCTATTCGCAGCATGTGGAGGTAACAAGAGCGCTCAGGCTGCGGAGGATGCCGATAGCCTGAAGAGTTTCGAACAGCAGCAAATCGAGGCAAGCATCAAGATGCACTTCGACAGCATCGCCAGTGAAATCTCCAAGCTCAAGCACCTGCCCTTCCTGCAGGAAGGCAATGGCGGCCTCACCCTCACCAAGGCTGAGAAGCAGGTTAAGCCTGATTACCTTCTGGCTCCCGCCGTTGCTGACGAGGCTACTACGCTCGCCGAGAAATACCGTATCCTCAGCGCCTTGAACGTCGACCGCTCGATTGCCGGCTTGTACGAGCTGCCCACCGATGACTATGACAAGGCCATCACGAAGCTCGCAGCTGATATTAACGACCCGTCCTTCAAGGCCATCGAGAACACAAACACTATCTTCGAGACCACCGAGACCCTCTATGACGCCATGGAAGCTAACGGCCGTATTAACTACTTCTGGCAGATTGCTTCCGCTGCCCTTGTTGAGCAGCTGTACATCTCTGGTCAGAATTCTGACAAGTTCCTCAGCGTGCTGGACGACGAGGCTGCTTCAAACATCTCATTCCGCGTAGTGCTGATTCTCGACGCCGTGAACCGTCTGTCTCAGTATGACCCGGAGATCAAGCCCGTTGCCGACGCCATCGCTCCCCTTGACGTTCTGAACGCTACCACCGTCAGTGAACTGAAGGCCCAGCTGGCCGATGCCAAGGATAAGATTGCCAATGCCCGCAGAAGCCTCGTCAAATAAGCCAGCAGGCGCCAC
>JAEEGL014164759.1_pt1 | contig 10794 bp, 8 predicted proteins | sample 9134231 | NCBI WGS metagenome assembly JAEEGL01 (sample SAMN16246548, study PRJNA631951) | gut metagenome | biome: gut microbiome; feature: rumen; material: fiber-attached | host: Bos | place: Iran: Karaj | collected 2018-10
AAGGACATGAGCTGTCTGCTTAAAGTCACCGCCATTCATGCGGGTAAGAAGCTCTGACTCTGTAAGTAGCTTAACGTAGAGGAATTCTGTTTCATCAAGGTCCTGCTCTGTGACTTTGTGACAGTTCCTCGCTGCATAAATGTGAACTCTGCTGTTAGAAAGAGTCGCATTCGCGGGGAGCGTCATAAGATGCATCCAATCGTCGGAGACATAGCCTGTTTCCTCGGTAAGTTCACGCTTTGCTGCCGCGAAAGCATCATCTTCGGTTGCAATGATGTTGTCATAAGTTATATAGGGCACATCGCTCTTATCCTTGTACTCGATGCCACCAGCAGGGAATTCTGTTGTGATTTCATCAATTCCATGCCTGTACTGTCTGACGCAAATGAATCTTCCATCCCTGTCAGTTGCTACGATCACGCAGAAGCTGTGCTTCGAATAGTTGTAGACAGGTCCTATGACCTCGCCGTCAGGAAGCTCATAGTCACATTTTCTGAAATCGATCCACGCATCCTGTATAACGTGCTGGCACTCTGCCATTTTCCATGTAAGGTTATCTGAATTTTTGTTTTCCATATTGTTTTTCCCGGTTATTTATTCTTTATTCATTGTGATTATTTAGGGAATTTATTGATTCATGACTTAGAATTCCCCTAGTACATTTTTATATATTGTCATTTACTGCGGTTTAAGATAAGGCTCTTACCCTTGTAATAAATCGCTGTCATAATTCCGCCGACTATCATTGAAAGCGTGCAATAGATGCACGAGATCAAAAGAGGTGCTATCTTTCCTTCAAGACTGTTCTGAGTCGCAGGTTTTAAGACATTTCCGATAATCGGATCAAGAAGGTACATTCCAAATGTCAGCTTACCAACTGCAGATATGGCCTTCTCTGCTTTTTCCGGAATATCATTTACAGTAAATAAGTACTTTATCAGCATAAATAAGCTGAGAGTCATCACAAAATCATAGCCGCGGTAAACATTCTGTGGTCCTGCGATATATGTGAGAAAGCACTCAAGTACATTACTGCAAACAAAGAAAAGTACCATCAAGAATGCACCTTTTTTCCCAAGCTTTCTGATGTCAAAGAGTCTGTCAAGCCCATATCCCACAAGGAAATAGAAGCCGCAATCCGTCATGATAAGGAATGGGTTAAAGTCCCCCGCAATATGCGCTGTTGAATCAAGAAGGATGTTAAGGAAAAGACACATCATCGGAAGAACACCGGTTATGATAAACCTCGCAGCGATGAGGTACCGGGTATCCTGGAGAGTCATTTTTGATGAAATATATCTCATAAAAATGATGATCAGCAGCATTCCGATATATGTGTAGAGATACCAGTAAGGCCCCGCCCCATCTACGGTTGCGGAAAGGAAATTCCTGATAAATCCCGGAAGATACAGCTTTCCTGTGTAGCAAACATTTGCAACAACGCTGAATATCAAAAGAATCAGCGAAAAATAAACAACTTTTTTGAAAACATCTTTATACTTCCAGTCCCTGTTAAGCATAAGCGTACCTGAAATCATAAAGAAAAGCGGAACGTTCACCTTAATGACCATTCCGACAAAAAGGCAGAAAAGGACCGAAATAAAACTGCTGCCCTCAGCATAATTAAAGCAGTCCATATATCCGCTTGTGTGATTAAAGATCACCAAAAAGCATGCAATTATTCTTAAAAGATCCAGATAACACAGTCTCTTGGATTTCATTTGAAACTCCCCACAATTTCTGTAATCAGCCTATTTAATGATTACCTATATCTTTTTTCCTGAAAAGATAATATGTAAAATCGTAGCCGCTGTAGCTGTAATCAGCCTGGTCTATCATCTCGTAATTGTCAAAGATAAACGAAGGATATGATACCTTGGCAATAACAAAATCCGTAAGTCCCTCTCTTACGTATCTATTCTGCTCTTCGTAAGGATTATTCTCCTTTTCCGGCACAAGAAGTGTCTGTGTCTGGAACCATCTGATGGTCGGAACGATATCCGTTAAGGTGTAAAGTCCCATATCGAGAGCCCCAATGTTAAGGAGTGTCGGGTTTTCTTTTTCCAAAACCTCATCCCTGAACCTGTAGAGAAAAAAGTCCTCTTTCGTCTCACTAAGGAAAACAGTGTTCATGGAGAAGTTGTATATGCAAACAAGAGCCAGCGCATTTAAAACCGCATACATAAAGACATTCTTAGGACAGATGGACTCTTTTTCCTTGAGCCATCCAGCAATACCTTCGATGACATGCGCGATAAACGCAAAGCCAAATACAGCGAAAACACTTAGCGGAAGCGCGTAATACGGAAGCGTTCTTCCTCCGGAGTAGATTCCAAGGAATGTAAAGCCAAATAAAACAGGCGCTGCTATGCGCGTCATAAACTTCTGCTTTTTCTCAAAAAGAGTATAGAAAAGTCCCGGAATCATGGGCACAAAGTAAACTGCATTGTCGTAGATCAGCCAGTAAAGGATCTTGGCAAGTGTATAAACAAAGCCGTAAGCGCCGCCTTCAATCTCGTTTGGATACAGGAAAACATTGATGTACACATAGCCCCAATACCACTCGTAGAGGCTGTTCTGAACGCCAAAGTATATTATCCATGGCACAAATGGAAGGAACATTCCAAAGAGAAATACGAAGCAGGCCCTTATTCCGTTCACGAACTCTTTGTGTGCAACGAATGCAAAGAAAACAAGTGCCATCCATGCAAAGAAAAATCCAAGGCCCGTAAACTTTATGTTTGCAATTACTCCTGCGAGAATACCGCCTGCAAACACAGTTTTAAAGCCCATGCATCCGTTTTCATAGTCTTTTTTGAAATACCTCATCACAAGGTAAAGGCCCCAAACGTAAAGCGGAAGGCATATTTCCTCCGCTGCTCCGCCCCACCAGAAACTCCTGCTGACTACGATAACAGCAAAAGAAAGCGGTGCAAACAATACGGATAATCTCTCGGAAGCATAGAGCCTAAGTATCTTGTAAAAGCCTATAATATTAAGACTTCCCAGAATCACTTCCAGAATATAAACTCCGATAAATGTTGTGTGGGAAACAAGGTAACAAAGTCCGTACAAAAAATAAAGGTACATGCCCTTCTGGTCAAAGACGTCCCTGTAGGGCATCTTACCATTGAAGAGGGCTTTACCCACCGAAAAGTAGCTGTTTGCATCATCCCAGTTATTGAAAATGTACAGGAATGATGACCGCGACGCCAGCATCAATAGCAGCGCCGCGGAAATTGTAAAAAGTAAGTATCTGATATTACTCTTTTTTTCTGTCATCACTAATCCTAAATTATTGTATATATGAATTCAGGCCATAAAGCTACCATGCCAAGCAGATAATGAACTGCAAATCAAAGCTCAACATGCTCGCAGGCAAGGCTGCATCCGTTAAAGTTGCAGTCTGTCACATAGTACTTGTTGCCCTTACGGCCAAAGGTCTTTCTGCCTTTCAAAATAAGGTGGATTCTCTTATCCTCAGTCATGTACTCCTCAGAAACCTCGTCAGCCGACTCTGTGTCGTCCAGGACCTTCTTGAAATCCCCCATGAATGCAGGAACAATCACAGCCCCAATGCTCTGCCCCTGATTCGGACCATAAATCTTCATGATCTCATGTAAAATCTGCCTTCTCAACTCATCCATATTCTATTTTCCCCTAAAGTTTTTTGCTAAATATTATTAAACTATACACCCCTATATAGTCTAATACTCTTGTTAATACTGCTCTGTTCAGCCGGTTATTCTTCGGCTTTAAAATCGCAGCCGTCCTCATTGCCAGCATGATAAGCAGTCTTACTGCTGAATAGTTTCGACGAGTGATGGAAGGAGCTGCTTCTTGCGGGATACGACACCCGGAAGGATGGCGCTGTTACCTTCTGCATTTACCCCAAATGCAGAGTTGATGGTGTGCTGCGCCTTAGCTCCTGCGAATACAACCTCTGATGACTCGTCGATAATGTTGGTGAGCATGAAGAAAAGCATATCAAGTCCGTCAGCCTGTGCTACCTTCTTAAGCTCAGGAATGATCTTCTCCTTGATCTCTGTAAGCTCTTCTTCGCTCATGGAATTGATCTGTCCAATTCCGAGAGTCATATCGTCGACTGTAAACTTCTTGAAATCCTGATGAAGGATCTCGTTTGCTGTCTTATCGCCAAGATTTGAACCTGCGTGGAACATCTCTTTTGCGAACTCTTCATAGTTGACGCCTGCGATCTGTGCAAGCTCTTCACCGGCCTTTTTATCGATATTTGTGCAGGTCGGAGATCTGAACATAAGTGTATCTGACAAGATAGCTGCCAAAAGAAGTCCTGCAGTGGTCTTGTCTATCTCTACCTGATACTCTTTGTACATCAGATAGATGATGGTACAGGTTGAACCAAGAGGCTGGTTCCTGAAAAATACAGGTCCGGCAGTCTCAATTGTGCGAAGTCTGTGGTGGTCAATGATCTCAAGGATCTCAGCATTGTCAGCGCCGTTAACAGCCTGATTTTTCTCATTGTGATCAACAAGAATGAGCTGTTTCTTCTTGGCACCGAGGAAGTTTCTACGGCTGATCATACCGATGTAATGATCGTTCTTGTCGAGGACAGGGAAATATCTGTGTCTCATGGAAGCCATAACTTCCTGGATATCCTCGATGAAGTCATCCATGTGGAAGCATACCAGTCCGTCTTTTTTCATGACATGCTCAATTGGCATACTCTGATTGATAAGTCTTGCTACAACGAAGGTATCGTGAGGAGTTGTGATGATCTTACAACCATGCTCTCTCGCCTGTCCCTGAATGGTCTTGGCAACCTCTGCACCCTCGCAGACAATGATACAGCCTGCATGCATTTCAATAGCGCAAAGCTGAGTCTCATAGCGGTTTCCGAGGATAACAACGTCGCCTTCCTCGATGAGATTCTCCATCATATCAGGGCTCGCTGCCGCAATTACTACTTTTCCCTTTTCAAGGACATCCTCTATCTCGCCCACAAGAAGCTCTCCGTCGAGTGTCTCAACGATGTTCCTGTAGCAGGTCTTAGCTTCTGAAAGGATTCCCGGATCGATAACATCCATATATGTTTCAACAATATCGTTGGTAGTTACAATACCTGTGAGCTTGTCGCCCTCAGTAACGCAGAGAGTAACAACTCCTGCATCTCTCATCTTGGACCAGGCATTCTTGAGGGAAAGATTTCTGCTTGTTCCATCAAGCATTCTGATCTCCATGTCCCTTACCTGTGTCCTTACATCTTTTACATAAGCAGGTGTCTCAACGTTAAAGTACTGCATAACGAACTGGGTTTCCTCATTGAGATGCCCCGCTCTGCAGGCCATATAGTTATCACCTGTGATCTGTCTCTTCAAATTCGCATAGGTAATTGCCGCGCAGATTGAGTCTGTGTCTGGGTTCTTGTGGCCCATTACAATTACCGGCCTCTTAATATCGTTCATCAAATATCTCCATCTAAATGATAGTTATTCATCCATATATTTTCTTATGATATACAAAGTATCACGCATACTGGCTGTTGTAAAGTTCGTAATAGAAACCTTTTCTCTCAAGCAGTTCTTCGTGAGGTCCCTGCTCAATAATATGGCCGTCCTTCATAACAAGGATAACGTCAGCTTCCCTGATTGTTGAAAGTCTGTGGGCAACGATAAAGCTGGTTCTGCCCTGCATCATCCTGTTAAATGCCTTCTGAATTCTGATCTCTGTGCTTGTATCAATTGAGGATGTAGCCTCGTCCAAAATCAGCATTGGAGGCACTGAAAGCATAACTCTTGTGATGCAAAGAAGCTGCTTCTGGCCCTGAGAGAGATTTCCACCATTTTCTGAGATCACAGTATCATACCCATTTGGGAGCCTCTTGATAAAGCTGTGAGCATGGGAAGCTTTAGCAGCTGCGATTATATCTTCATCAGTAAAGCCCTCTCTTCCAAGGGTAATATTCTCTTTTACAGTGCCGTTTTTAAGCCAGGTCTCCTGAAGCACCATTCCATAGCCGCTTCGAAGGTCTGCTCTCTTAAGGTCTCTTATGTCATTTCCATCGACGCTGATGCTGCCGTTGTCCACGTCATAAAATCTCATAAGGAGATTGATAAGTGTGGTCTTGCCGCTTCCTGTAGGTCCGACAATAGCAACTCTCTGGCCTTTTTTGATATCAAGGTTAAGGTCCTCGATGAGTTTTTTGCTCTTATCATAGGAAAAAGAAACATCGTCAAAAGAAACAACTCCTTCGGGAGTGAAGTTTTCTTTTGCATCAGCTTTATCAGCTGTTTCAGGCTTTTCTTCGATAAGGCTGAATACTCTCTCAGCGCAGGCAAGCGCATTCTGAAGCTCAGTAATTACGCCTGAGATCTCGTTGAAAGGCTTGGTGTACTGGTTCGCGTAGCTAAGGAAAATTGTAAGTCCGCCGACAGTCATGTTTCCTGAAATGCAGGCAAAGGCGCCAAAGAGCGCAACCGCAGCGTACACGATGTTGTTGATAAATCTTGTGCCGGGGTTTGTCAGCGAAGATATAAAGGTGGCCTTAAGGCTTGTGTCTGTCAGCCTGTCATTTATATCATCGAAATATTCCATGTTCTCGTCTTCATGCGCGAATGCCTTAACAACTGAAAGGCTGCCGATCATCTCGTCAATAAACGCTGTCTGATCTGACCTTGCCTCACTCTGCGCCTTAAAGAGTTTAAATGACCTGCTGGCAATGAACCTTGCCACAAAAAGAGAAAGTGGCGTGAGCACAACTACAACAATCGCGATCTTCGCATTTAAGTAGAACATGAAAATAAGTGTTCCAGCAATTGTAACAACTCCGGTAAAGAGCTGCGTAAATCCCATCAAAAGGCCGTCGGAGAACAGGTCAACATCAGAGATGATCCTGCTGACGATTTCACCTGTCTGCTTATTATCGAGGTACTCGAAGGGCAGATTCTGAAGCTTGTCAAAGCCTTCTGTTCTAACGTCTCTTACAACCTGGAAGGTTATCCTGTTGTTGGCTTTGTTCATGATCCACTGGAAAACAGATACGATCAGGACTGAAACAACAAGCCTTGTCAGTATTGCAATGACTTTCCCGAAGTCGACATTTCCTTTTCCAAATATCTGGTCCACAGCTCTGCCCGCAAGGATTGGGACATAGAGTGACAAAAGAGCTGTAGCCACCGCAAGTGTCATGGATAAAAAGATGAGTATGCGGTATTTTCCTGCATATTTAAGGACTTTTTTGATTGTACCCTTTTTCATACCGCACCCTCCTTCTTAAACTGTGAATCATAGATTTCTCTGTAGAGCTCACAACCTGCCATGAGCTCATCATGAGTTCCAATGCCCGCAACCTGGCCATTATCAAGCACAATTATCTTGTCACAGGAAAGAACTGCTGAAGTTCTCTGGGAAACAATAAATGTTGTTGGCGGATTCTTCATGCCGGAGATTGCTTCCCTGAGCTTTTTGTCAGTCAGATAGTCAAGGGCTGAAGCACTGTCATCAAGGATCAGTATTTCAGGCTCTCTTACAAGCGCCCTTGCAATCGTAAGTCTCTGCTTCTGGCCACCTGAGAAATTTTTTCCTCCCTGAGCAACCACAAAGTCGAGACCGTTTTCTTTTCCATCCACAACCTCTTTTGCCTGAGCTATTGAAAGAGCCTCATAGATTTCCTCGTCAGTCGCGTCCTTTTTACCCCATTTCAAGTTATCTCTGATGGTTCCATGGAAAAGAACTGCCTTCTGAGGAACGATTCCTATCCTCTCTCTAAGCGCATCAAGCCTGTACTCTTTGACATTTTTGCCATCGATAAAAACAGCCCCCTCTCTGACATCGTAAAATCTTGGGATGAGGTTTATCAGCGATGATTTACCGCTTCCTGTTCCGCCTATTACGCCAATCTTCTCGCCGCGCTTAACGGAAAAGCTGATCTTTTCAAGGGAATCCTCGCTGTCGCCCTGATATCTCATGGATACATCGGAAAAGACAATGTGGTCATCCGTTTTGGCAAACTCAGTAGCCTCACCGTCCTTCATGGAGCTCTTAAGCTCAAGAAGCTCCTCAACTCTGTTGCCTGACGCGATTGCCTTGGTAACAGTGAGAATGAGGTTCGCAAACTTGATAAGCTCAACGAGGATCTGAGACATGTAGTTATAAAGAGCTACAACCTGTCCCTGAGTAAGCTCACCCGCATTTACGTAAATGGCGCCCTTGTAGATAAGGTAAGCCACTGAAAGGTTAAGAATTCCGTAGGTTATTGGGTTCATCAAAGCAGAAACGCCGCCAACAAACCTCTGAAGGGTCATCAGTTCGTTGTTGTGGGCGTGGAATCTCTTTTTCTCCTCTTCCTCAAGACCAAAGGCCCTGATGACTCTAACGCCGGTGTGGCTCTCTCTTGTGAGTCTAAGGAGTGTGTCAAGCTTTCCCTGAATCATTCCGTAGCGGGGAATGCTCCAGCCCATGATAAGTCCTACAACGATGAACAAAAGAACTATCGTCACCAGGAAGATCATCGCAATCCTTGAATCAATGGTAAATGCCATTACCATCGCGCCAAAGACAACGAAAGGAGAACGAAGAAGAAGACGTATTGTCATGTTTACGCCCTGCTGCGCCTGATTCATGTCGCTGGTCATTCTGGTGATCATGGCTGAGGTTCCAACCTGATCCATATCGGAAAACGAGAGCTTCTGAATATTGTCAAAAAGAGCTCTCTTAACCTTTCTTGCAAAGCCTGTCGCTGCCTTGGCTGCAAAGTACTGCGCTGTGACTGCACTTGCAAAGCCTACAAAGCAAAGCGCTATGAGGAGTAGCGACATCTTAACGACCATCGCTCTGTCATCTCCTGCGATTCCCTTGTCGATCATGGCCGCGATTACAAGCGGTACCATCAGCTCGAATGAAGCCTCAAGGAGCTTGAACAGGGGACCAAGGACGGTCTCCTTCCTATAATCCTTCAAATATACTAAAAGTTTTCTCATGGTGTGGTTTCCTTCAATGTATTGGTTTCCCGGTCGCTCTTGGGGTGGGGAATTTTGTACAAAGTCATGCTCGTAGCGCTGACACTCCGCTTAGCCCCAGATGAAAATGCTCGTGCATGGGCACTCGCATTTTGGGTCTAAGCTCCGTAGCGCTAAAATCGCCTGACTTTTGTACATAAATTCCCTACCCCAATGAGCTCGGTTTTGAAATCCATCTGAATACAGATAATAACATGATAACTTTATGATTATCTGCTCTTTATTTGTTCTTAATTTGTTCTTATCGTTTTTTGTTTTTTGTACTGTTTTTGTTTTTTGTACTGTTGTTTTGTACTGTTTTTGGGTTGCCATGTCAGTAGTTAATGCGGAGGCCCTTGGGGTAGTGGTTCTTGAGCTGGCCGCCGGCAAGTTTGGCCCAGCCGATTGAGTATGAGTCGACTGTGATAAGGGTCCAGCCCTTGGCTTTGGAAAGCTCGGGAGAGCTTACTCTGAGGGTCTGGCCGTTTAGGTACTGCCTGATTTCTGCTGAGTCTGAGGAGAAATCAATGCAGAGTTTTGCGTCTATAGGCTTCATGGCAAGGGCCAGAGCGTGTGAAGGCTCGAAGCGGTCTTTTTTAATGGTTCCAAGATGAAGTCCCGGACGCATTACTTTGAGGCCGGTAGCTGATGGCATATCCTGCGGCGCAAGATAGAGCTGATCGCCAAAGGAAAAGATGATGCCTGAAAGGTCTATTCCGCTCGTGGTCATTGAAAAAGCGCTGTCAGCAGGTAAAAGAGTTTCTTTTGCAAACTCAGTAAATATCTTCGTAATATCTTTTTTCGCAGGAAGGTTTCTGCCGCCCGGAACGTAGGTGTCTTTACGGTCAGAAAGAAGTTCTCCGTCGCGCTTAAGGACGCAAAGGAAGTGTCCCTCGCCCTGCAGCTTGTGAGGCCAAAGCCTTACGGCATTTTTAACTTCTTCTTTTACCGAAGGGCTGCAATCAATGTCATCTGAGATGAACTCAGGGCGCGCATTCTGCATGCCTTCAAAGAGTTCAACCTTCTGAACGTGGAAATCCGGATGAGTCATAAGGAATCTTGCGATGCTCTCCTCGTTCTCATCAGGCGCAAATGTGCAGGTCGAATAACAGATGATCCCGCCCGGAAGGAGCATCTTTGCTGCGCAGTCAAGGATCTGGCTCTGCCTTTCAGCACAGTTTTTTACGTTCTCTTCGCTCCATTCGGTTGTTGCAATCTCATTTTTACGGAACATTCCCTCGCCGGAACAAGGCGCATCAACAAGAATCTTGTCAAAATAACCTGAGAAGCGCTCGGAGAGGTGCTCCGGAGTCTCGTTTAAAACCATGCAGTTTGTGATTCCAAGGCGCTCAACATTCAGGGAAAGAATCTTTGCCCTGTCTCTATTGATCTCATTTGAAATAAGAATGCCCTGCCCCTTCATCCTGCAGGCAATCTGCGTACTCTTGCCACCAGGCGCTGCGCATAGGTCAAGTATCTTCTCAAATGGCTGCGGATCAAGGTAGTGCACCGGCGCCATTGCGCTTGGCTCCTGAATATAATAGAGCCCAGCCTCGTGATAAGGGTGCTTCCCAGGAGTAGCATCATCCGAGTAGTAGAATCCATTTTTTTCCCAAAGGACTCCATCTCCAAGGCCATCAATCCCTGAAGGAATTTCATCGCACTTAAGCGGATTGATTCTAAGGGCATGATAGCGCCCCGTTACATCTCCAAAACTATCTATAAATGCCTCAAACTCGTCTGCTGAGAGCATCTTTTTCATTCTATCTGTAAATTTCTCAGGAAGCATTTTTTTCTCCTGTTAAAAACATCATTTCAG
>JAEEGL014657972.1_pt1 | contig 10794 bp, 8 predicted proteins | sample 9134231 | NCBI WGS metagenome assembly JAEEGL01 (sample SAMN16246548, study PRJNA631951) | gut metagenome | biome: gut microbiome; feature: rumen; material: fiber-attached | host: Bos | place: Iran: Karaj | collected 2018-10
CGGATCAGGCCGCGGGCGGAGTATCCTTCGCTCCGCAGCTTCGCGTTGGCAATCTCCCAGACCTCTCCGGCCGTCTGTTTGTTCAGGATCCCTTCGTATCCGAAGAAGCGCCGGAGCTCCAGATGGCTCCAGTGATGCAGCGGATTGCCGACGGCTTTCCCTAGCACTTCCGCGTACTTTTCGAACTTCTCCCGGTCGGAAGCGTCGCCGGTGATGTATTTCTCCGGGATGCCGGCGGACCGCATCAGCCGCCACTTGTAGTGGTCGCCGCCCAGCCAGACCTGCGTGATGTTGTCGTACCGGATATCCTCATAGATCTCGCGGGGGCTCAGATGGCAGTGGTAATCGATGATCGGCATCTTTTCCGCCGCTTCGTGATACAGCTTTTTCGCCGCTTCCGTGTTCAGCAGGAAATCCTGATCCAGAAAAGCTTTCATTGCCGGAATTCTCCTTTTGTTTTTTTCTGTTCTCTGCCGGTTACCGCTTCACGCGGGCGCTTCCGTTCCCCATGACGCTTTCCACTTCTTCCTTGCTGGCCATGCTGGTGTCGCCCGGGGTCGTCATCGCCAGCGCGCCGTGGGCAGCGCCGTAGTTGACCGCCAGTTCGGGATCGCCGGTCGTCATCAGGCCGTAGATCAGGCCCGAAGCGAACGAATCGCCGCCGCCGACGCGGTCCAGGATCTCCAGGCCGTCATACGCCTTGGACATATGGATCTCGCCGTCCGCCCAGCAGATCGCTTTCCAGTCGTTGACCGTAGCCGTCTTCACGGTCCGGAGGGTCGTCGCGATCGCCTTGAAATTGGGATACTGTTTCGCGGCCTCCGCGATCATTTTGTAGTATCCGTCCAGGTTCAGGCTCTTTAGGTTTTCGTCGTTGCCTTCCACCTGAAGTCCCAGGCACGCGGTGAAGTCTTCCTCGTTGCCGATCATGACGTCCACGTACTTCGCGACTTCCTTGTTCACTTCACGGGCTTTTTCCAGGCCGCCGATGGCGGACCACATGGAGGGACGGTAGTTCAGATCGTAGGAGATCAGCGTCCCGTACTTCTTCGCGGTCTTGCAGGCGGCGATGACGGTCTCGCAGCTCTGTTCGGACAGCGCCGCGTAGATGCCGCCGGTATGCAGCCAGCGCACGCCGAGCTTGCCAAAGACGGTTTCGAAATCAAAGTCCTCCGGCGTCGCCTTCGAGATGGCCGTATTTGCCCGGTCCGAGCAGCCCACGGCGCCGCGGATGCCGTAGCCGCGTTCCGTGAAGTTCAGCCCGTTCCGGCAGGTCCGGCCGATGCCGTCCGTCTTTTTCCAGCAGATCAGGCCGGTGTCCACGCCTCCCTGCTCGATCAGGTCCTTCAGCAGCCTGCCGACCTCGTTGTCCGCGAACGCGGTCATCACGCCGGTCCTCAGGCCGAAGCACTTATGCAGGCCGCGGACCACGTTATATTCGCCGCCGCCTTCCCAGGCTTTGAATTCCCGCGCGGTACGGATCCGGCCCTCGCCCGGATCCAGGCGGAGCATGATCTCTCCCAGGGACACCGCGTCATAGCGGCATGTATCGGCGGATTTCAGATTCAGATTCAGCATGTTTTTCCACTCCCGATCATAAGACTTGTTCTGCCTGAGCAACTGCTTCCATTGATTCAACGACCGGCGCATCCGGGTAATCGGTAAAAACCGGCATGGGCAGACTCTGCATATATTCGTGCATGGATTCGGCTACACGCTTACTGTTGGCGACAGCTTCCACCACCGTACGTGCCCCGCTTGCAGCATCGCCAGCCGCAAATACTCCCGGACGACTGGTATGGCCGTCCTCATCCACTGTCAGCAGACCGCTTCTGATGGTATCGATTCCTTTTGTCGTCGTTACGAGATTGCTTTCCGCTCCCTGGCTGACAGCGATAATTACTCCTGTACATGGGTACAGTTTTTCGGTTCCCGGAACGGGCGCTATTCTGCCATTCCCATCGATCCGGCTGTCCGCAAGAATCACGCCGTCTTCCTGAATCTCCAAGGTGCATTTGTTCAGGATGAATTCAACGCCTTCCAGCCTGGCGTAGCTTGATTCATATTGGCTTGCAGTCAGCGTATCGGTCAGATTGACGCAAGAAACATATCTGGCACCATGGCGGATAGCTGTCCGGGCGCAATCCATTGCACTGTTGCCGGTACCGATGATGGTAATACGTTCTCCCAGTCGGAAAGCTCCCGGATTCGCAAGATAGTTGATTGCATAGGAGACATGGCCAAGGCTCTCACCCCGGATGTTCAACCTGCGCGGTCTCCATAAGCCGGCACCGACGAATACGCTCTGATAACCATCCCGGAACAGATCGTCAATCGTGATTGCGTTACCGATATAAGTATTCGGACGGAACTGAATTCCCTTCAGTTCCAGATGACGGTAGGCGAGGTCGTCCAAAACACTGTTCGGCAAACGGAAATCCGGGATTCCGTAGCGCATTACACCGCCGATTTTGTCCTTTCCGTCGAAGATGGTGATCTTATAGCCATAGCGGGCAAGAATGATTGCAACGGTCAATCCTGCCGGACCGGCTCCGATCACCGCTGCCTTACGGCCATTTGCCTGAGCAGGTCCCTTTACCATCTGGTTCGCATAGGTGGTGGAGATATAACTTTCAATCACGGAGAAGTGAACCGGCGTACCTTTGATTCCCTGCACGCAATGACCTTCACACTGGCTTTCATGATTGCATACCAGGGAGCATATCGTGGTCAGGGGATTGTTTTCAAAAAGCATCCAGCCTGCGTCGTTCAGTCTGCCTTCCTTCAGAAGACGGATCACTTCAGGAATGTTTGTATGGATCGGACATCCCTGCTGGCAGCGCGGATTCTTACATCCCAGACAATGATTTGCTTCTTCCATTACATGCAATGCCATGCGTTCATCCTCCGATCATTCTTCAACCCCGGATCTCCTTTACGATCTCCGCGGCTTCCCGAACAAGTTTTTCAATCTCATCGAATCTGCCTTCTCTGATCAGGCTGCCTTTCACCATCCAGCTTCCGCCACAGGCGATGATACGGTCATAGTTCAGATAATCCCGTACGTTTCCGGTGTTGATCCCGCCGGTCGGCATAATCTGCAGTTTTACATAGGCCGCGCATACCGCTTTGATCATCTGAAGGCCGCCGGAGGGTTCCGCAGGGAAAAACTTCAGGACATCCAGGCCAAGGCTCATGGCCGCTTCGATTTCACTGGGGGTACAGATGCCGGGAGTCATGGGGACTCCTTTTTTCATCACGTATTCTGTCACTTTCGGATTGAAGCCGGGGCTGACGATGAACTTTGCTCCGGCATCGATGGCCCTGTCAGCCTGTTCACAGGTCAGCACCGTTCCGGCACCGACGATCATATCAGGATATGCCTTCGCCATCCGGCGGATCGATTCCTCGGCAGCATCCGTTCTGAACGTTACCTCGGCGGCAGGAAGACCGCCTTTCATCAGGCTTTCGCCCAAGGGCAACGCATCTTTTGCGTTCTCCAACACTACCACAGGAATAATGCCGATTTTCCTGAAATTGTTCATCATATCAGACATTTTGATCTCTCCTTTTTACACACCGGAATAGGCGGAGAATCCGCCGTCGATCGGAATGGTTATACCGGTAATAAAACTGGCGGCTTCATTGTTCAGTAGGAACAGGACAGCGCCTGACAGCTCCGTTTCACTGTCTCCGAACCGGCCCATCGGCGTAGCAGCAAGGATTTTCCCTGTGCGTGCCGTAGGCGTGCCATCCGGATTAAACAGAAGCGCGGCGTTTTGCTTTGTGGAGAAGAAGCCCGGGGCGATGGCGTTGACCCGGATACCGGCTTTGCTGAAATGTACAGCCAGCCACTGGGTAAAGTTGGTAATGGCGGCCTTTGCTCCGGAATAAGCAGGGATCTTGGTCAGGGGACAATAGGCGTTCATGGAACTGATGTTCAGGATATTGCAGCCCTCACGTCCTACCATCTGGCGGGCAAAAGCCTGGGTGGGCAACAGTGTTCCGATGAAGTTCAGATTAAAAACGAATTCCACGCCGCTTTTATCCAGGTCAAAAAAGCTCTTTGTATCGGCCTCAATATCGCCGGGTTCGAAGTATTCCTTATCGGTTGTGGCCCGGGGGTTGTTACCGCCGGCACCGTTGAGCAGGATGTCACACGGGCCCAGGTCGGCAAGCACCTGATCCGCCACAGAATAACAAATATCTTTGTCCAGCACGTTGCAGGAATAAGCTTTGGCGACGCCGCCTTCCGCGTTGATTTCTTCTGCAAAACCGTTAGCCGCGTCATAGTTCAGATCCAGCAGGGCGACTTTTGCGCCGGCCCGGGCCAGTACTTTGGCAAAATAAGAACACAGCACGCCGCCTGCTCCCGTAACAACGGCGACCTTTCCGGTCAGATCGGTATTCAGTACATTCTTCAGCATGGTTTTCCTCCTCCTCATCCTTTGTGGCTTTTGTCGATAGCTTCCCAGAGACCGTTGATATATGCAGCGCCAAGGGCCCGGTCATACAGACCGTAACCCGGACGGCCCTGCTCGTCCCAGATCATGCGTCCGTGGTCAGGTCGGATGTATGCGTCGGGGCAGGTATCATAGATCGCCCGGACGATCTCATACAGATCCAGGTCTCCTGTGCTGCTCAGGTGCGCAGCTTCCCGGAAATGATGATAGCCGAGATATTTCACATTGCGCACGTGCATCGCGCCGATACGATTCATTTCACCGAAGTGCCGGATAATAGACGGAATATCGTTATCCGGATTGCTGCCAAGGGATCCGGTGCACAGACACAGCGTGTTGGCAGGGCTGTCATGCAGTTTTACCATTTTGTCGAAGTCTTCCTGACTGTGAGTAATCCGCGGCAGGCCGAAGATCGGCCAGGCGGGATCGTCCGGATGGCAGGCCATGCGGACTCCGACTTCTTCACAGACGGGAATGACCGCGTCCAGGAAATATTTGAAATTTCTCCGCAGGTCATCCGGTCCGATATTCTCATACTGCTTCAGCGTTGTTTCCAGCAAGGCCAGCCGCTCCGGTTCCCAGCCGGGCAGCGTGAAACCCTTGCTGTCTTCAGCGGTTTTGCGGACGATTTCCAGCGGGCCCATTTCGCCAAGATCCTTTTCGTCAAAATACAGACTGTTGCTCCCGTCCTCCGGAATGATCCGCGCCAGATCTGTACGAAGCCAGTCAAAAACAGGCATAAAGTTATAAACGATGACCTTTACACCATGCTTTGCCAGCATACGGACGGTACTGATATAGTTGGCGATATATTCCTCTCTGGATGGAAGACCCATCTTGATATCTTCGTGGACGTTGACGGATTCGATGACTTCGATTTCCAGGCCCGCGTCGTTGACTTCCTTTTTCAGAGCAACAAACTCTTCCTCCGGCCAGTCGACGCCGGCAGGCTTGTCGAGCAGGCCCATCAGTCCGGTCATGCCGGGGATCTGTTTTACATACTTCAGGGGGATCGGATCAATTGCGCTTCCATACCAACGGAATGTCATTTTCATACAGATATTCCTCCTTTTTCATCCCAGCATTTTCTTCAGCTGATCGTAGTAGTATGTTTCTTCGGCTGCGTTGTATTTGCCGTTCAGAAACATGGGAAGGATCTTTTCGCGGAAAAGCTTCCAGGAATTGACCTCATCTCCGGGCATGATCGGGAAGAACATGGCTCCGGCTTGGTGAGCGGAAATGCCGTCACTGTCCGTATCTCCCAGCATCAGGGCCTTGACACCTTCTTCGCACTGCGCCATGCCTTTTTGCAGCTGCGCGGTTTTGCTGCCGTCTTCCTGGCTCATCAGCAGATCCACACAGGGCGTCAGACCGCCGGCAGCCCAGTCTTTTTCCAGCCCTGCCTTTGCTGCTGAGGACACAACAACCACGGCTGCATCCCGATACGCATCCGTCAGCGCTTCCTTTACACCTTCATAGGGCATCAGGCCTTCGCATGCCTTGGTGAAAAGCTCATCTGCCCGGTCCGACCAGTCAAGCACTTTAGCCAGTTCTTCGGAAGGATGAGTTTCCAGCCAGGCTTTGAGCGTTGCCGGGGAATACCGGCTTTCACCGGCAATGTAGGCCTGCAGGTCGATCAGGTCCGGCAAGCCTTTTTCGGATGGACATTCCTTTTCCAACCTTTCGAAGGCCTCCAGCAGCCCCGGATAGCGATTGATGCCGCGAAGGGAGGAAAAAAGATTGACCGTCTTTTCAATCTCCGTAAACCTTGCGGCAATCTCTTCCCGCATGGGCCAGATTTCCAGGGCGGCGGGGATGAAGGCATCCAGATGCTTGATGTTCATACTGTCGAAGGCGGTTCCGTCGGAGTCCACTCCGATCAGGTAACGGGACGGGAGCATGGAATTCCTCCTTTTCGGGCTGTTTTTATATTCACGGGGATGGTTCCCTGCAGGATTACTTTATCCGAAGTTCCCTCTGAAACGATAGAAAGAAATCCCCTGAAATAGCAAAAAAGAAGCGAAAACTGAATTCGCTTCTTTCCCGGATGAAGACGTGCCCGTCAGATGACATGCCGCTTGCGGAAGGCGGAAGGCGTCTCGCCGAATTCTTTTTTAAACAGCTTGACAAAATAATTCGGATCATTGATACCTACCGCTGCACTGATATCTCCGACAGCCATCTGACCCTTCCGAAGGAGTTCGGCGGCGATCCGCATACGGTGCTGCCCCAGGTATACGTTGGGCGTTACGCCGGTTTCCTTTTTAAATGTATTAATCAGGTGATTGGCAGACACGCCGAATTCAGCGGAAAGCCGATCTATATTGATCTCGTTTTTGTACTCGTTCCGAAGATAATACAACGTATTCTGGACAAGAGCGCTGTACTTTTTATCCCGGTTTTCCTGTATCGCAGCGCAAATGCTGCAGATCAGACGCTCTTTGACCAGCAGGACGGACTGCTCGTTTTGCGCAGACATCAGTTCCGCCGCGCTCCGGGTCGTCAGGCGGTCGATGACCAGGGCGGGCAAACCGGCCTGAATGGCAGCAAGGCGGACTGTCGTTCGCAGAATTACCGCGCCTTCTTTTTCTTTTTCAAGGCTTCGGCCTTCATTCTTCAGATAAGCGACGTCTTTTTCCACAATATGCAGCTGCGCCAAGGCGGTCCGGGGATCACCCTGAATAATGGCGTTGATCATTCCCCGTTCGGCGGTATAACGTCTTTCAATCAGTGAATTGTGATTCAAACGCATTTCAAGCGGAATCGCCTCATCCTGCTCAATGCCCATGTGACTGACGATCCTGCGGATCTGTTTATACGGTTCTTTGGAATCCACTGTTGAGATCAGGGTTGAAAAGATATTTATGGCACTGCGTTCTGTGACAGACGGATAGGAACTGCAATAGACCCGAAGCTGATCGGCGTCCAGATCCGTCAACTGATACTGACGGATGACAGCCGCAGCGGCTTCGGGCGTCAGATGCTCCGGACAATAGGGCCCGAGAATCACGGGGACACCCCGCAGAGAGAAAAGAACAAACTGAAGCATGAACAAATCGCTGATGACATAGGCTGTTTCGTTGTCCAGCGTACTCCGGGCCATTTCCAACGCTTTTTCATTCAGATAAAGCTGGACGCGGTGAAGCCGGTGACGCTGGCAGAATTCGTCCGTTTCCCGCCGGCTCTGCAAAAAGGTAATAGATATCTGATACAGCCGTGTGATGACGGACGAGGCGGTCTGCAGCCGGCAAAGGTATTCCTTGTCTTCAGAGAATGGCATAGATGTCGTCTCCATGTCCGGACCTCCATGCTGTCGAGGCGGGATGATCATAAGTTTTTCTGTCAAGAATAGTTTACAGGCTTTTCCGTAAAAACGCAATATGACGAATCAGCGGATTTTGCTATTCCGGTAAATTTTGTTCTAATCGATTCTTAGCCATGTCTGATATTCTTGTTTCAGAAAATGAACGGATAAAGGAGGAACAGGACTTCATGAAACGGATTTCCATCACGGATCATTGGATGTTCTGCAGGCTGTCGGACATGCCGCTGGATGAGATTCGCCTGCCTGTTCCTGTACTTCAGTCTCTGACGCCTGTAATCCTGCCCCATGTTGATACGGAAAACGGGCAGCCTATCCAGGGACTCAGTCTGTACCGGCGAGAGATCCAGACTGAAGCGGGCTGGAAAAACTGCTTTGTGGAATTTGAAGCGGTAGATCAGAGCTGCCGCGTATTTATCAATTCTGAAGAAGCCGGCCGCCATCAGGGCGGCTATTCCAGGTTCCGGGTGCCGGTTCCTGCAAAGGTGCTGGAAGAAGAATCCTTTGAACTGAATGTTATTGCGGATAACCGGGTGAATGAACATGTCAGCCCCCATTTCGGGGATTTCACGGTATGCGGCGGAATTCCACGCCCGGTCAGCCTGCTGCTGTGTGAAGACGTTCATTTTGATTACCTGTATTACGGGACGGACGGGTTGATCCTGCGGACGGACCTTGATGAGGAAGGAAACGGTATCCTGACAGCGGAACCGCATACGGTCGGCGCGGAAAAAGCCACGTTGATTCTGACAGTATATGACTCTGAAGGACGGGAAATTCTCACCCGGGAAAGCTCACCGAGCGAAGTCACAACTCTGAACATCCGTAGCGCGGAAAAATGGAACGGACGGAAAAATCCCGCCCTGTATTCCGTGGAGGCTTCCCTTGTGCAGGAAGGAAGAATCCTGGATACCGTCCGGCTGCAGACCGGATTCCGGAAGGTCACAGCCAATGGCGAGGGTCTGAGGCTGAACGGCGCACCCTGTTTTCTGAAGGGCGTCGCCAAACATCAGGACCGTGCTGAAGTTTTTACCGCGGTTTCTGGCGGGCAGATCGCGGAAGATTTCGACCTGATCGATGAGATCGGCGCCAATGCCGTCCGCCTTTCCCATTATCAGCATCCGCAGGCCGCCTATGACGAATGCGACCGGCGGGGCATTCTCTGCTGGGCTGAGATCCCCATGCTAAAAATGACAGAGGATGAGGCTTTACTGGAGAACGCAAAACAGCAGCTGACGGAACTGATCCTGCAGAACATTCACCATCCGTCCGTGTACTGCTGGGGTATCCAGAATGAGATCGCTATGTTCCGGGACGCTCCGTTCATGCATGAAAGATGCCGGATCCTGAACAGTCTGGCTAAAGAGCTGGATCCCGGCCGCCTGACCGCCTGCGCCAATCTGTATCCGGTGCCTCCGGAAAGCCAGCTGAACGGAATTACAGACATCGTCGGATACAATTATTACTTTGGCTGGTATTACGGAGAATTCGCTGATTACGGCAAGTACCTGGACGCGTTCCATGCCGCCCGTCCCGCGGTGACCGTGGGAATCAGTGAATACGGCGCGGATGCGAATCTTGCCCTCCACAGCCGGGAACCGAAAGTGAAGGACTACTCCGAGGAGTATCAGGCGCTGTATCACGAATCCGTCTATTCCTTCCTTCGGGAAAGAAGCTGGCTGTGGGGCAGTTATGTATGGAACATGTTTGATTTCTCCAGTGCCCGGCGTAACGAGGGCGGAACCAAAGGCGTCAATGCCAAGGGACTGGTGACCCGGGACCGGAAGATCCGGAAGGACGCTTTTTACTACTATAAAGCGCAGTGGTCGGGAGAACCGTTCCTGCATATCTGCGGGGAACGCTACAAAATCCGCGATACGGACCATATCTGTGTGAAGATTTACACCAACTGCCCGGAAGCTGCACTGACCGTGAACGGCAGTACCTTTGCAACCGGCAAGAACAACGGAAACGGCACAGTAATCTTCGAGAATGTTCCGCTGCAGGAAGGGGAGAACACTCTCCGGGCAGCCTGCGGCAGCAATCTGGATGAAGCGGTTGTGACCAGAGCGGAGAAAGAACCTGAGGGGTATCGCCTGCCGGACGACGGACAGGATGGAAATGTGCTCAACTGGTTCCTTCAGGAGGAACAGAAGGAAGACTGTTACTCCATTATGGATACCGCACAGCAGATCATGGAATCAGCTGACGCACGGGAAGTAATCCGGGAAGCATTGCCCGGCCTGTATGAAATACTGGAGGCGGGAACCGTCATCCCGATGGGGCTGACCATGAAGAGCGTTTTGAGCCGGAACTGCAAAGACCCGGAGCAAATACAACGGATCAATAAAGCACTGCAGGAAATACGAAAGGACAATACATAAGACGGGAGGGAAAGAAATGGCATCAAACAAAGAGGTGCTGCTGGAAGTCCATGACATGGTCAAGAACTTTGGCGTCACCGTCGCGCTGAACCATGTTGATTTCGTGGTCAAGCGCGGGGAGATCCGCGGGCTGATCGGCGAGAACGGCAGCGGCAAATCCACTGTGTCGTCGATCATCAGCGGCATGCAGAAACCGACCAGCGGCACGATGACCTACAAAGGCGAACCCTGGGCACCGGCATCCACGCTGGAAGCACAGGGAAAGGGCATCTGCATGATCGTGCAGGAGGCCGGCACGATCCAGGGCATTCCGGTGGCTGATAATATCTTCCTCGGACATGAAAAAATGTTCATGAAGGGACCGATCGTCAACCACGGAAAGATGGTCAAAGAAGCCCAGGAACTGCTGGACAGGCTTGGCATTGATATCGACGCAGGCGAGCGTACGGAACGGCTCAGCATGCAGCAGTGCAAGCTGGTGGAAATCGCCAAGGGCATGTACTGGGATCCGGAAATCTTCATTGTCGACGAAACGACGACCGCTCTTTCCCAGTCCGGACGTATACTGCTGTACCGACTGATGCATGAGCTGCGGGATAACGGCAAAGCCGTGCTGTTCATCAGC
>JAEEGL014686885.1_pt1 | contig 10794 bp, 10 predicted proteins | sample 9134231 | NCBI WGS metagenome assembly JAEEGL01 (sample SAMN16246548, study PRJNA631951) | gut metagenome | biome: gut microbiome; feature: rumen; material: fiber-attached | host: Bos | place: Iran: Karaj | collected 2018-10
GGCGGTGATGTATGCCGTGCTCTTTCTGTCGGCTCCAGCCATTGCCAGGTTCTATGGTATCTCCGAGTTGAGCAAAATATTGAGAGTCCAAGGTGCCGTCTTGTTCATCTATGCTTTCAACATCGTGCAGCGCAACCAGTTGCAGAAGAAACTCAACTTCAAGGTACTCTCCATCGTGACCATCCTAACCTCAATCACCGCACTGACCGTCACTGTAATCATGGCCTACCTTGGCTATGGCGTTTGGGCTTTGGTGGCACAGAACATGCTGACAGCGGCTATTCCTGCTCTTGTATTTTGGTTCTATGTCAAATGGCGACCTCAATTGGTTTTCTCATGGCAGTCGTTTCGCGAGCTTTTCGGTTTCGGTTTCTATATGTTCCTGACTAACCTGCTGAATCAGTTTGGCCAGCAGATACAAGGGTTGTTGATTGGCCGTTTCTATAATGCCTCAACGATGGGTTACTATTCCAAGGCCAACTCCACAGAGCGTCTCGCCTCGACCAGCATTTCCAAAGTAATGTCGCAAGTGACTTATCCACTCTACGCTGAGAAGCAGGACGACAAGGCGGCATTAGGCGACATGATCAAGAGAATCACAATGACCGTATCCTACGTCACCTTCCCCTTGCTGATGATATTATTGTTGTGTGCCGAGCCATTGTTTGTATTGCTCTACTCAGAAAGATGGTTCAACAGCGTACCTTATTTCCAGGTATTGTGTGTTGCCGGACTAGCCTACAGCTTGCAGTCGATTAATTATCAGTCTGTAGCCGCCATTGGAAAAAGCAAGACGATGTTTGTCTGGACATTCATCAAGCGAGCAATGGGCATCCTCTTTGTTGTCGCAGGTCTGCTACTTGATGGAATGAGGGGCTTGCTAATAGGCATGGTGCTCAATGCTTGGTTCTCTTTTTTTATCAATATATGGCTTGTATCAAAGCATATCGGTTATCGCTGGCAGCGACAACTTCTTGACATCTTGCCCGTTCTGTTAGCCTCGTTGGTTGCAGCCGCCGCGTCCTACGCCGTCGGTAGGCTCTGTGCTTTGTCGCTTTATGCCGACGGAGCCTTGAAACTTGTGCTCTTTATGACACTATATTTAGGATGGTCTTTGTTGTTCCACCCTGAAGCATATCGGCTGTTTTGTGGGATTACAGAGCCTATGAAGAAGAAACTAAAACGGAAATTACATAAAAAATGAGTATCGTTAAGGATATTAAAATCTGGTTGGAAGATCTCCTTTGCATTAGCAATTACGACCGCAAAGTAGAACGGAAGTTCTGGAAGATGCGTCGCATCTATGAGAAGGGCGGCTACATCAACCGCAAGCGCGCCAAACGCATGGAAAACAAGCTGCTGGAGAAGTATCAGTTGCATATTCCTTGCACAGTGAAAATCGGAAAGAATTTTCAGATACGGCATCCAGATTGCGTCGGTTTTGGACCCACGACAGAGATAGGTGACAACTGCAAGGTCTATCCTTTCTTTAACGCAATGGCCGGCGTGAAGTACGACAGGGAACTTATCCATAACCATATCCGTCGTCATGCCAAGTTTGGAAATGACTGTATTCTTGGGGCCAAAGCCACAGTGATAGGTGCCGTTACCATTGGCGACGACGTTACCATTGGAGCATGTGCGCTTGTCACAAAGGATGTGCCTTCCCACAGTGTTGTGAAAGGCGTGAATCAAATACGGCCAAAAAGACCGGATGAGATACCAGATAAATACAAACAAGAGCAATGAAAAAATACAAGATCGGATATACACAGGGAACGTTTGATATGTTTCATATCGGTCACCTGAACCTGCTTCACCAGGCAAGCGAGCTTTGCGACAGCTTGATTGTCGGAGTGAACAAAGACCAGTTAGTGAGCGAATACAAGCATAAGGTGCCCGTTGTCAACGAACACGACCGTGCAGCCATCGTTGCCGAACTGCGGTGCGTGGACAAGGTGGTGCTGTGCAACACATTGAGCAAGACCGACGCTTGGCAACAGCTGCATTTCGATGCCGTCTTTATCGGCAACGATTGGAAAGGCAATGAGCGTTGGAAACAGACAGAAATCGACCTGAAGCCTTTTGGGGCTGAGGTGGTGTATCTGCAACACACCGAAGGCGTGAGCTCTACCCTCCTTCGCGACAAAGAGAACACAAAAATCATCGACTGAACCATGAGTATTACAACTGTCATCAAAAAATGGGTACGGAAGAGCTACATGTATCTGTGCTACATTTCTAGGCCTCGGAAGGAGAAAAGCGTCTTCTTCGCCTCGTTCAGAGGGCAATACTCTGACAATCCACGTGCCATCAGTGAGTTCCTGCACCAAATGGCTCCCGAAGTAAAGATTGTGTGGATGGTTAAGCCACAATTCAAACAATATGTGCCCGATTATGTTACCATCGTACCCCCTACCCCACGTTTGGCATTGAAAGCGCAAGCACAGGCCAGCGTGTGGGTGCTAAACTACACTTACCGAAAGCATCTCGGGGTTTACAAAGGACGTGACAACTACTACATCCAGACGTGGCATGGTGACAGAGGACTGAAGACCATCGGATACCTTACCGACCATAGTAAGGAGAAGGACTACAACGGGAACGACCTTTCTGAATGTGACCTCTTCGTGGCTGCATCAGACTATGGGGTCAAGAAAGCACGACAAGGTCTTTTGTATGAAGGTGAGGTCATCGTGGAAGGCATGCCCCGTAATGACAAGTTGGTGAACATTAACAAATATAGTAATGAGGCTGCCGAGGTGAGGCGACGTTTGGGAATAGGCGATGATGTAAAGATTATGCTATACGCACCGACATTCAGGGACGAGGAACGCAGCCAATTGTGCGCCATAGACATCACCTCGACTATAGCGAACTTGGAGACCAATGGCGAGAAATGGATTTGTCTGATACGCTCTCATTCCCAGTCAAAAGGATTCTCAACTATTAACTCCCAACTCCCAACCCTCAACTATAAAGACGTAACCTCCTATCCCGACATGGCCGACCTGTTGTTGATTGCCGATTTGCTGATTACCGACTATTCGAGTTGTGCAGGCGATTTCTTGCTCACAGGGAGACCGCTCGTGTTGGCGCATTTCGACATAAAGCATTACGAGGAACAAGGGCGTTCCCTTTGGGTCGATCCAGTGGAGGCCGGCTATTTGGTAGCCAAGAACCAGGACGAGCTGAATCAAATACTTTCCAAGCTGTATTCATACGACCACAAGGCCATTGCCGGCAAGATCAACCGTTTCTACGGAACCAAAGAGACGGGCCAGTCATCGGAGGCTGTGGTTCGCAGAATACTCAAAGAAGTGAAAGGCTAAAGCAACAAACGGACTCATGGCAAGCTTGACATCTTATATAAAGAATCCGCGTAACATCGGGAAATCGATGTTGTACCGCTTCGGTGCTAAGCTTCCTGATGCCCCTTATTTAAAGTTAATGTACTATTTCCAAACAGGAAAGAAGCTGAACCTGAGGCATCCAAAGACTTTCAACGAAAAACTTCAATGGCTGAAGCTGCACGACCGCAAGCCAGAGTACTCTACAATGGTGGACAAGTATGCGGCCAAGGAATATGTCGCCAAAATCATTGGAGAGGAATACATCGTTCCCACCTTGGGCGTATGGGATAGTCCAGAAGAGATTGCATGGGACAAGTTGCCAAGCCAGTTTGTGCTGAAAACCACCCACGGAGGGGGCGGTAAAGGTATAATCATCTGCCGTGACAAGGAAAAACTGGATAAAGCGGAGGCCGTCAGCGATTTACGCACGGCTATGAAACGCGACTTGTACAAGAACTATCGGGAGTGGCCTTACAAAAACGTAAAGCCTAGGGTGATAGCTGAAGAATACCTTTCAGAAGAGAGCGAAAAAAACGGGATCAGGGACTACAAGTTTTTATGCTTCAACGGCGAGCCGCTTTACTGCGTGGTCATGTCAGACCGTTGGAGCGATTTCTCCAATGATTTCTTCGATATGGACTGGAACCGCATACCTGTCTCGGTGAAAGGAATCCCTCATGCCCAAACCCCTCCCAAAAAGCCCCATCATTTCAAAACAATGCGCCAAATAGCCACCCAACTTTCAGCTGGGCATCCTCATATTCGGGTTGATTTTTATGAGGTAAACGATAAGGTCTACTTCAGCGAACTCACCTTCTATTCGACAAGCGGTTACGGGCAATTCACTCCTGAAGCGTGGGATGATATCTGGGGGAACTATATTATAATTAATCGATAAGTGAAAGTGGGAAGTTGAGAAATGAAGTGGGTTTATAATTTTGACGAATTCGGGATACCCATGTGGTTGCAGCTATTATTCTGGCTGCTCTATGTACTCGTGTTTGTCTATACCTGCAAAAAAACAATACTACCTCAGCTTCAAAACAAGCAGCCATCGGATGCTACCAGCCTGTTTATTCTCTATTTTGCTTTGTTTGCCGTGTTCTATTGCATCAATCCTGACTATTTCAGGTATCGGGAATGGATATACGGACGTGACTTCACCTTTTGGACAAAGGAGCAAGTTTATGTTCATGTTATTCTGTTTTGTCGCGACCTGCCCTTCGACTACCCCTTCGAAGCGTTCCGCCTTATCGTATGGGGAGGAGCCATCCTAATAGTTTATCTCACTTTCCGACTATATCGTGAACAGTTGTTGTCTGGGCTGACATTGCTGTTCCTTTTCGTTCTCTACTCTAGCACCTTTTGCTATGCTCGCGCTTCCTTGGGAATGGCGATTTATTTCCTTGGAATCGCTTTTTATCTGCTTTATAAACAACCCGTTATTAAACTTTTGGGCACAGGCTTGGCAATATCGTCATATTTGTTTCACCATGAGATGCTCATAGGCATCGTGGTATTGCCTTGTATCTTGGCCCCATTCGAGAGAAAAAGAATCTCCATTCTGTCTATCGTTTTAGTGATTGCTGTTGCCATTGTCCTTTCACAAAACAGCTCTATTCAAGACATCATTGATATTGTATTTGACGATGAAGAATTGTCTGAAAAAGTAGAGAGCATCAACGATAATGAGCAAAGGGCATTTCGACTGAGTACCTTTATCGGTTATCTCTGCTATTATTATCCGCTTTACTTGATTACCAGGCGCTTCTGGAAAAAGCGCCTCCCCTCGTCCATCAAAGGGATGTATCGAATGACATTTGCCATCGTTATGGCTTCTATAGCACTTATGATTATCACTGGACCAAGAAGTGTCTACACCTATCGCGTTTTGTATATTTCGATGATTCCGATGTCACTCATAATAGGCTACTGCTATTACAACGGAGATTTCAAGATGAGGCAACTTCTTATTATGATGGCGCTTGCTCTATTGGCGAATAGTTCACGTTTTATTAATCATTATAGTTTTAATTAAAATGAATACAATACTCACATTTATCCTTAGCTGCATTTTCCTGGTTTCGGCAGGAAGCAAAAACGACATGGACCTTCAGGGGTCTACTTACAGAATCTCCAACGGTGACGTATCGATATTCGATGGTCGGGAGGTTAGAAACGGCACGCTCATCATATCCGAAGGCGACTATCTTCTTCGGGTCAAAAAAAACGGCGCCTCTTGCCTGAGAATAGGCGACAGTACAGAACTGATTATCGACGGCACGCTTCGATTGGCTCCCAATGATTTTAAGCAATATGACATGATACGCATTGTGGGCAAGCATGTAAAAATACATGGCAAGGGTTGCCTCATTGGGGACAAGTTCACGCATACCGGCAATGAAGGCGAATGGGGCATGGGCATCAATTTCCGTGGTGCCACCGACGCCACATTGAGCGAGCTGACCATCAAGGATTGTTGGGGAGACTGTGTCTATGTGGGTAAGAAATCAGGCAAAGTCATCATAGAGGATTGCCATTTAGACAACGGCCGTCGGCAGGGAATTTCTGTTACGGATGCCGATAGTGTCATTATCAGGAATTGCAATATATCTAACGTCAGTGGCACTTTCCCTCAATATGGCATTGACATAGAACCCAACAGAAACTGCTCCGTGAATTATGCATTAATAGAGAATGTTGACGTTACGGATTGCGAAGGAGGCATTAGGGCTTTAGTGCCTAAAGCCGGTAAAGGCAATGCCTTTATTGGAACTGTTGAAATATTCAATTGCCGTGTGTCGGCCAAATCAAGATATCCTATTCATCTTTGCGCGTGTACGACGGGAAAGGTGGAGGGATGTACAATTGATGCCACCAACGAAAGGCCGAGCATTTATGCCAACTATGTAGAGAACCTCACAATATGCAATAACACGCTGAATGTGGACACACAGTTGTACGCGTCTATAAAAAACAAGGTAAAGAAATTGGTCGGGAAAAGCAGCTATTCCACAATTCGTGTAGTACATGCCTCTACCGAAGGGGTGAAGGACAACAAGATTGTCGAGAAATAAAGTTTAGAGTTTAGAGTCAGTTGAGAGTTGAGAGTTGAAAGTTGAAAGTTGAAACAGAAAGAATCAAACATGGAAACAATAGACATCGTTATTCCTTGGGTGGACGGGAGCGACCCTGAATGGCAGAGCGAGTTCAAGAAATACTCGGCTCAAGCCACAGGCCGTGACGACAACTCTGAAATCCGCTATCGCGACTGGGACAACCTGCAATACTTGTTCCGTGGCATCGAGAAGTTCACACCATGGGTGCGCAAGGTTCATCTGGTCACCTCGGGACAAAAACCGAAATGGTTGAACATGAACGCTCCGAAGCTGAATTTCGTGAGGCACGAAGACTTCATTCCCAAAGAATGGCTTCCTACCTTCAGCGTCCGTCCCATAGAACTGAATTTGCATCGCATAGAAGGACTTTCGGAACAGTTTATCTATTTCAACGACGACTACTTTCTGCTTCGTCCTGTCAAATCTGAACGTTTCTTCCACAATGGTCTGCCCTGCGACATGGCCATACTTGACACGCTGCCTATGGGCGGCCCTCGCGGCCACATGATTATGAACGACGTGAACTTGGTCAACAGGCATTTCAACAAGAACAAAGTGCTGAAGACCCAGACGCTGAAATGGTTGAATCCCAAATACGGAGGGCAATTGATGCGTACCCTCGCCCTGATGTCTTTCTCGGTATTTCCAGGATTCAGAAACCACCACATGCCACAGGCTTACCTAAAATCAACCTTCCGTGAAGTTTGGACGGCTGAAGAGCCGCTGCTCCGCGAGGTGTCGAGCCACCGCTTCCGCGACATCACCGACGTGAACCAATATGTGTTCCGCTATTGGCAGCTGATGTCTGGAAAGTTCCATCCTGTCAATATCGTCAATGATTCGGTACGGCACGCCATTTCCGATGACAAGATTGACAAACTGACCGAAACCATCAGAAACCAGAAGCGTGACATTCTGGTGACTTACGACACAGACCAGATTTCAGACTTTGAAGTCTTAGAGAAAAAGATCAACAGTGCATTCGACTCCATCCTTCCCGAAAAATCCTCCTTTGAAATATGAGAAAAACAAGCTTCATCGAATTCTATGGGCTACCTGGTAGTGGAAAATCGACACTGTCACATATCGTGGCAGAGCGGTTGCGCAGCGAAGGGCTTTCTGTGGATGAACCGAGCTACAACATTGACCATCAGCATCCGCTACCGAAAAAGCTGAAGAAGTTTGCTGTGGGAGGTTATTGGTTTGTTATTCGCCATAGACAGTATCGGCTTATCTCTGAAATAGTGAAACAGAATGGCTATAAGGGCTTGACGGCGTTCACTATGACGGTGAATGTCATTCAGAAAATGAGGATTTACAACAGCCTGAAAGAAACAGAAATAGTCATCATGGATCAGGGCTTGATTCAAGCTTGCGTATCACTCTCAACGAATGGAAAAATACGAGCCAAGGAGAATTATGAGAGATTACTTACCATGATGCCCAATGCAGCTAATGCTTCAAAGATTTATATCGATGTGAACGACGAGACAGCTCTTGACCGCATGAGCCAACGTGCGACCAACGATTCTCGAGTGGAGAAACTAAAAGACATGGATGCAAAAAAGGAGATGCTTAATCGCATACGCTGTGAGATGACGCACCTAAGGGAGTTGTGGGAGGATAGCGGAAACGATATTGTCATCGTCAGTTCCAACGATTTGAAGGAAGACATAGATGCCACATACGATGCGATTACTAAAACCCTGAACGAAAAGAATTACAAGAAATGAAGATAGCCATCAACTGCCAGTTTTGCTTCGAAAAGGGAGCCAGTGGAATCAAGGAGTATATCGTCAACTTGACCAACCACCTTGAACAGGTGGACCATGAGAACGAATACGTGCTGTATGTGCTGGAGGATCAGCTTGAGTTTGCAAAGACCAAGCTACCTGCAAGATTCAAGTTGAAGACTATACCCTACCAGAGAAACTTCGTGTCGAAAGTCAAGCGAAGTCTGTTTGCGCAAAGATTCTGGAGCAAGGAGGAGCGCGAGGAGGGGTTCGATGTGTTCCATTCGCCATTCTTCCACGCCCCCAAGATGAAAAAGGCGCGACTGGTTATCACTGTACATGACCTGCGACTCTACAGATACCCGGAAACATACGCCTTCCTAAGGTACCAGTTCCTGAAGAGAGCAGTGGAGAACTCGATAGCCCGAGCAGACCACATCATCGCCATTTCGCAGTTTACGAAAGACGAAATCATCGATACCTGCAAGGTTAATCCAGACAAGGTAACCGTCATCCATGAGGCTGTCAATCGCTCGTTTTTCAGTGCAGATGCCATCAAGGACTATTCTCTGCCACAAGAATATGCCTATCTGAAGGATTGTCGCTTCCTTTTCTGTTTGAGTCAGATAGAACCCAGGAAAAACCATGTAAGGCTTATCAAGGCATTCTCGGCCATCAAAGCAATGGGTGGATTCGATGATTTGCGGCTCGTCCTTGCCGGTCGCCAGTCATTGAATGTTGAGCCCGTATTGAAACTCGTGGCAGAGACCTCGGACGTTGTCTATTTGGATCACGTTCCTACGGAGATACTGCTGTGGCTGTATCGTAATGCAACCTTATTCGTCTATCCCTCTTATTATGAGGGGTTTGGGTTTCCGCCCTTGGAGGCAGCAAGTCTTGGAACCGTACCCGCAGTTGGCAATCTGACCTCTTTGCCAGAGGTTTGCGGAGATTGTGCCTTTTACTTTGATCCTTACGACATTTCAGACATGAGCAAAGTCATTGCCACGGCCCTGAAAGATGAATCCCTGATACAAGCGAAAAAAATGAAACTCGAGAACCAACTCAACAAGTTCTCATGGGAAAAGAATGCAAGAGAGACCGTAAAAGTATATTTAGGCAATGAGTAATAAAAAGACCACACTGACATTCCGCCTGCTAAAGAAATTGCATCTGATGCATGACGAGGAGAAATACGGAAGAATCAATCCATTCACGATGATATTCTTCGCGTTTAGAACGTTGTGGCACCGCTGTATTTTCAAATTTGCCTACAACGCAAATATTCTCGAGTTTCTATATAAGAAAAAACTGCGGCCTGCCATTTGGAGAAGGTTAGGCTGCAAGGTAGGCAAGAATGTAAATATAGGTCATCAGGTAAGGGTTGACTTTGGTAATGCTGAGAGAATCACTATTGAAGATGACGCCCACATTGCCAATGGCGTAACGTTCTTGTGTCACATGCGTGACATAAGTAGTTACCAAGTTGGGATGATTGCTATGGATCTCCCTGCCAAATATGGTGACATCCATTTGGGAAAAGGTTGCTATATAGGAATCAATGTCACAATTATGCCAGGCGTGCATATTGGTGATGGAGCTGTAATTGGCAGTTGTGCGCTGGTTACCAAGGATGTTCCGGCTTATTCGGTTGCTGCAGGTGTTCCTGCCAAAATAATCAAAACTATTGAGAGAGGAGAATGAGATGAAACTATTGATGATTGTTAACGAGGACAGGTTTTTCCTTTCGCATCGGAAGGAGATAGCTTTGACTGCAATGAAAGCGGGTTGGGATGTCACCGTGGTATGCAAAGACACCGGACAACGTGAGGAGGTGAAAGCCTTAGGGCTGAAAATGCTGGAGTTACCTGTCAACCCGACGGGCATGAATCCAAGGCAGGAGTTGAGGACTTGGTGGTTCTTATATACCTTATACAGAAAGAATTGTGATGCCATAATCCATCATGTAGGACTGAAGAGCATCCTGTGGGGAGGATTGGCGGCCAAACTGGCGCGGGTCCATGGTGTGGTGAATGCTGTCAGTGGACTGGGGTCCGTCTTCTCCAACGAAAAGGTTGGGATGACGATGAAGGGAATTCTGTGGGTGATACGTTTTTCTAACAACAGGAAAAACGTGAAGGTGATCTTCCAAAATCATGAGGATGAAGCTTTGTTCCTCAAATATGGAGTTGTCAAGAAGGATCAGATAGAGTTCATCAAAGGTTCTGGTGTTGACCTGAATAACTTCAAGTATGTCCCTGAGCCGGAAAGTGGAGCACTGAAGGTGGTTTTTACGGCTAGAATGGTCAAGGAGAAGGGAATCTTGGAGCTGATCGAGGCGGCTGAGCGTCTGCGCAAAGACTACGAGGGGAAGGTGGAGTTTTGGCTCTGTGGTCGGCTGGCCGCTAATACCGATGCCATATCGCGGGAGGAACTAGAAAGCCTTTGTGACGGAAAATATATCAAGTGGTTAGACTTCCAAAAGGACATAAAGTCAATATTGGCACAGAGTCACATTATGGCGTTCCCAAGCCATTACCGCGAAGGTGTCCCCAAGTCGCTCATTGATGCCTGTGCCATTGGCAGACC
>JAEEGL010091438.1_pt1 | contig 10793 bp, 10 predicted proteins | sample 9134231 | NCBI WGS metagenome assembly JAEEGL01 (sample SAMN16246548, study PRJNA631951) | gut metagenome | biome: gut microbiome; feature: rumen; material: fiber-attached | host: Bos | place: Iran: Karaj | collected 2018-10
TACGGCGGTGCCAGTCCCAGTACGGGCTTTGACTGCTCGGGCTTCGTGTACTACACCTTCACCCAGAACGGGTACAGCATGAACCGCACCGCCTCCAGCCAGTACCGCCAGGGAGTGAGCGTGGAGAAGGCGGACCTGGAGCCGGGAGACCTGGTGTTCTTCGCCAGCTCCGGCGGCTGGTACATCGGCCATGTGGGCATCTACCTGGGAGACGGGGAGTTCATCCACGCCTCCTCCGGGGGAAAGCGGATCATGGTGAACAAGCTCAGCGATACCTATTGGAGCCGGTATTATTACGGCGCCCGCCGTCTCATCGGCGTGGAGTAAAGCGTTTTTGCATAGCGTTCACCCCCGGGCAGCTTCCACGGAAGCCGCCCGGGGGTGTGGTTTACCCATCCGTCTTCTGTTCTGTCTCCTCCGCAGAGATCCATGCTTCCTCTGCAGCTTGCTGTGCTTTGATCAAAATCTCCTCGGCCATCCCGTAATTCCGTTTTGCCAATGAAGCAAGCGCATCGCTGATCCCCGCCCATAGGCAGAGATATGGCTGCTTGTATTCATCCATTTTCCTTGCCTCCATTTCCATGTTCCCGAACAATATAGCCCGTTTATGGGCAATTGTCAATATTCGGCTCCGCTCTTACCCTCAAAGTATCCTGAGAGGGGGGTGGAGCGATGATCGTTTATGACAGGCTGTGGGAAACCATGAAGGCAAAGGGCATTTCCCAATACCGGCTGATCCATGAATACCACATCAGCACCGGTCAGCTGGACCGGCTGCGGAAGGGAAACAACGTCAGCACCTATACCCTGGACCAGCTCTGCCGGATACTGGATTGCCGGCTTGAGGATATCGCGGAGTATCGGCGCGAGCCGGAGGCGTGACCGGCTTTGCGCGCTGCGTCTGCGTACGGTCCGCCTATGATTTTTCCCCCCAGCGGTTTCCGTGGAAACCGCTGGGGGGGATTTTGGAATCGTTAATACGGTATCATTGTTTGTTTTGTTGATTGTCCTTTGCTGTTGTAATAGAGGCGATCAGCAGTTTTCGTATTTTACTGCACATGGAGAACATGGCGTTATATTCACTATCCGTAACGATTTCTGCCTGATGAAACACATCCAACCAATAATCCGTTTCGAAACACTCTTTCAGCGCAATTTGGAATTTGTTGATAAAATCGGCTCTGCTTGAAGCATAGTTCGCTTCGTGGATATTCGCTCCGATGCTGGTGCCGCTTCGCAGAAGCTGATTGATGACTGCCGTGGCCTTACCGCGAGTACGCATCGTATCACTCAGCTTAATGGTTTCGACGGCAAATTGCTTTGAAATAGCCACCAATTGATTATCCTGCATTGCTTATCCTCCCGGGGAATGAATTGCCGCTGTCGCGGCATGATTTGGCTTCGCCATGATTTCTCGCTTCGCTCCATGATTTGAATTGCGCCTCTCTATGCCCCGCAGGGCAATTCATGTGCCGTCAGGCACAATTCATGACGAAGGTCAATTCATGCGCCGCCAGGCGCAATTCATTGCAGGCTGAGCGCCGCTCAGCCTGCCACCGTATCGTCGTTCTCGATCCACTCCTGCACGGGGGTGTCGGTGTACTCCGTCTCGGAGATGCGGCAGACCACGTTTTTGATCCCCGCGTTGATGATGAGCCTGCGGCACATGGAGCAGGGGGTGGTGCCCGTGAGATACTCCCCCGTGGCGGCGTCCCGGCCCGTCAGGTACAGGGTGCTGCCCAGGGTCTCCTTCCGGGAGGCGGAGATGATGGCGTTGGCCTCGGCATGGACGCTGCGGCACAGCTCGTACCGCTCCCCGGAGGGGATGTTCAGCTCCTGCCGCACGCAGATGCCCAGCTCGTCGCAGTTCTTCCTGCCCCGGGGGGCCCCGTTGTACCCCGTGGCCACGATCTCGTCGCTGGCCACGATGATGGCCCCATACTGCCTTCTCATGCAGGTGGAGCGGCTGCGGACGCTGTCCGCGATATCCAGGTAATAGTTCACCTTATCCTTGCGCATGGGGCATATCTCCTTTCATTCCCATTCGGCCCAGACCTCCGGGGCGTAGCCCACGGTGGCCTTCTTGCCGTTGCGCACGATGGGGGTGCGCAGGAGGGCGGGGTCTTCCAACAGCTTCTCGAAGCGGTCCTCCGCCCTGGCCAGGTACTTCACCAGCTCCGCCCCCCTGGCCTTCTCGTCCAGCAGGTTCTCCGCCCCCACGGCGGCCCGGACGCTCTCCAGCTCCCGGCGGCCCATGCCGTACCGGGGCAGGTCGATATACTGATACTTGATCCGCCGCTCCTTGAACCACCGCTCCGCCTTCTTGGTGTCGAAGCACTTGCTCTTTCCGTAGATCTGGATGTTCATGGTCAGTTCTCCATTATGACCGGCAGGATCATGGGGCTGCGCTTGGTCTTCTTCTGGATATAGGAGGAGAGGGAGGTCTTGATGCTGGACTTGATGGCGGTCCAGTTGGTGATGTCGTTGTTCATGCAGGCGTCCAGGGTGTCCACCACCTGCATCCGCATTTCGTCGATCAGGGCCTCGGACTCCTTCACGTACACGAAGCCCCGGGTGATCACGTCCGGGCCGGAGATGAGGCTGTTGTCCTCCCGGCTCAGGCTCATGGCCACCACGATCATCCCGTCCTCCGCCAGGTGCTGCCGGTCCCGGAGCACCACGCTGCCCACGTCCCCGATGCCGGCGCCGTCCACAAGGACCCGTCCAGCCTGGACGGTGCCCCCCAGGTGGGCGGACTTTTTCCCCAGCTCGATGACCCGGCCGATATCCGAGATCAGGATATTCTTGCTCTCCATCCCCACTTCCTGGGCCAGCTGGGCGTGGCAGCGGAGATGCTTCTGCTCCCCGTGCACGGGGATGAAGTACCTGGGCTTCACCAGGGCCAGGATCATCTTCTGCTCCTCCTGGCAGGCATGACCGGAAACATGAAGGCCGGAGCACACGTCCCGGTACATCACCTCCGCTCCCTTCCGGAAGAGCTCGTTCACGATGGCGCTGACGCTCTTTTCGTTCCCCGGAACGGTGGAGGAGGAAAGGATCACCCGATCCCCGTAGCCGATCTCCACCTGCTTATGGCCGCCGAAGGCCATGCGGTACAGGGCGGACATGCTCTCCCCCTGGCTCCCGGTGGTGAGGATGAGCTGCTGCTCCTTCGGATAGTTCTTGATCCTGCCGATCTCCACCAGGGTATCCGGAGGCAGCTGGATATACCCCAGTTCCACGGAGGCCGCCACCATGTTCTCCATGCTGCGGCCGGTAATGGCCACCTTTCTCCCATGCTTCGCCGCCAGCGTGATGATCTGCTGCACCCGGTAGACGTTGGATGCGAAGGTGGTGACGATCATGCGCTTGGGGCAGCCGTCAAAAAGGCCGTCCAGCGCAGCGCCGACGGTGCGCTCCGAGGGGGAAAACCCCTTCCGCTCCGCATTGGTGGAGTCGCTGAGCAGGGCCAGGACCCCTTCCCTGCCCAGCTCCCCGAAACGGGTCAGATCGGTCATGGGACAGCCCACAGGCGTGGTATCGATCTTGAAATCCCCGGTGTGGACCACCATGCCCACGGGGGTGCGGATGGCCAGAGCCACGGCGCAGGCGATGGAGTGGTTCACGTGCACCGCCTCCACCTCGAAGCAGCCCACGGAGAAGCGGTCTCCCGCCTTGAATTCCTGCAGATCCGCGATATCCAGGAGCCGGTGCTCCTCCAGCTTCATCTTCACCAAGGCCAGGGTCAGAGGGGTGGCGTAGATGGGGGCGGAGATATCCTTCAGCACATAAGGCAGAGCGCCGATATGATCCTCGTGGCCGTGGGTGAGGATGATGCCCCGGACCTTGTCCGCATTCCTTGCCAGATAGGTCACGTCCGGGATGACCACGTCCACCCCATACATATCCCCATCCGGGAAACCCAGGCCGCAGTCCACCACCAGGATATCGTTTCCGTATTCGTACACAGTCAGATTCTTGCCGACCTCGTTCAGGCCGCCAAGTGAAATGATTTTCAGTTTTTCCGTTTTTGGTTCCTCCTTAATTCAACACACATGTATCCCGGGGCAGATAAAAACCTGTCCCTGATGATTATGTGATCCGGCTGAGCCTGCCGCCCGCCGGTACAGTCCATACTCAGTTTTGCCGTTCTTTTCCGGTCCTAAACCTTCAGATCTCCCGCCGTCCCTCCAGGGCGCGGAAAAGGGTGGCGTCGTCCGCAAACTCCAGGTTGCTCCCCACGGGGATGCCGTAGGCGATACGGGTGACCTTGATCCCCAGGGGTTTGATGAGGCGGGATAGATACATGGCCGTGGCCTCCCCTTCCGTATCCGGATTGGTGGCCATGATGACCTCCTCCACCGTCCCGTCCAGCCGGGCCAGCAGCTCCCGGGCGGTGATATCCTCCGGCCCCATATGCCGCAGGGGGGAGATGACCCCGTGAAGCACATGGTACAGGCCGTTGTACTCCCGGCTCCGCTCCAAGGCGATCACGTCCCTGGGTTCGGAGACCACGCAGATGACGCGCTTGTCCCGCTTGGGAGAAGCGCAGATGGGACAGACCTCCTGGTCCGTCAGATTCTGGCATTTTTCGCAGCGCCGCACCCGGCGCTTGGCCTCGGTGATGGCCGACGCGAAGGCCTCCGCTTCCTGATCGGACAGGCGAAGGAAATAGAAAGCCATGCGCTGGGCGGATTTGCTCCCCACGCCGGGGAGCTTGCTCAGCTGTTCCACAAGGCGCTCGAAAGGCGCGGGATAGAGGCTCATGCCCGGTCTCCCCGAAGCTCCCGGATCCTGGCGGCCCGGTCCGGCGCGCCGAAAACGTCGCTCCCGGCCACCAGCACTTCCGCCCCCGCGGCGACGGCCAGGGCGGCGGTCATGGGGTTCACGCCCCCGTCCACCTCCAGAAGGCAGCTGATGCCCAGGCCATCGGCGCAGTCCCGAAGCTTGCCCAGCTTGGGCAGCATATCCGCCATGAATTTCTGACCGCCGAAGCCGGGTTCAACGGTCATGACCAGGATCAGATCCGCTTCCTCCAGATAGGGCAGCGCGGCGTCCCAGGGGGTGGCGGGCTTCAGCGCCAGGCCCGCTTTCTTTCCCAGACGCCGGATCTCCCCCAGGGCAGCATGGATATTCTCCTCCGTATCCGCCTCCAGGTGGATGCAGATCAGATCCGCCCCCGCCTCGCTGAAGGCGGAAACAAACCGTCCGGGCCGGTCGATCATCAGATGCACGTCCAGGAACAGATCCGTATACTTCCGCAGGGATTTCAGCACCGGCACGCCCACGGAGATATTGGGCACGAAAAGCCCGTCCATCACATCGAAATGGAGCCAGTCCGCCCCGCCGGCGCGGACGCTGTCCACCTCCGCTCCCAGTCGGGCGAAATCTGCGGATAAAATGGAAGGAGCGATCTTTATCATGGCGATACTCCCCGTTCTCCCTGGCCGGAACGGCGCTCCGGCGGCGGGCATAGGTATGGTATGGGCGAGGCTGCGTCGGGTCCCGCCCTTCAGATAGGGGCTGTGCCATCCAGGCATAGCCTCAGTTTATCTGTTCCGGACAGGTGAAGCATTGTACACCCGTCCGGCCAGGTTTGCAAGCAAAATCGGATCACACTTCCGCCCAGGCTGCCCGGAAGCCGATATCCGGGTAGATGAAATCCCGGGTCTCCCGCAGGTACAGCTCCCAGACGCCGCCGAAAGCGCCGTCGAACCAGCTGCCGCCCCGTGCAGCCGTCCGCTCCCCGTAATTCCGCAGGAAGAAAACGCTGGAATCCTGATACCCGTCGGGCAGGGGCATGGCCCCCAGACGATAGAGCAGGGGCGGCACCTCCACTCCCTCCGCCGGGGCCAGGGTTTTGAAAAAGCACCAGCCGTAAGCCCGGTGGGCGGTATCCGCTTCCTTCCCGGTATAGTTGGGGAATTCCATCCTGGTATTCAGGCGGTAGCCTCCCCGGATCCCCACGTCCTCCGGGGAATCTGTCCCCGGGACGGTGCCGTCGTATTTCAGCGTGCCGGGGGTCCCGGGCGGCACGAAGCTCCCGTCCTGGAGCACCGCACGCCAAAGGGGGCTTTCCGGCCCCTCGTCCACGTTCATGGCGCTGTCGTTATCCGGGATGAACTGGAGCTCCCCGTCCACGGCTCGGAAACCGGATACCCAGTCCCAGGCGTTCCCCGCCAGATCGGATACTCCCCAAGGGCCCCCGTCATGGTTCCACCGGTCCGGCCCGGTGCCGGTGAGGGTGCGCATCTCCTCCTCCAGTCCCCGGCCCCGGCGCTGGATGGACAGGACGCCCCGGTCCCAGGGCCGGTCCGGATCTCCACCGAAGGAGGCGTTTCCCCGGGGCACGGTGCCGTTTTTTACGCTCCAGTGCATGAGCGCGCACCACTCCGCGTTGGTCAGGAGATGCCAGCCCTTCCCCTTGGCGGCGCAGGCTGCCCGGGCCTCGTCAATGGTCAGGGTATGGGCGGGATCCCGGCCGGGCAGGCTGTATCCCCGACCGTATTCGATCACGTTCATATACTTGCTGACATAGATGCAGTCCAGCACTTTTCCCCCTGCCACGAAGGCGGAGCAGGGCTCCTTCGGCGCGCCTTCCAGCACGTCCGACCACAGGAACATGGGGATGCGCACCATGACGGAGGGACGGCCGAGGTCGTCGAAGAGCAGGGTGTTCTTTCCCCCGGAGGCGGCCTCCAGGGCGAACCGGGCGGGTTCATACCGCTCCCGCACCGCCGCCGGATCCTCATCCGGAAGGATCACCGGTTCCGGCTCCCCCACCTTCTTCAGCACGGGGAACCCGATATCGTCCTTTACGCCGGTTTTGATGATCTCCATATTATCTCCTCCCGGTCAAAACTCCGTCCGACCGATCAGATCGTTCTGCAGGCCTTCGCTCAGTTCCACAAAATAGGCGCTGTATCCGGCGATGCGCACCAGCAGGCCCTGATAATCCTCCGGCTTCCGCTGGGCCGCCTGGAGGGTCTCCTTTCCCACGATGGAGAACTGGCTCTGCATGCCGCCGTTCTCAAAATAGATCTTCATCAGATCCATGAGCTTCTCCCGGCCCTCGTCCCCCGCCACGGTGCCGGGGGAGAATTTCCAGTTGAGGATGATGCCGTTGCCGATGCGGCTCTGGTCCATCTTCGCCACGCTGTTGGCCACCGCGGTGGGGCCGCTGAGATCATGGCTGCCGAAGCGGGTATGCACCGGGCCCATGCAGTCCGACACGGGCTCATAGGCTCTCCGTCCGTCCGGGGTGGCGGCGTCCACGCTGCCGTGCATCACGTTGTTGGTCACGCTGAATACCCCGGGCATGTACTCCCCGCCGTGGGGAGTGGGCCGGTGCTCCACGTTCGCGCAGTACTCCCCGATCACCAGCTTTGCCAGTTCGTCGGCAAAGGGATCGTCGTTGCCGTAATGATGGACCTTCGGCCCGTTCACATAGGCGTACAGGGGCTCGTAACCCGCCCAGTCTGCCTTCAGGGCCTCCAGCAGTTCCGCGCCGGTGACCCGCTTCTCCTCGAACACCAGCTGTTTGATGGCGCTGAGGCTATCCGCCGTGGTGCCCAGGCCCACCGCCTGCGGTCCGCTGTGGTTATACCGGGCGCCGCCGGCGGTGATGTCCGTTCCCCGAGCGATGCAGTCGTCCATGAGGAGGGAGAGGTAGGGCAGGGGCTTCAGCCGCTGCTGGGCCAGATCCATTTTGTTGATGCAGCTGATCATCAGATCGCACCAGTATTTCATCTGGGCCTTGAAGGAGGCCGCCACCTCGTCAAAGCTCTTCGCCGTGGCCAGGCTGCCCGTGTCCGGACCCAGGCCGGCGCATGTCCCGTGGTAGGGGCAGGCTTCGCCGCAGTCGATGCACCGGCCGCCGTTGATGGCCAGCTGAAGCACCTTGGCCAGGTTGAAGGAGCCGGAATCGTGCATGCCGTAGGTCTTTCCCGGCACGCAGGGCTCCACGCAGCCCACGCCCACGTAGTTCCGGGCTTCCTCCAGAGGCTTGCCGTAGTTGGTCAACGCTTGGATCATCATATCGTCGTTGAAGATCTTGGGTTCCCCGGTGCCGATGCGGATGACGTTGAAGGTCTTTTCCCAGAAGGCGCGGGGATTCTTCTTGTTCAGGCGCACGCCCATCCAGGGGTTGGGGATGCGGGTATGGGCGTGGGCGTCCAGCACCATGTAGCTCAGGTCGTTCACCGCGTCGTTCCCTTCGGCGTCGATGCCGCCCACGTCCAGGGCGGTGCCCCCCATGATGGTGCCGCTGGAGAAGATGATGGCGCTGGTATCCCGGATCTTCCGCAGCTCGTGCATCTTGATGAAGCTGAGCTCGATGAGCTCCTGCATCTGCTCCCGGGTCAGGGTGCCCGCCGCGATATCCTTCTCGTAGAAGGGGCGGAAGATCTGGTCGAAGCGGCCGTAGGTGACGCTGTGGCCGTTGGACTCGATGATGATCATGTTGGTGGCCAGATGCCAGAGCTGGATGGCCTCCCAGAAATCCCGGGGCGGCTCTTCCGCCACCCACAGGCAGTTGGAGGAGATGCGCTCCAATTCCTTCCTGCGCACCGGATCCTGCTCCGCAGCCGCCATGCGCGCCGCCAGTTCCCAGTACCGCCGGAAATAGGTGCAAGCCCCGTCCAGCGCCGCGTCCTCCGCCAAGTAGAAATCCCGCTTCCGGGCGTCCTCCGCCCGGGAGGTATCCAGGGAGGCCAGGTGCTCCCGCACCTCCCTCCGCAGGCCCTTCCAGCCCACCCGAAGGAGCTTGTCATAGTCCGCGCACACGTGGCCCACGCCGGCATAGACGAAAAGCCCGTCCAGCACCACGCCCTTGCCCAGGTGGTTGCCCTGCTTCTCTTTTTCCGTGTAGGAGGCGATGATGGCCTCGGACACGGTCTTTCCTTTCCAGAAGGGCTGGAGCACATCGAACACCGTGCGCTTCACCCGGTCCGAAACCACATACCGGTCGTTCTTCCGATCCTCCATGGGCCGGTAGAGGAATTCGTCCGCCAGCCAGTCCACGCTGAATTCCGGATACAGAGGCGCGCTGCAGGGCTTCGCCGCCAGCTCTCCCACAATGAGTTCCTCCGGCCAGATATGGATATCCACCCGCTCATAAAGCTCGCGCAGGGTCAGGGCCCAGCGGAGGGCGGGGGAAAAAGCTGCATATTTCGTATAGCATTCCGTCACGATCAGCGCCCGCTGATCGTCCGCAGTGGATTCCAGATGATTCGCCCGGTACAACAGCCGGTTCACCCGGGGAAAGGGAGAGGGGTCTTCCGTCAGTCCGCTGACGCCCACGCCCCATTCCCGGTCCAGAGGCTCCACGGCCAGGGGCGGCATATGCTCCGTCATGTCGGCACGCTCCTTTCTCTTAAGCACACAATTCCCTATTGTGGATATTATACCATATCTCCCCGGGGAATGCGAGAGGGTTCCGTTTTTCTCCCGCCCCGGGAGCAGAAGATTGACAGGGGCGGAAAACGTGATAAAATATAGGGAACGAATGGTACGGAGGAAGCGCATTTGGAGAAGAAGAAACGCATCCCGGTCTCCAGGCTGATCGTCTCTCTGGCAACGGCGGGGCTGGTGTGGGCCTTATGGGCCATCCTGGGTCTTCCCTTCTCCAATGCATGGCTTCTGGCCCTGCCCACCGCCGGGAGCATCCTGGCCTTCCGGGGCATGTGGTTCCTGCAGAAGCGCAGAGCGGACCGCAAGGCCGCCGAGCTGGCGGAAGCAGACGCCGCGGCAGCGGCGCTTCAGGAGAAGGAACGGCTGGCCAGGGAGGCGGACGCCGCCCTCAGTCCTGACCAGAAGGAGGTCCTGGAGGAAGGCCGTCTGGCTTTGGGCGAGCTGGGCAAGCTCTATGCCCGTATCCGGGAGGAGAGCGTCCAGAGCCGGATCATGGACCTGCTCAGCCTGACGGACCGGATCGTGGAGGACGTACGGACGGATCCCACAGATCTCCCTCTCATCCGGCGCTTCCTGCGGTATTACCTCCCCACCGCCATCCGGGTGCTCCATGAATATGATCGGGCCCAGGGGGATCGGAGCCGTCTGGAAAATCTGCTGGATGAGCTCATTGCCTCCGGCCGCTCCCAGTACGACGGTCTTTTTGCCAACGACGCCACGGATCTGGACCTGGAGATCGGCGTGCTGGAGACCAAGCTCCGGGCGGAGGGGCTCTCCGCGCCGGATTTTGAGATACCGATGAATTGAAACGGGCGATCGCCCGCAGGATATACTGAATTCACACGAAAGGATGACGCATAGATGGATTTCGAGTACAAGCCCACCCTTACCCTGGATCCCACAGCAGAGGCCCCCAAGCCCGCCGAACTCATCAGCTCTGCGGAGAAAAAGGTGGAGGCCCCCGTGTTCTCCATGGAATCTTTGTCCGAGGCGGAGCGGAAGGCCGTGGAGGACTTTGCCAAAAAGATCAATATTGAGGACACCAACACCGTTCTGCAGTACGGCGCAGGCGCGCAGAAGAATATCTCCGAGTTCTCCGGCGCGGCGCTGAACACCGTGCGCACCAAGGACATGGGCGAGGTGGGAGACATGCTCACCGGCCTGGTGGTGCAGCTGAAAACCATCAACTTCGACCCGGAGGAGAAGAAGGGCCTGAAGGGTCTTTTCCGTAAGGCCAGCACCCAGATCGAAGAGATGAAGGCCCAGTATGACAAGGCCGAGGTGAGCGTAAACAAGATCACCGAGCAGCTGGAGCAGCATCAGGTGGTGCTGCTGAAGGACGTAGCCATGCTGGATAAGATGTATGAGCTGAACCAGGCCTA
>JAEEGL010507426.1_pt1 | contig 10793 bp, 11 predicted proteins | sample 9134231 | NCBI WGS metagenome assembly JAEEGL01 (sample SAMN16246548, study PRJNA631951) | gut metagenome | biome: gut microbiome; feature: rumen; material: fiber-attached | host: Bos | place: Iran: Karaj | collected 2018-10
CCATTATTTGTTTTTTTTAACCATTTATTGCAAATAATAAAATGTTATTAAGAATGATAAAATAAAAAATTTTCTTGAAAATATGATAAAAATAGTGTATTATTAATAGGCATATCGAAAAGGGGATGAGAGATATGGATAAAATCATTAATTTTGCTGTAGTAGCACATGTTGATGCTGGAAAAAGTACTCTTGTAGATGCATTACTTAAACAAAGTGGTGTTTTTAGGGAAAATGAACAAGTAGTTGACTGTGTTATGGATAGTGGAGATTTAGAAAGAGAAAGAGGAATCACTATTACTGCTAAGAATTGTTCTATTAGATATAAAGATTATAAAATGAACATAGTAGATACTCCTGGACATGCTGATTTTTCAAGTGAAATAGAAAGAATTATTAAAACTGTTGATACAGTTGTTTTACTTGTTGATTCGGCTGAAGGACCTATGCCTCAAACTAGATTTGTATTAAGAGAAGCATTAAAAAATGGTTTAAGACCAATATTGTTTATTAATAAAATTGATAAGAAGGATGCTCGTGCAGAAGAAGTTGTTAATATGACTTTTGATTTATTCTGTGAATTAGGAGCAGATAATGATCAATTAGATTTTAAAATTATATATGGTGTAGCTAAAGAAGGAATTGCTAAGTATGAAGAGGATGATGATAATGATAATATTTATCCACTTCTTGATACTATTATTGAAACTACTAAACCATTTGAGGGTAATGTAAATGATCCATTACAACTTCAAATATCATCTTTAGATTATGATGATTATATTGGAAGACTTGGTATTGGTAGAATAAATAAAGGTATGATTAAAACTGGTCAAATGGTTACTATTTCTAAAAATGATGGTACATTAACTAAAGAAAAGATTACTAAGATGTTTATTAATGAAGGAATAAAGAAAAAAGAAGTTAATGAAGCTTATTTTGGTGATATTGTTACTATAGCTGGTTGTCCTGATATTTCAATAGGTGATACTATTTGTGATCCTAATAATGTTAATCCACTTCCAAGTATTGAAATAGAAAAACCAACTTTAAGTATGAATTTCTTAGTTAATTCAAGTCCATTTGCTGGAAAAGTAGGTAAATTTGTTACTAGTAGACATATTAGAGATAGATTAATGGCTGAACTTGAAAGAAATGTTGGTCTTGAGGTTGAGGAATTACCTGGTACTGATGGATTTAAGGTATCTGGACGTGGTGAATTACATTTATCTATATTAATTGAAAATATGAGAAGGGAAGGTTATGAATTAAGTGTTTCAAAACCTGAAGTTATATTTAAAGAAATTGATGGTGTTAAATGTGAACCTTATGAAAGAGTAATTATAAATGTGCCTAATGATTATAGTGGAACTATTATTCAAGATATTAGTGAAAGAAAAGGCACTATGGAAGTAATGGAAAATGCTGAAGAGAATTATGTTAGACTTGAATTTAGTTGTCCTACAAGAGGTTTAATTGGTTATAGAAATAGTTTCATTACTAATACTAAGGGTGAAGGTATTATGGTTAGAAGTTTTGAATGTTATAAACCATATGCTGGAGAAATAAGTGGACGTAAGAATGGTGTGTTAGTATCAGTTGAAACTGGAAAAACATTTGGATATGCATTATATAATTTACTTGATAGGGGTACTATGATTGTTGAACCTTCTACTGATGTTTATGAAGGTATGATTGTAGGTATTCATAATAAGGAAAATGATTTAAATGTTAATCCATGTAAAAATAAGGAATTTTCAAATACTAGAAGTAAGAGTAGTGATGAAGCAATTACTCTTCCAAGAGCAAGAACATTTACCTTAGAGGAAGCATTAGAATTTATTGAAAGTGATGAACTTGTTGAGGTAACACCTGATGCAATTAGATTAAGAAAGAAAATATTAGATCAAAAAGAAAGATTTAGAAGTAATAGATAACTTCTAAATCTTTTTTTTATTCTTTTGTAAATTTACTATAAATTTTTGCTATTATGAATACGATTTCATCTGCATTTTTAATTGCTATCTTTTTTCCTATTGCTTTTCCTCCAACTGTTAATGATGAGATAATTGAACTAACTATTAGTATTGCAAATAGTGATGAAGTATTGAGTTTAATTGATAATACTAATCCTATCATTGCCGATACAGCACCACTAACAATACCACATATATCTCCAATTACATCATTAAATATACTTGATATTCTGCTTCCATTTTTAATTAGATATACTCCTTTTTTTGCTCCTTTAATTTTTTTTGAACTTTTAGCATGAAATGTTGATTCATCTGCTGTTAATACAGCAGTACCTAGTATATCAAATAGTATACCAATGAATATAAATAATAATGCTACAATTATAAGTATTATTAAATTATCAAATTTGTTAATTATTATATTGGATATTGCATTAAAAAATAGTGCAATAATAAATGTCATTAAAAATGAAATAAGTACCCAATTGTCTTTTTTCATAAAATTTCTCCTAAAAAAAAATTGTATGGATTATTATAAATTAATTTTACGGCTTTGGTCGAGTTGAATTTCTCTTGAATCTACCTTAAGTTACCCCTGGGCGATTTCTCTTTAAAGATTCAAATCATAAGTTACCTTATATGATCACTCGATCACCACTTAGTCCGCACTTCAATCCTTATAATAAAGACACACTAGAGGTTTTCCCAAACAAACAAGGTCCACTGTTATACGCTGTTGCAAATGACTTTTCATATAAAAATCCCAGTAATTCACTCACGTCATGTGCGTTCATAATCTACGATGCGATAAAAGGAAGTTGTATATATGCCATTATATAGTATCCTTAAATCTAAAATTATATACCCACCCGGCACTGGGCGTACCAAGCAAAATATATAAAGTATCTTTTTGCACAATTAATGGATTTTTAGCCCCATCTTCAAGTGGTATGTTTGACTAGCATAGTGCTCCACACACGTGATAATATTACCATATTTTAGGAAAAATGTCAAAAATCTAATATTATTATTATTAAAGATATGTTATAATCTAGTTATTGAAAGGAAGAGGATATTATGAGTTTTATAAAAGAAACACAAATGTATTTAAAAGATGTATTAATGAAACTTGGATATGAATTAGATGAAGTTGTTTTGGAGTCTTCTTCCAGACGTGATTTAGGTGATTTTCAAATAAATTGTGCAATGGGACTTGCTAAAAAATATGGTAAGAATCCACGTGAAATAGCACAAAATATTGTTGATAATTTAGATGATAGATTTATAAATGTTAATATAGCTGGTCCTGGTTTTATTAATGTTAGTATTAATAATAAGTATTTAATTGAAAGGATGAATGAATCAATTGATGATTTTAATAAATTGATTGATAAACAAGATGAAAAAACTATAATTGTTGATTATGGTGGGGCTAATGCTGCTAAAGCTTTGCATGTTGGACATATGAGAAGTGCTAATATTGGAGAGGCTTTAAAGAGATTATCAACTACACTTGGTAATAAAACTTTAGGGGATGTTCATTTAGGTGATTTGGGACGTCAATCTGGAATGGTTATTTCTGAAATTAAGAAAAGAAAACCTAATTTATGTTATTTTGATGAGAATTATAAAGGTGAATATCCTAAACTTGAAATAACTAAAGAAGAATTAGCAGAATATTATCCTGCTGCAAGTAATGATGCTAAAGAGAATCCTGATAGAATGGAAGAGGTTAGAAAAATAACTGCTTTAGTTGATATAGGTGAAGAACCATATTTTAGTATGTGGAAGGATATTGTTGAGGTATCTAGTAATGATATTAAGGAAACATATAATTATTTGAATTGTAATTTTGAAATATGGGAAGGTGAACTTAGTTCATTAAATTATATTGATGATACTTTAAAAGTATTAGAGCCATATATGTATGCTTCTCAAGGTGCTAAGGTAATTGATGTAGCTCAAGATGATGATAAAATAGAAATACCTCCTTTGATTGTTATTAAGAATGATGGATCATCTATTTATGCAACACGTGATTTAGCAACTATTTATAATAGAATGAAGACATATAATCCTGATGAAATTTGGTATGTTGTTGATGCTAGACAAGGTTTGTATTTTGAACAAGTTTTTAGAGCATCTTATAAATCAGGATTGGTTAAAAAGGATACTAAGCTTAATCATTATTCTTTTGGTACTATGAATGGTAAAGATGGTAAACCATTTAAAACAAGAGATGGCGGAGTATTGCAATTAAATGACCTATTAAAAATGGTTAGGGATGAATTATATAAGAAAATGGATAAGTATGAAGATGGAGAAGAGAAAGAGACTATTCTTGATACTTTAACAGTAGCAACAATTAAATATGCTGATTTACTACCATTTAGAACTACTGATTATATATTTGATATTGAAAAGTTTTGTTCTTTTGAAGGTAAAACTGGTCCATATATTTTATATACTTTGGTAAGAATTAATTCTATTTTAGAGAAATCTAATAATAGTGAGTCTAATATTATTGATGTTTATAGTGAAACTGAAAAGAATATTTATATTAAATTACTTGAATTATCTAAAATGCTTGAAAAGTCATATAGTGAAAAAACTTTAAGTTATATTTGTGAGTATTTATTTGAATTATGTAGTTTATTTAATAAATTCTATGGTGAAACTAATGTATTAAATGAAAGTGATAATAATAAGAAAAATACTTATTTATCTATGCTTAGATTAATATATAATACATGTAAGAATTTACTTGATATATTAGCTATTAAAATACCAAATAAGATGTAAAAAGATATCAATGTTAATTGATATTTTTTTATTAAAAACATATTGTTTAATGATAATTTGTATGCTATAATACATTCGAACGAAAAGTTCCTTGCTTCATTTTGAAGCCGTTTAGACCAAAAGGAGGTGTAATAATGAATAAATATGAAATAATGTTTATTGTTAGAGCAGATATTGATGAAAAGACTGGAAAAGATACAGTAGCTGCATTTGAAAAAGTGCTTACTGATATGAAGGCTAAAATCATTAATACTAAGGATATGGGACAAAAGAAATTAGCATATCCAATTAACAAACAACTTAGAGGAAACTATTATGTTCTTAATGTAGAAGCTAGTGCTGCTGCTGTTAAAGAATTTGATAGAAAAGCTAAGATTGATGAAAATATCTTAAGACATATTGTCATAAGAGAAGAGGAGTAGTTAATGAATAAGATTATTTTAGTTGGAAGATTAACAAAAGATCCTGAAGTAAGAAGTACAAGTGCTGGATTTTCTACTGCAAATTTTACAGTTGCTGTTAATAGAAATTTTAAGAATAAAGATGGAAATTATGATGCTGACTTTTTACCATGTGTAGCATTTAGAAATACTGCTGATTTTGTTTCTAAATTCTTTAAGAAGGGAAGCATGATTAGTTTAGAAGGTAGAGTTCAAACAAGAAACTATGATGCTCAAGATGGTAGTAAAAGATATGTTACTGAGGTTGTTGTTGAAAATGTTGAATTTGTAGGTGGTAAGAATGATGGTTCTTCAAGTACAAATGATGCATATGTAGATACACCTAGTGAAGCTCCAGTAGATGAAATGCCAGAATATGATATTCCTGCTTCAGATCCATATGAAAATTATGATAAAGAGGTATCATTGAGTGACAATGATTTACCATTCTAAGGAGGAAAATAATGGCTGAATTTTATAGAAGAAAAAAAGTATGTCAAATGTGTGCTGGAAAATCAGTAGATTATAAAGATGTTGCAATTGTATCTAAATATATAAATGAAAAGGGTAAAATATTACCTAGACGTATGACTGGTGCATGTGCTAAACATCAAAGACATATTGCAAATCAAATTAAAATTGCTAGATATATGGCTTTATTACCATATACAAAATAATAGTTCTTATTGAACTATTTTTTTTGCATAAAAAAAGAAGATTTATTATCTTCTATTTCTACTTATTAATACAAGTCTAAGTATTTGAAGTGCTGTTGCTAGGAATCCTGCTACATATGTAAGAGCAGCAGCTGATAATACTTTTTTTGTTCCTTTAATATCTGTATCTGTTATTAATCCACAACTTTGTAGTTGTAATTTTGCTCTATTTGATGCATCAAATTCTACAGGTAGTGTTACAAATTGAAATACTAAACCTACCATTAATAATAGAATACCTATTGTTAGTAAATCAAATATTTGTGATATAAATCCAATTAATATGAATATTGATGCTATTCTTGAAGTAATATTTACAACTGGTACCATAGCAGATCTAAATCTTAAGAATCCATAATTTTCTTTATCTTGTATTGCATGTCCACATTCATGTGCAGCTACCGCAAGTGAAGCAATTGATGTGTCATTATAAATTTTAGTAGATAAGTTTATATGTTTTTCTTTTGGACTATAATGATCTGTTAAATCTCCACTTATTTGTGATATTGTTACATTTTCAAGTCCATTTTTATCTAATATCATTCTAGCTACATCTTTACCTGTTAAATTGCCACTATTTTCTACTTTTGAGTATTTATTATAAGCAGATTTTACTTTTAATTGGGCTATTACTGGTAATAATACAACTAGTAATATTAGTATAATATCTATATAATCTTCCATTTCAATCACCAAAATAATTATACCATAAAAAAAAGAATGTTTATAAACATTCTTATAAGAATTTAAATACTACTAACACTATGAATACTACTGCGAGTAATTCTAGTACAAGTAACCAAGTTCTTTTAATCCATTCTTTATATGAAACACCTAAGTAAGATAATCCAAATACTAGGAATGCACTTGTTGGAGCTACAAACATTGTTAAACCATAAATACCTTGTGCTTGTAATGATACTAATACTTTATTTCCACCTAAAGCACCAATTTGAGGTATTACATAGTTAGCATAATATAATGGATCTACAAATAATGCTGAACCAAATATCATTGAAATTGTACTTGTTATTACATTATATGTTTTTCCAAGTATTAGGCTTGCCATTGTTGGATATACAGGTCTCATACCTGAGAAGTATAATACAACGTATGCAAGTAATACCATAAATACAGGTTTAAGCATTTTTTTAGTTCCTTCAGCCATTGATTCTAGTATTGAAATTCTATATGCTAGTCCAATAATAAATGAACTAATTAAGCATATAACTGTTAATTCAGTATAACCCCATGTACCTAATGCTCCGATACCACCAAATAATTTTTCAAATATTGCAACTTCTGTAACTTCATATTTGAATCCTTCTGTTGTAATATGAATTGTTGGCATTTTTGGACTAAAGGCAGTTATTTTTTCATGAATGTTATTGAAAAAATCTACTCCAAATGTTTCACTCCATCTAGTACATCCAAGTACTAATAATACAAATAATACTGAGAACATTACGATTATTGGTACAATTGAATATTTATTAGATGTTTTTTCTCCAAGGAATACATCTTCTGTTTCATCTTTGTCAGAGTCTTTTGTCTTTTTAGCACTAGATAGGAATAACATTAATACAACAAATGATAATGTGAATAATGCTACTCTAAATAGAATTCCATCTTCTAATTTAAGACTTAAAAAGTCTAAAATTGCATTTGTAGTATTGTATCCAAATATACTTCCAATAGTACCTACTAATAATGAACCAATTGTTGTAACAAGTGCTGTTATTTTATCATATCCCATTGCTAAAATAATACTAATTATTAATGGGAAGAATAAAACTAATCCAAATTCAAAATCAAATACAGCTGTTATTGAAGCAATCATGAATGCAATAATTACTAAGAATAAGAATTCATTACCTCTTAAGTTATTAGCAATTCTTTCAACCCAAGCTCTATATTTTCCTGTTTTACATAATACTCCATATAATGCACCAACGCTTAATAAGAATAAAGGTAAACCAAGGAAATCTGCATATTTAAATGTATCTAATGTTAATGAAAAGAAATCATGAAAACCAATGTTATAAAAACCTAATTCTACTAAGTTTCCTTCATTAAAATAGCTTGCAGAGAATAACCAAGTTAATACTAAAACTCCTAATAAAACAAACATGATAATTTTAAATAATCCAGTCTTCTTCATTTTTCCCTCCTTAGATATTATTATATAAAAAAAATGCTTGTTTTACAAGAAATACAAGCATTTTTATAGAGTTTTTATATGATTATATATTATATCTAATGTATTATAAAATTCTTCTTCTGTTTTGCATGTTGCTATTTTATTTTTTAGTTCTTTACTTTGTGGTATTTGTTTTAGATAAGCAAGTGCATGTGTTTTAATATCTAGTATTGCTTTTCTATCTCCTTCATTCTTTTTTATTAGTTCATAGTGTTTTTTAATCATATCAACTATTTCTTTGTAATTTGGTTTTTCTATTATTTTATTGTTTTCAACATATTCTATACATTCTCTTATGAACCAAGGATTGCCAAGTATTGCTCTTCCAATCATTATTGCATCACATTTTGTTTCTTCTAGCATTTTTTTAGCATCATATATTGTTTTTATATCTCCATTTCCTATTACTGGAATGTTTACTTTTTCTTTTATTTGTTTTATTAAGTTCCAATTTGCAAAACCTGTGTATCCTTGTGATCTTGTTCTTGGATGAATTGCTATTGCGCTTGCACCTGCTTTTTCTATTAGAGTTGCAACTTCTACGCAATTAATTGAATTGTTATCCCAGCCAGCTCTAATCTTTACTGTTACTGGTATATCTACTACTTTAACTACTTCTTTTACTATTTGATAAATCTTATTTGGATCTTTTAGTAATGCAGATCCTGCTTGTGATTTTAATGCTACTTTTGGAACAGGACACCCCATATTAATATCTAATATATCTGGGTGTATATTTTCATTAACATATTTAGCAGCACTTACAAAACTATCTATATCACTTCCAAATATTTGAATACTAATAGGTCTTTCATAATCGGATATTTTTAACATATCTATTGTATTTTTACTATTATATATTATTCCTAGATTGCTTATCATTTCTGAGTATATTAAACCACACCCCATGGATTTAATGATATATCGATAACTTTCATTTGAAATACCTGCCATTGGAGCAGAAACTACTCTATTATTAATTGTTACATTTCCTATTTTCCACATATTATTCCTCTTTGTTAATTATATTATAAATGTAATAAAAAAAGTTTTCAATTGTTGAAAACTTTTTATGGTTCTTGAGTTATTTCTTCTAATGTAACATTACATGTTATATCTTTTGTTATTTGTAGGAATGTATATACAATTGATCCATCTGGATCAGTTTCTTCACTACTTGGTTTAACTCCATTACAATCAAGTTTTATTTGATGACCTTCTGTAGGTTTTAGTGCAAATTTACCATCTTTTCCGGATACTATTGTTTGTTCTTGATTTCCATTTGTAATAACAACTCCTTCTGGTAAAGTGTTTATTTTTAATTTGTATGTTACTATTGGAGTTTTAACAAAAGTAACTGTACATTTTGTATTGTTTGTTAGTTTTTCTATTGTTAGTTTGTTATCTGTAAATGTAAATTCTTGATCATTTGTACATTCTATTTTTGGATTTTCATATCCATCATTTGCTTTAACAACTGCTGATACACTTTCTCCATATTTAGCTGTTTCTGTTGTTGTTCCTTTTCCATTTTTAACTGTTAAATCTAGTTTTAATGTTTTTATTTTAAAGTTTACTTTACAAGCAGTATCTTCCATTATTGAGTTGATAGTTAATGTGTTTGATGATAAATCATATACAGCTTCTTTATCATTTGCGCATTCTACATCACTAAATTCATATCCTTCATTTGGAACTATTAATATTGATGTATCATCTTCTCTATTAACCGGTATTGTTTTACTTGCTTCTTCTGAATCTATTAATCCATTAGTAGCAGTAATAGTAACATCATATTTGCTTTTTACAAAGTATAATTTACATAATCCTTCTTTACCATCTATTACTTTTATTTTCCATTCATCTGAATTAAATTCCAATTTAATATTATTTTCACATTGATATTTAGAAAATGCATATGTATTTTCTTCTGTATTAGTTGGCATTGTATCAACTGCTTCATTTTCTAAATAATATTCGAATTTAACTGTTTCTATTGGCTCTACTGGTTTGATTGGTTCATTTGACTTCTTTTTATGTTCTAGAAAGCCAAAAACAGCACATGCAGTAGAAGCAATAAATAGAATTGTTAATAATGCTATTATAGGTTTATTCTTCAAAAAAATACACCTCCATATTATAATGTAATTTTATAATTTTAGGGGGTTAAAGTCAATATGAAAAGCATAAAAAATATGTCTAGATTTGTTAAATTTATTAAAAAATGTTTGACTTTAGAATATATATTTTATATAATATCACCGGTACATTTTAATGGAGATGCAGTTTCTGTGGGATAGAAATGATCATAGTTGCAAATATGATTGGCATTGAAATTAGGAAGGGAAAAATATGAAAACATTTATGTTAAGAAAAGAAGACGTTGAACATAAGTGGTATGTTATTGATGCTGAAAATCAAGTTTTAGGTAAAGTTGCTGAAAAAGCTGCTTATGTACTTAAAGGAAAACATAAACCAACTTATACACCTCATGTAGCATGTGGTGACAACGTTATAATTATTAATGCTGAAAAGGTTAGACTTACTGGAGATAAACTAGATAAGAAAGTTTATTACAATCATAGTGGATATCCAGGAGGACTTAGAGAAAGAACAGCTAGAACTATGCAAGAAAAATATCCAGTAGAAATGGTAGAAA
>JAEEGL012749196.1_pt1 | contig 10793 bp, 8 predicted proteins | sample 9134231 | NCBI WGS metagenome assembly JAEEGL01 (sample SAMN16246548, study PRJNA631951) | gut metagenome | biome: gut microbiome; feature: rumen; material: fiber-attached | host: Bos | place: Iran: Karaj | collected 2018-10
AATCAAACATTAGAAGATGGTAGTACAAGAGAAGTAATGCATTTACTTCCTGCACTTGCTCCTTATAAAGTATGTGTACTTCCACTTATAAAGAAGAATCATAGTGATAAAGCTATGGAAGTATTTAATTTACTTTCTAAAAATTTCTCAACTGCATATGATGAAACAGCAAATATTGGTAAACGTTATAGAAGACAAGATGCCATTGGTACACCATTCTGTGTTACAGTTGATGATGAAACAATTAATAATAATACAGTTACTATTCGTGATCGTGATACGATGGAACAAATTACATTACCACTTGATGAAGTAGTAGCATACATTGAAGAAAGAGTTAAATTTTAATGAACCTAGTTTTAATTGGTGGAGGTAATAATGGCCATACAAGAAGTGATGGTACTAAAACTCCATATGAATTAAAAGAAATAGATTTTTATATTAATTCATTAACAAATGATAAGAAATTATTATTTATAGGTCATGCTAACAAAGAATTTGAAAGAACATACTTAAAAACTATTAAAGAAATATATGAACCAATGGGTTTTGAATGTAAAATTATGAAACTTAATTTTATTAAGAATCCTGATAAATGTAGAGAACTACTAGATTGGTCTAGTGTTATCTATATTGGTGGTGGTAATACTAGTTTAATGTTAGACAAATGGAAAGAATATGATTTTGATAAATTGTTTCTTTCATACTTAGACAAAAGAATAATAGTCGGTGTATCAGCTGGAGCATGTATTTTCTTCAAAAAATTTAATACTGATTCTTTCTTAAAAGAGACTGGTGAATATAAGATAATTAATGGACTTGGCATCATACCTTGTATGTTTACACCACATGCTAATCTATTAGAAAGATTATCTATTAATAAAGAATACTTGAAAGATAAAGGATATATTAATTTATCTTTATCTAAAAGTATGGCTATTCATATTAATAACGATAACTATAAACTTGTTAGTGCAAGTAATGATGATATAGTTCCTTATGCATCTAAACAGTACTATAAAGATAGTAAATATATAGATATTAATATTGATAATAATGGTAAATTAAAAGACTTATTAAGTAAATAAAAAAGATAAAGAGTTTTATTCTTTATCTTTTTATTATATAATAAAGATAGTTATGGAGGCTTTGTATGTTTTTAAGAAATACATTTGAATTATTAATAAAATATTTTGATGCAAAAAAGAATTATTATGACGAACCAGTATTACGTCAAGAATTAGAAATACAATATAAGGAACAATATGATGGGATGATTGCAGCTGTTAGTAAAGCAAGTAAAGAAGAAAGAGAAGATGCAATTGAATATTTAGATGGTGTTATTAAAGATTGTCATGAAAAAGAACAAACGTTTTTAAATAGTATCGATGATTATCGCGAAAGAGAAGATTTACATATGTTATTTGAAAAACAAGTACTTGAAATTAGATTAAAAATCAGTGAAATAGAAGGATACAAAAGAGTTATTAATGAATATAATGATAAAAAGGAAGGAGAAAAGAGAGTATAAATGAGTAAAATTATAGATACAAAAGAATTTAATGAAACAGTATTAACTAGTAAAGATAATGTTTTAATAGATTTTTATGCAGATTGGTGTGGACCTTGTAGGATGTTAGGACCAATCCTTGATGAAATAAGTAAAGAACATACTGTTTATAAAGTTAATGTTGATAACGAAATGGAACTTGCACAAAAGTATGGTATTATGTCTATACCATGTATGATTTTATTTAAAGATGGAGAAGAAGTTAAAAGATTAATTGGACTTCATTCTAAGTCTGAAATAGAAGAATTATTTAAGTAGGTTATTATGTACGATATTATAGTTATTGGAGCAGGACCTAGTGGAATGACAGCAGCTTTATATGCTAAAAGAGCTAATAAAAAAGTATTAGTTCTTGAAGCATTAACTCCTGGTGGTCAAATAATAAATGCTAATAAAATAGATAATTATCCTGGATTACCGGGTATTAGTGGTGTTGACTTTGCAACTAATCTATATAATCAAATAATAGATTTAGGAGTAGAAGTTAAATTTGAAAAAGTAGTTAATATTGATTATCCAAATGTAATTACTAATGAAAATACATATAGTAGTAAAGCAATTATTATTGCAACCGGTGCTGAAAAAAGAAAACTAGGACTTGAAAAAGAAGATTTTTATTTAGGAAAAGGACTAAGTTATTGTGCAACGTGTGATGGTAATTTTTATAAAGATAAAATAGTTTGTGTATATGGTAGTGGTAATCATGCTCTTGATGATGCTATGTACTTATCAGATATTTGTAAAGAAGTATATTTAATTACAAGAAGTGATCATTTTAAAGGTAGTGAATTATCATTATCTGAACTTACTAAGAAAAGTAATGTTCATATTGTTTATAATACAGTTATTACGAAGTTATTAGGTGATAATATATTAAATGGTATTGAACTTAATAATAATGAAACTATTAATATAGATGGCTTATTTGTGGCAATAGGACAAACCCCTGAAACACAGAATTTTATGAATATCTTAGATATAAATGAAAAAGGTTATGCAGTTACAAAAGACTTTAGAACAAAAGTAAAAGGTATTTATGTATGTGGTGATGTTGTTGATAAACCATTACGCCAACTTGCAACCGCAATTGGTGATGGAGCAGAAGCAGCAACCATCGCTATTCAAGACATAAATAATAAGATTATTTAAGAAAGTATATAAATATACTTTCTTTTTTTGTAAATATCTATAAATATTCCCTTTTATTAATTGATATCTTGTCAAAAAGAATATATAATGTTATTAAGGGTAGGAGTGTAAATGAAAAAATGTATTAAATTATTAAGTTTATTATTTATTTTATTATTTACTGTTAGTGTGAAAGCTAAAACTTTAACAGAAGCAGAATATAAAGAATTAAAGATAGATAGAGCATATATATTATGTGATTATGTCTTTGATATGAAAAATGGATTTAATCCAACGTTAAGAGACTTTTTGTTAGCAAGTCAAACATGTCCTAAAAATAATGTAACTATATATGAAATAAAATATAGTAAAGATATTAATGGAAATGATCAAAAGACTTTTACAGAATTATTAGCTAATAAAAAGACTACTATCTTTCCATCTTTAAATGTAAAGTATATTTATAACAAATCTATTGATTATAATCCAAATACAACTTTAGATGATACTCCTACAAATATTGATTATAGTATGGATACAACACCATTTAATGAAGAAAGATTCCAAGGATTAGGTATTAAACGTAGTTATGTTATTGGAGCATATATCTTTAAAGTAGGAGCTGACTTTAACCCATCTCTTAAAGATATCTTAATTGCAAATCAAACTAATCCAAAAGGTGAAGTATCTATTTATGAAATTAGTTATGCACAAGATATTAATGGCAATAATACAAAAACTTATACAGAATTATTATCAGGAAATAGATTACCTGATTTCCCAAAAATGAATTTAAGATATTATTATCAAGGTAATATTATTCCAAATAATCCAGCTTCTGAAAAGAAGACTGATTTAATGGAAACTGATACTATTACTTATACATTAGGAAAAGGAAGCTTTACTTATAACGGAAGCAATCCTAATATTCAAACTGCAACCGCAAAGAGTAATTTACCAATAACTTATAAGGTATATAGTGGCTCTTCTTGTAAAGGTGATGAATTAGAAGAATATAAAAATGTTGGTACTTATTCAGCATTAGCATCTACAGAAGGTAATACTATATATGCTAAAGTAACCAAGTGTGTAGTGTTTAGAGTAACACCTAAAGCGTATAATTCAACTGATTTTACAATAGCAATAGATCAAACGGGAGATAATTTTGTTAATCCTCTTGTTACTATAAAAACTGGAGAAACAGTTTTAATTGAAGGAACTGATTATGACTTAGATCGTAAAAATCCTGGAGTAATAATAGTAACATTTAAAAACAACTACAGTGGAACTACTCCTGTGAGATTTTCAATAGAGATAAAAGATTTTGATTTTGAACAAGATAATAATACTAAATCATTTGTCTATGATGGAACTGCAAAGACATTCATCTTAACACCAAAGAATCAATTACCGCAAAACTATACTATTTTATATGGTGATAGTGATTGTAGTGAAAATGAATGTACACAAACAGTTAAACCTACATTTACAAATGTTGGTAATTATACAGTTTATTATATAGTAACAGCTGATCATTATAATACATACTTTAATGTTGCAACAGTAACCATTAACAAAGCTCAAGATGAAATTACATTAACTGAGAAATCAGGTATGATTTATGAAATTAATGAAGGAAAAGTTGCTAATACAGCAACACATACTGGCGATGGAGAATTAACTTACACATATTATACTGATTCAAGTTGTACAGAAAATGGTACAACAACTGCACCAATTAATGCTGGAACTTATTATGCACAAGCATCAACAGTTGATACAGCAAATTATAAAGGTGGTAAATCTAGTTGTGTACGTCATTTAATTGCACCAAAAGATGGTAATACAACAACAATAACATTAGATCCAAGTTCATATGATTATAATAATGGTGAAGAAATTAGACCAGAACCAGTAGTTAAAGATGGCGATACAGTATTAGTAAAAGATACAGACTATACTTTAGGTTATAGTAATAATACTGCTGTTGGAACTGGAAAAGTATTAGTGTCATTTAGAGGTAACTACACAAATAATGGTCAAACATTTGAAGTACCATTCACAATTAATGGTTTAGATATGACTGTTACTCCAAGTCCTGCTTCAGTAGTATATGATGGACAATCTCATTCTATTACTGATAGTCAAATTACAGTTAGTGTTAGTGGTGTAACAATTAAATATAGTAGTGAAAGAAATGGTAATTATACTTCTCAAAAACCAACATTTATTGCAGCTGGAGATCATACTACATATGTTGAGGTAACTAAAGAAGGTTATAATACACAATATGCTGATGTAATCTTAACTATTACACCTGCACCGGGTTCTGTAACATTTAATCCAGTTGATACAACTTATAATGGACTTGCTCAACCAGTAACTGCAACATGTGTTGGTGATTATAATGTAAGTTACAATTATTATTCTGGAACTGATACTTCTTGTACTGGTAATAGTACAACAGAAGCTCCAGTAAATGCTAGTGTGTATTATGTAAAAGCAACATGTACTGCAACTAGTACAAATTATAGTAGTTTGTCATCAGAATGTAAGAGATATGAAATAAGTCCAAAAACACTTAGTGCAAATAATGTTACATTAGGTTATACAACAACAGGTTATGATGGTGAAGAAAAAAAACCATCAGTAACAGTTACTGATAATGGAACTAATTTATCAATTAATACAGACTATACATTAAGTTATACAGATAATATAAATGTTGGTACTGCAACAGTTACAGTTGCTTTAACTGGTAATTATACAGGATCAATTCCAAAGACATTTGAAATTACTCCAGGAACAATAACTGTTTCTGCAACAGGAGGAACTTATACATATGAACCAGGAACAAGTAGAACAATAACTGTTTCACCTACACCAAGTGATACAACACTTCGATATGGAACAAGTAGTTGTGAAGTTAATGGTGCTTGTACCTTAACTGAACTACCAACATATACAAATGCTGGAACATATAATATTTGCTATATTGCAACAAAAGAAAATTATAATAATGCAACGGGATGCAGAACTATAACTATTAATCCAAAACAAGATACTATTACATGTTCTGCAGCAAGTGATTTAGTATATAATGGAGAACCACAAGGAAATAATAATGCTTGTACAACAACAAGTAATACTACAGATATAACTAGAGTTTATTATCTAAGATCTAGTTGTTCACCTAGTGCCGGTGATGTAACATCATGTACTGGACCAGGTTTGGATAGCGGTGGAGCACCAACTAATGCTGGTGAATATATTATGAAAGTTACAACTAATCCAGGAGATAATTATGTTTCTGCTACAGCATATATTCCTCATACTATTGCTAAAAAAGAAGGTAGTACAAATACTATTACTTTAGATGAAGAATCAGGTGTATATCAATATACAGGCTCTGCAATTAAACCTATTGTTACAATCAAAGATGGAACAAGAACAGTAGGTACTGATAATTATGATGTAGAATATAGCAACAATACTGCTGTTGGTACTGGAAAAGTATCTATTACTTATAAGAATAATTATTATACACAAAATCCTGTTGAAGTAGAATTTACAATTGCAACGCAAGATGAAATCACATTAACAAAGAGAACAGGAATGGTATATAAACGTGGTGAAAGAAAAATTGCTAATACAGCAACACATACAGGTGATGGAGAATTAACTTATACATACTATACTGATTCAAGTTGTACACAAAATGGAACAACAACTGCACCTATTGATGCAGGAATGTATTATGTACAAGCTACAAGTGCAGCAACAACGAATTATGCTGCTGGTGCATCAGCTTGTGTAGAACACAAAATATCCCAAAAACCAATCGATATAAATAATGTTGTAATTAGTCCAGATACATATGTTTATGATGGAACTGCAAAAGAACCTTCAGTAACAATTACTGATGATGGATATACGTTAGTTGGTTGTAAACAAGGCACTACTTGTGAAAATTATGATTATATTTATTATTATCAAAATAATGTTAATGTAACAACAACTTCTTATGAAACAAAAGTTACATTTGCTTGTTCAGGTAACTATGATGGTAGTGGTAGTAAAGGATTTAGTATTACAGGAAAATCATTTGTAACAAATGATGATTATAGAATATCTGTTGTTGAGGAAAACAATGTTCAAAATTTAAAGATTTCTATAAAGAAGAGTATTATTGAACCAGAAGGAGTAGTATTATATACAGGAGATACATCTCCAGCATCTAATGTTACAGCATTAACAAGTGAAGAAACAGTTGATGATGTTGTTTATAAATATGTATTAATACCATATCCAACGACTGAAGGAACACATACTATTTATTATAAGATTACAGCAAGTAATTATAATGAAAGATCAGGTAGCGCATCTATAACAATAACTCCTCCAGGTAGTGGTAATTAAAAGAGTGATTCAAAATCACTCTTTTTTATGTTATAATCTTTGCGTTGGGAGGTATATCTATGTTTAGTGAGAAATTAAGTTTAGTACCAGAACTTCCGGGTAGTTACCAAATGAAAGATAAAGATGGAGTAATTATCTATGTAGGTAAAGCTAAAAACTTAAAGAAAAGACTTAAAAGTTATTTTACTAGAAGTGTTACTGGTAAGACTCAAGTATTAGTATCTAATATCGCTGATTTCGAATATATAGTAACTAGTAGTGAACTAGAGAGTTTAATACTTGAAATAACGTTAATTAAGAAATATAATCCCAAATATAATGTCTTATTAAAAGATGATAAAAGTTATCCATATATTGAATTAACTAATGAGAAGTATCCTACTTTAAAAGTAGTTAGAAATGTAAAAATAAAAAAGAATAAAAACAATTTATATGGACCTTTTCCTAATGTAGGATCTGCTAAAAGATGCGTTAATATGCTTAATAGACTTTATCCATTAAGAAAGTGTGATAAGTTAAAAAAAGATGTTTGCCTATATTATCATTTAGGAGAATGTCTTGGTTATTGTAAATATGATATTGATAATAATATAACTGAATCTATGTATAGAGAAATAAAAGAGTTTTTATCAGGAAATAATACTGTTATAGAAAAAAAGATTAAAGAAGAAATGCAAAAAGCAAGTGATAGTATGAATTTTGAAAAAGCTTTAGAATACAAAAATATGTTAAATGATATTCATATTACTTTATTAGACCAAAAGATATCACTTAATAGAGATTATAATTTTGATTTATTTAATTGTTATCAAAATAATAATTTCTTATCTATAGAAGTCTTCTTTATAAGAGGTGGAGTCTTATTTGGAAGAAGTCAAAAAATAATAAATACTTTTGATGATTATCCTGATTATCTACTTGAATATATTATTAAATTTTATGAACATAATATTTTACCAAAAGAAATAATAGTTCCTGATTTTATCGACTCTAATTTATTAAGTGAATATTTAAATGTTAAAGTTGAAACAAGAGTTAAGGGTGATATCAAGAAACTACTTGATCTTGCTTATGATAATGCTAAAATTTATCTCGAAAATAGAGAAGAAGAATTAAATAAAGATTTAGTAAAAAGAGAAGAAGCTATTAAAGAATTATCAGAGTTACTTGGTGGCGTTAAAGTAAATAGAATGGAATCGTTTGATAATTCTCATTTGTTTGGAACTTATTATGTTGGTGGTATGGTAGTTTTTGAAGACTTTATGCCACTTCGTAATGAATATCGAAAGTTTAAAGTAGATGTTAATGTTAAAGATGATTTATCAGCAATGCGTGAAGTAGTATATAGAAGATACTATAAAGTCTTTATGGAAAATTTAGTAAAACCAGATTTAATAGTTGTAGATGGTGGAGAACTACAAGTTAAAGTAGTACGTGATATTATTGATGATTTAAACTTAGATATTAATATTATTGGTTTAAAGAAAGATAATCATCATAAAACAAATACGATTATTGATAGAGATTTAAAAGAGATAAATATTGATTCTCATAGTAACTTATTTTTATACTTATCTAACATTCAAGAAGAAGTTCATAGATATGCTATTACATATCATCGTGAGATTAAAAACAAAGGTATGCTATCAAGTATATTAGAGTTAGTACCAGGTATAGGTGAACAAAGAAGAAAAGATCTATTAAAGAAATTTACATCTTTAAAGAAAATTAAAGAAGCTAGTGTTGATGAATTATCAACAGTACTACCTCATGATGTAGCAGAAAACTTATATAATTATTTAAAAGAAAATGAATAAATTATTTTTATTCATTTTTTTAATATTATTTTAATAATAATATTTATATTATTGTTATAAAGGAGTATCTAGTATATAATTAAATTATGAAAAAAATGAAGTATGAACCAAAATGTTATTATAAAGATATATATAGTGTAAATTATCAAAGATTAAAAAAACTTGGTATTAAGTTAATCATTTTTGATTTAGATAATACTTTAGGTTTAATAAAAGATAAGATTATGCCAGAAAAGACGAAAAATCTAATAATAAAATTATTAGATGATTTTACTGTTGTTGTGGCATCTAACAATTTTAAACGAAGAGTTAATCTATTTGTTGATGGTGTATGTGATTATGTATCATTTTCTCTAAAACCTACAAAAAGATTAAGCAAAATTGTTAGCAAAAGATATTCTTATAATAATAATGAAATTTGTATTATAGGAGACCAATTAGTAACAGATATTAAGTTAGGTAACAAAGTTGGTTATTATACAATATTAGTTAATCCGTTAGGTGAAGATGGCAAAGTGTCATTTCTTAATAGATTAAATGAGAAAAGAGTAAAAGAAGAAATCCAACTTAAGGATGGTGAGTATTTTGAAAAAGATTAAACATTGTGAGGGTTGCGGTGTTAAATTACAAGATGAAAACATACTTAATTTAGGGTATACTACTAATCTTAATAATGATCTTTGTATGCGATGCTTTAGATTAAAGAATTATGGAGAATATGAGAGTATTTCTAGTTCTTTAGTTGATTATGAAAAAATATTATCAATGGTTAATAGATCAAGAGAATTAGTGCTATATGTAGTAGATATAGTTAATATTCCAGAAAATCTATCTATTATTAAAAATTATCTTAAAAATGATATTATTTTAGTTCTTAATAAAAGAGATTTATTACCAATGTCTGTTAAAGATGAAAAGATAATAGATTATATTAAGAAACTAAATATTAATTTCAAAGATATTGTTATTATTTCATCAGAAAAGAATCTTAATATGGATAATCTTTATAAAAAGATTATTAAGTATAAAAAGAGTAATGAAATATATGTTGTTGGTTATACAAATGCGGGTAAGAGTAGTCTAATAAGTAGATTTATTAGTGATTATGGTGATGGGGATACTAACCTTACTGTATCACCACTACCTAGTACAACTCTTAATAAGGTTATTATTCCTATAAGTAATGAAATAACTTTAATAGATACTCCAGGTATTATTGATAATAGTAATGTTATTAATTTTGTTGAAAAGAAACTATATAAGAAATTAAATAGTAAAAAAGAAATTAAACCAAGAACATATCAATTATCAAAAGGACAATCTTTATTATTAGGAGACTTGGTAAGACTTGATTATATAGAAGGAGATAGAAACAGTTTAACTTTCTATATACCTAATGAAATAAAGATTAGAAGAACATCTTTTAAAGGAGACAAACTTAAAGATTTAACACTTAATAATTTAGATGTTGGTTATGCAAATGATATTTGTATAAATGGATTAGGTTTTATTAAAGTAGTAGCTGGTTGTAAGATAACTCTATATCTTAATAAAGATATTAGTGTCTTTATGCGAAATAACTTGATTTAGTTAAAGAATATAGTATAGAATATTAATGAAGGTGATTTTATGGAAGAAGAAATTTTACTTGATGTTGAAGAAAAAATGGAAAATGCTATTAATGCACTTGAAAATCGTTTTAAAACAGTTAGAACAGGAAGAGCCAACCCTAGTAGCTTAGATGGTGTAAAAGTTAATTATTATGGTGTTGATACACCACTTAAACAACTTGCAACAATCTCTGTACCAGAAGCAAGACAATTATTAATTAAACCATTTGATAAGAGTTGTCTATCTGG
>JAEEGL013049855.1_pt1 | contig 10793 bp, 11 predicted proteins | sample 9134231 | NCBI WGS metagenome assembly JAEEGL01 (sample SAMN16246548, study PRJNA631951) | gut metagenome | biome: gut microbiome; feature: rumen; material: fiber-attached | host: Bos | place: Iran: Karaj | collected 2018-10
CAGAACCTTTGCTGTGATCATAAATGACACCTAACAAACATATTTATGCGTTGATCTTATCAATCTTAACCTTAGTGTATGCTTGTCTATGACCATTCTTCTTGTGATAACCGCTTTTTCTCTTATACTTGTAAACAATGACTTTTTTCGATTTGCCATTCTCTACGACCGTACCGGATACGGAAGAACCTGAAACATCTTCCCCGACCAAAAGCTTCTTATCACTAACAGCAAGAACCTGATCAAAAGTCACAGTATCTCCGGCTTCTGCCGAAAGCTTTTCCACTTTGATCACATCGCCTTCGGAAACCTTATACTGCTTCCCGCCTGTTGCAATAATTGCGTACATAGGGCACCTCCTATTACTCTTTCTCGCTGGCTTCGGTGGACCTTGTCACTTGTAACCTCGCCACGCGGCATACGCAAGTATTATACAGGAAGTGCCCTTATGTGTCAAACATTATTTTATTTTATGGTTGTTAAAACGTACCGAAAATCAATCAATGATCGATCAGTAATACCGACACATCATTCACGTTGGTTCCCGTCGCGCCTGTGAAGATCAGACAATCGATCGCCTGCAGGGCATGGTAGGCATCATTATTATCAAGATAAGACCGGATATCCATACCCTTTTCCTTAAGATCTGTGACCGTGGATCCGTCCGTGTACCCGCCGGCAGCATCCGTCGGTCCGTCCGTTCCGTCGCTGCCAAGGGAAAATACGGCAACGCCGTCTATTCCGTTAAGACCGATCGCCGCAGATAACGCAAGTTCCTGATTTCGGCCGCCCTTTCCGCTTCCTTTGAGATGAACCACCGTTTCCCCGCCGGCGATAAAGGCCTGCTTTTTCCCGTTTCCGACGTGGCTTCTTCCGATACTTGCAAGAAATGATCCTGCTTCTCTTGCTTCCGAGCAAAGTTCGTCCGTCAAAAATACCGGTTCATAACCGAGTTTTTGACATTCCTTTGCAGCGGCAGAGCACAGTTCTCTGACGGAGCCTGTGATCTGCGTTTCCACATTGTTCAGTTCTTTCGGCGTTTCTTTCTGCAATAATTCCATGGCGGCATCGGAAATGTGCAATCCGTAGCGTCTTACGATTTCCAGCGCCTGCTCACATGTGGAACTGTCAGGATAAGCCGGTCCGCTCGCGATCATATCAAGAGGATCTCCCAAAATGTCGCTCAGCACAATACTGAACACCTTTGCAGGCGCCGCAGCAAGCGCGAACTTTCCGCCTTTGACAGAGCTCAAACGCTTTCTCACCGTGTTCATCTCGACGATATCCGCTCCGCATGCCAATAACTGTCTGGTAATATCCTGCAGTTCCTCTCCGGGAATCAGCGGTTTTTCAAATAAAGCACTTCCGCCGCCAGAAAGCAGGAATACCACTGTATCCTCCATCCCGAGTGGTTCCACAAGTTCCAGTGCTTTAGCGGTTGCCGCAAAACTATTCTCATCCGGAACCGGATGTCCTGCTTCATAACAGGTCACGCCCGGTATCTCACCTTTTACATGATCGTATTTTGTGACGACGATCCCTCCGTCAAGATGCGGCAGCACATTTGCAGCCGTAGCAGCCATTTGCCAGGCTGCTTTTCCTGCAGCAACCAGAACCACTTTTCCGCTTCCCGGTGTAAAACCCTGCAGGGCCCTTTTCACCGCTTCATCCGGTAATACAGCCTTTATGGATCCGGAAACGATCAAGTCCGCATCTTTTCGCAAAGCTTTATTCATAGCACATTCTCCCTTATCCTTTTCGTCAGTGCAGGAACAGACTCAACAGGAAAATCTCAATGATCGCCGCGATACCCATGATCAGAGTTGCGACAGTCCATGTTTTATAACCACGCTCCGGAGACATTGCACCGAAATTTGTAACAACCCAGTAATAAGAATCGTTTGCATGAGATACCGTCATTGCACCTGCGCCGATCGCCATACAAACGAGTGCGATCTGAACAGGTGTGCTGAATCCGAGCGCGGGCAGAAGCGGTGAAACGATACCTGCCGTTGTGGTCAGCGCTACAGTTGAGGAACCCTGTGCGGATTTGAGAATTGCAGATAAGAGGAACGGGAAGAAAATACCCATTGCGGCCAATATTTCTGCATGATCGGAAATATAATTCACCATATCCGTCGAAGCAATGACTTTACCCAAAACACCGCCTGCAGCCGTAACAAACAGGATCGGACCGACGGTTTTTAAGGTTTCATTACAGATATTATAGAATTCTTTCATCTTTCCGGCGCCGGAAAGCTGTATGATTGCAAAAATGACACCAACGGCAAGCGCAATGATCGGTGTCCCGAAAAACTTCATGAGATCGGAAAACATCCCTTCTGCTTTCGCCATGGTAAAGATCGAAGAAAGTGCCATCAGAATGATCGGAACAATGATCGGAGCCAGCGCAGAAAAACCGTTCGGAAGTTTTCCGTATTCTGCTACCAGTTCCTCATAACTCTTGGTGACCTCCGTCATATCGGCTTCGTCATCCGCCTTTACCTTCTTTCCGACAATCTGTGCATAGAAATATGCTGCAGCAAGCGGAAGGATCGAGCACAGAACGCCCAGTCCCATGACCAGTAACAGATTGTCACCGATACCAAGTGTATTGGCTGCGGCAATCGGTCCGGGTGTCGGTGGAATAAATACATGAGAAGCAAACAGACCGGAAGCCAGTCCCACCGACATTGCCACGGAGGATGCCCCTGTTCTGCTGACCAGTGCTTTGCGGATCGGATTCAGGATAACAAATCCGGAGTCACAGAAAACCGGAATGGATACGACCCAGCCCATCAGTTCCATGGCCAGGACCGGATGTTTCTTTCCGACAAGCTTGATCACCATATCTGCAAGCTTCAAAGCGGCTCCGGTCTGTTCCAGAATACTTCCGATCAGTGCGCCGAGAATGATCACGATACCGATCGAAGTAAAGGTTCCGGAAAAGCCCTGTCCGATAACCGTTGCAATGCCTGCCTGTTTGGATCCGTCGTCCAGCGTGACATCTACGATCGGAATTCCGGCGATCAGGCCCAAGACAAGTGAAATACACATGATGGAGACAAACGGATGAATCTTAAACTTCGAGATCATAAAGATCATTACTACGATCGCAAGAATAAAGACGATAATCAACGGTAACCCTGACATACAACTACCTCCTTTTCATACCCCAAAACTATTTTTTTATTACTTTAAACATACACGGGATCAAAAGACCGCCGATAATGTTTCCGAGTGTGTTCAGCAGGATAAACACCAGCATGTTTAAACCAAGCATTCCTGCCATGGAAAAATAGAACATATTGGCAACACAGTGTTCGAAACCGCACAGAATAAAAACGGTAACGCCAAACAGCAGCGCCAAGTACTTCCCGACTTCATGCGGATTGTTCTTATAACCGTCCACTGCGATATAGATGCAGACATTGCAGAACAGGCCAAGCAAGATCGTGCTGATGGGGCTGCCCGAAAGCTTCTTCGTACAGATCCCCTGCGCTGCTTCGATCAGAGTCGGTGCGACCCTGGTCGCGCGCATCGCAAAGCCTGTCAGCAGACAACCGGCAAAATTGCCACACCAGATCAGGAACAGGTCGAACAGATAGGGAGCCTTATGATCGAGTGCGTAACAGACTTTTCCGGTAAACAGATTCAGGCCGAATGTGCATACGGTAAACAGACCAATCGTAAAAAAGAGAGCGCCGACAACCTTCGATTCACACGAGAGAAAAACAATTCCCCCGATACTGATGGACATCCCGGCAAGGATGCCAAGGACAAATGTTTGAATATGTTTCATAACAATCCTCTCCGACTATCCGTATGTCAGAACAATCCGGAAATAACCCCGTTTTCATCCACATCGATCTTCTCAGCTGCCGGTACTTTGGGAAGTCCCGGCATGGTCATGATGTCTCCGGTAAGCGCTACGATAAAGCCTGCGCCCGCAGAAACCTTCAGATTTCGTACCTGTACGGTATAATCACGCGGTGCGCCAAGCTTTGTGGGATCATCGGAAAAGCTGTATTGCGTTTTCGCCATGCAGACCGGAAGCTTGGAAAATCCGAGATTCTCCAGTTCTTTGATCTGTTTTACGGCATTTCCGACAAGCTGTATGCCATCCGCATGATAGATCTTTTTGGCGATCGCTTCCATTTTGTCGTAAATGCTCATGTCATCCGTATAGGAGAAGGTGAAATCGTTGTCTTCTTCACAAAGTCTGACAACCTCCTCGGCAAGTCTGATACCGCCCTCGCCGCCTTTTGCCCAGACTTCGGAGAGCGCGACATTGACACCGAGTTCCCTGCATTTTGCCTCTACAAGGTCCAGTTCCGCCTTCGTGTCCGTCGGAAATGCGTTGATCGCAACAACACACGGCAGTTTATAGACGTTCTTGATGTTATCGACATGCTGTAAAAGGTTCGGAAGCCCCTTCTCAAGTGCATTCAGGTTTTCCTCGTTCAGATCAGCCTTCGCCACACCGCCATGATGCTTCAATGCTCTGACGGTCGCTACGATGACAACGGCTGATGGCTTCAGGTTGGCCATGCGGCATTTGATATCAAGGAATTTTTCGGCACCCAGATCTGCACCGAATCCGGCTTCCGTAATCGTATAATCCGAAAGTTTCATGGCCATTCTGGTCGCTGTTACGGAATTGCACCCGTGCGCGATATTGGCAAACGGACCGCCATGAATGAATGCGGGCGTTCCTTCCAGCGTCTGTACAAGATTCGGTTTCAGCGCATCCTTCAATAATGCTGCCATGGCACCCTGTGCCTTCAGATCTCCGGCAGTCACCGGATCTCCGTCGGTGTTGTATCCTACGATGATGCGTGCACAACGAGCTTTCAGATCCGTAATATCACTAGAGAGGCAGAGCACTGCCATGATCTCGGATGCGACAGTGATGTCATAGGAATCTTCACGTACCACACCGTCTCCCTTACCGCCAAGGCCGATCACAATGTTTCTCAACTCACGGTCATTCATGTCCACCGCTCTGTGCCATGTGATCTTCTTGGGATCGATCTTTAAGGCATTGCCCTGGTGAATATGGTTATCAAGCATCGCAGCAAGCAGATTGTTCGCCGCACCGATCGCATGAAAATCACCCGTAAAGTGCAGGTTGATGTCTTCCATCGGCACCACCTGTGCATATCCGCCGCCTGCCGCACCGCCTTTGACACCGAATACCGGTCCCAGGGACGGCTCACGCAACGCCACAAGACAGTTCTTGCCAAGCTTTCTCATTCCATCCGCAAGACCGACCGTTGTTGTGGTCTTTCCTTCTCCCGCAGGTGTCGGATTGATCGCCGTGACCAAAACCAGTTTTCCGTCCTTTTTATCGGCGTAGTCCTTCAGCAGGGAATAATCCACCTTCGCCTTATAATTCCCGTACTGTTCCAGGTATTGCTCTTCCACACCCGCAACCTTTGCGATCTCGGTAATCTTTTGCATTTTGCATTCCTGCGCGATCTCAATATCTGATTTGTATCCCATATTTTGTGTCCCTCCCGGAAAATATTCACCATATATAGTTTATAATGGTAAAATCCAAAATGCAACCCGAAAAGTGGAAATAAAAAAAGAAAATAGGACCATCCTGCCCTATTTTCTCTTTTGTAACAGTTCAGATACGCTGTTGATCAGTTATTGATCAGCTTATCTTCTTCATTGTTCCAGCTGTAAAGCTTGCGGATCTCTTCACCGACCTTCTCCGAAGGATGCTCGCTGGCAAGTTTACGCATTGCCTTAAAGTGTACCTGACGGCCTGCAGGAGACATATCAAGCAGGAACTGTTTTGCAAAAGAACCGTCCTGAATGTCGGAAAGGATCTTCTTCATGGTCTTCTTGGTCTCTTCCGTGATCAGCTTCGGTCCGGTAATGTAATCACCGTATTCGGCCGTATTGGAGATCGAATAACGCATGCCCGCAAATCCGGACTGGTAGATCAGATCAACGATCAGTTTCATCTCATGGATACATTCAAAATATGCATTTCTCTCATCATAGCCTGCTTCCACAAGGGTTTCAAAGCCCGCCTGCATCAGCGCGCAGACACCGCCGCATAATACGGCCTGCTCACCGAACAGATCTGTCTCGGTCTCTGTACGGAATGTTGTTTCCAAAACGCCGGCTCTTGCGCCGCCGATCGCCAGGGCATATGCAAGCGCCATATCCAGTGCCTTCCCCGTAGCATCCTGCTCAACCGCAACCAGACAGGGAACGCCTTTACCGGCCTGATATTCGGAACGGACGGTATGTCCCGGGCCCTTGGGCGCGATCATGGTCACATCCACATCCTTCGGCGGTACAATACATCCGAAATGAATGTTGAAACCATGCGCAAACATCAGCATGTTGCCGGCTTCAAGATTCGGCTCGATGTCCTTCTTGTACATGTCGGCCTGCTTTTCATCATTGATCAGGATCATGATGATATCAGCTTTCTTGGCAGCTTCTGCTGCGGTATATACCTCAAATCCCTGCTTTACGGCTTTATCCCAGGAACGGGAGCCCTCATAAAGTCCGATGATGACCTTGCAGCCGGATTCCTTTGCATTCAGGGCATGTGCATGTCCCTGGCTGCCGTAACCGATGACCGCAATGGTCTTACCATCCAGCATTGATAAATTACAGTCTTCCTGATAGAAAATTCTTGCCATTTGATAGCCTCCTAAATGTTTGTTGTGTATCCTCAATCAAAATACAGTACGTTGTCACTGCCTCTGGAGAGGCCTGCAATTCCGGTTCTTGCGATTTCCAGGATCTCATATCCGTCAAGCAGTTTCAGGAACGCTTCGATCTTGGTCTGGTTACCGGTCAGTTCGATCATCAGGGAATCGGGTGCAACATCCACGATCTTCGCGCGAAAGATGTCCGAAACGGCAATGATCCCCGGGCGCTGTTCCGCACTTGCAGCAACTTTGATCATGATCAGCTCCCGGAATACGGAATCCTCCGGCACCAGTTCACGTACATTTCTGACATCGATCAGTTTGCTGACCTGCTTCTCGATCTGATCCAGAATATCCAGATCGCCGCATGCCACGATCGTGATCCTGGTAAATCTCGGATCTGCCGTTGTTCCGGCGGTAATACTTTCGATATTGTATCCTCTGCGGCTGAAGAGCCCGGAAATACGGCTCAAAACACCTGATGTATTGTCTACGATTATTTGAAATACTTTCTTCTGCATGGCATTTTTCATTATAAATTGCAGGTTAGCCTATGTCAATCTATGGTAGATATTCATAAATGGCATAACCTGCAGTTATATCAAAATCATGAGCCGGTTTTCCCGTTTATTCAAGATGGCATTTCTGTAATGCCAGGGTTCCCGTTCTGGCCACTTCCACGATCGGAATACTTGCCATCATCTGCATGAGCAGTTCGATCTTATCCGGCGTCGAACACAATTGGATCGTCATCATGGTTTTGGAAATATCTACGATCTCGGCATGGAGTATATCACAGATATCCATCAGTTCCTTGCGATTGTTCTTGTTGTATTTGACTTTGATCAAAAGCAGTTCCCTGGAAATACTCTCGCTTTCCTTAAACGTTTTGATCTTGATCACATCGATCTTCTTATTTAACTGCTTTTCGATCTGCTCCAGGGTGGTTGCATCCCCGGAAGAAACGATCGTGATACAGGAAACCTTCGGATCGTCAGTTTCTCCTACCGCAAGCGAATCAATATTAAAACATCTTCTGGAAAAGAGTCCGGCAACTTTCATGAGTACACCGGATCGGTTTTCAACCAGAACGGAATAAAGCCTTTTCATTACCGTTTCCCCCAACAACTATTTTGCAAAACAATACGGATCGATGATGCATTCAAGGATCGCCGTCTGATCATCCTTCAAAAACTTCCGGATCTTTTCGCGGATGCGTTCCGGTTTGGAAATTCTCATATACGGAATGTCATATGCCGCGGCAAGTTTCTCGTAATTGGGATTACCTTTTAAATCCACCATGGAATAATTGCTCTTATACAATTTATCCTGATATTCTCTGACAAGGCCAAGATAACCGTTGTTGAAGATTACGATCTTGACGGGGATCTCGTGCTGTCTGATCGTTGCCAGTTCCATCATGCTCATCTGGAAGGAACCGTCTCCGCATACGGCAACAACCTGTCTGCCGCACCCGACTCTGGCTCCCATTGCAGCCGGAATGGAATATCCCATGGTTCCCATGCCGCCGGATGTCAGGAAATTACCGTTTTTCACGATATGATAATTGCAGGACCACATCTGGTTCTGGCCGACATCCGCCACATATACGGCGTTGAAGTCCATTTCTTCGGAAAGCGTCTTAACGATCTTGGCGGGATCCGGATAATCCGCATCAATATTGCGGTTGATCTGATAGGAATCTTTATAATCATTCAGGGTATTTACCCATGAACGGTAATCCACATTGATATCGTGCTGTTTGAAATCCTCGAAGATCGCAGCGATATCTCCGACGAGCGGAATATGCGGCCCGACATTTTTCCCGATCTCGCAGGGATCCACATCAATATGAATCAGCACCTTATTCTCCGTGATCAGATCCGGCTGGGAAATGGCACGGTCCGCAACACGGGCACCGATCATCAGAAGCAGATCTGATTCGTTCATGGCACGGTTGGCGTAAGATTTGCCGTTATTACCGACCATCCCGAAATAATATGGATCGTTTGAAGGTAATACCCCGATCCCCATCATGGTCGAGACTACCGGAATCCCGTACAGATGTGCAAATTCCTTTAACTGTTCCTTGGCACCGCTTAAGATCACGCCGCCGCCCGCACAGATGATCGGACGTTTTGCTCTCGACAGCTCTTTGAACACTTTCTTGATCTGTACGGCATGTCCCCTGACAGTCGGCTTATAAGTCCTTAAATTTACTTCCTGAGGGTATTTGAACCGGCTGATCGTATCGTTCTGGATATCCATGGGCACATCGATCAGAACGGGGCCTTTGCGTCCCGTTGAGGCAATATAGAAAGCTTCTTTGAATATACGCGGGATATCATTGACGTCCTTGATCAGGTAACTGTATTTTACAAAAGATTCCGCAGCACCCGTGATATCGGCTTCCTGAAAGACATCGGAGCCAAGAAGAGAAGAATCCACCTGCCCGGTGATACAGACAAGCGGAATCGAGTCGGCATATGCGGTTGCTATGCCCGTGATCAGATTTGTTGCACCCGGTCCCGACGTGGCAACACAAACACCGACGGAACCGGATACACGCGCGTATCCGCTTGCCGCATGAGCAGCATTCTGCTCAGTACGGACAAGCACGCGCTTTATGTTTGTTGCTGTAATACTCTCAAAAAACGGGCAGATGGCTACTCCCGGATAACCAAATACTGTTTTCACGCCCTCTTCCTGAAGGCATTTTACCATTGCATCTGCGCCTAGCATGGCTTTATACTCTCCCCTTTACCATCACGCATCATAAATCATGCGCTTTTATTTTCCGAAAAGTTTTGCAAGCGGTGCGACGATCTTACCCAGATCCACGATCGCATCATTTAATGCATCCACATCGATCGCATCGATCTTGGTCATGGCATCCGCCATGCTTTCCTCACTCTGGACAACCAGGTCATTAACATTCTCCAGCATCGAATTCAGATCTGTCTGTGCAAGATTCTGTGTGATGCCGTCCAGATTGACCATGACATCATTGATCTCACCCATCATACCGTTTACGCTGGTTACGATCTCATCGGCATTTGCCATGATACCTTGTGCATCGGACATGATCTGTTGTGCATCCATCAGGACGTTTTCAACCTCGTTGACCACTTTAACGATCTTGGGAGCGGAAACGATACCGATGATCGCGATCACAAGGACAACAAACAGTGCAAGCAGGGAACTGAACAACGCCCAACCGCTCTGCCGTTTCAGATATTTCATCTGCTTCTGGTTGGATTCCTTGATCTCATTCAGAAGCGCTACGATCTGTTTCAGATCCGCATCATTGATCGTTGCGTAGATCGGTTCCTCATCCGTGTTAAGCGCTTCGGCAACCGCCTGGGCAACTTCTTCCTTAACCTTCTTCTCTTCTGCCTTTGCTTCTTTCTTTACTGCTTCCTTAACTTCTTCTTTGACCTCTTCTTTATCTCCCACTGCATCTTTGGCAATTGCCTTGCCTTCTTCTTTCACATCTTCTTTGACGGCCGTGGCAGCGGTTTCTGCTTTCTGTGCAGCAGCCGTTGTAACTTCTTCGTTCGCCTTAGTTGTCTTTTTTGCCATGATACTCATTCCTCCTGTTTATTTATTGAATGAATCACTGCGTCCATATGAAATCAGATATGCAGTTTGTGATGATATCTGTTATTGTATCAAATATTCAGCAAATAGAAAAGATAATAACGCATAAATCTGAATATTTTTTTCATGAAAAAAGGGATGGCGAAACACCATCCCTTAATATCCGTTAAGTTTGATCAGAACTTGCCTGCTTTTGCAGCTTCCTCGATCGAAACAGCCGTCGATACGGTCATACCGACCATCGGGTTGTTACCTGCGCCGATCAGGCCCATCATCTCTACATGTGCCGGTACGGAAGAAGAACCTGCAAACTGTGCATCGGAATGCATACGTCCCATCGTATCCGTCATACCGTAAGAAGCAGGACCCGCTGCCATGTTATCCGGATGCAGGGTACGTCCCGTTCCGCCGCCGGATGCTACGGAGAAGTACTTCTTGCCGGCTTCCACACGTTCTTTCTTATAAGTACCTGCTACGGGATGCTGGAATCTGGTCGGGTTGGTGGCGTTA